>Ga0315914_1007615_pt1 | contig 14908 bp, 11 predicted proteins | sample MpolenodulesMG_FD_203920 | JGI IMG/M metagenome (GOLD analysis project Ga0315914, IMG submission 203920) | Medicago polymorpha root nodule microbial communities from Los Angeles, California, United States - elongated nodules | ecosystem: Host-associated > Plants > Roots > Nodule | place: USA... | reverse complement strand
AACTTGAGAATTTGCTTAGGATCCAACATCCTTTGTAAATATCTCGCTTTTTTCACCACGTTACGTCGTTACGTTTAGTTTATTAATTCGCGTTTAATTTAGAAAAATCCTTTTATCAAAAAAATCCAATATGCAAAACTCAAAAAATATTTTTCTTAGGAAACTTTGGATTAATCCAAGTGCCTTTTCCTTTTATTTTCTTAATCAAATGCTTAATCAATTTAATATCCATATTTAGACTTGAGTTTTCTTGTAATTAAAATTTGACCAACCTCATCTTATTTTCTCTCATGCCTTGAGGCCTCTTTCCTCTTCTCAAAACTATTTTAAAAAATTATAAAATTAACCTAACTCACCAAAAATAAATTTTTGAGAGTGAACTACATTGATTTTGATCCCACTTGTGGGTATGTAGGCAAATGACCAAATCCTTCCAAATCAAATAAAAAAATAACAAAATCATACTTCTTCTCCCTCCATTCTTTCACTTAGACATTTAGACAAATATTTCCAAGATAAGTAAAATGATTAGCACAAGATAATTTAGCCAAGAGGTTCCTACGGAATACCGTAGTCGTTTAGGGTGCGTCAAACCTTCCCTTTTCGAAACCAACCCCCGGATCCACAATCTCTAAGGGTTTTTCTCTCTTTTTCCCTTCCCAAAAATAAAAACAGAAAGTTCAAAGATTTAAGGTTCAAAACCAATCAATGAATTGATACTCGAAAATCACGAGCACACATGTAATTAACAATAGTCACAATATTAACATTGTTAGTTAAGCAAAATACATCCATTATTCCTAAAAAATCAACACAAAGATAAAGAAAAAAGTCACCAAGTTCAGTTTCAAAATTACTATTACTGAACAAATGTGTCATACCAATAATTAAAAAGTAGGACTCCAAGGAATTCACTACTACCAATTGCAATTGGCATAGATGGTCTGAAATATGCTCACATCTACTGTGACCTAAGTTCAATTCTATAATACTGCAATGGATAGGTTATCCATAAATTTAAATACATTCTTCAATGAAATTGGTGGCTTTCTCTATCCTTGCATGAGGGTGCACCTTCCTGAATGTAAATTTTTATATTAAAAAAAGTCAAGACTACAAGACATTAAAATCACATATCATATTTATGTGCATAATTATACTTACAAAATTAATTGATCACTGGATGGAACAAAGTTGGACCAATCCAAAATTCGTTAGCAGGTTTAGACTCTAAACTCTTCAAGTTGAAACAAGATGCCCTGCTTTCATAATAATAGAAGTAGATGCAGTTTTCTTCACACCCATAATAATCTCGAGCCAACAATGCAAAATTTGAATCTTTACCCAAAACAAACGAAACATCACCCAAATCTTTTACTTCTAACCATTTACCCCATTCTTGATCAAGCTTATAAACTTCCACAAAAACAGCCTTCAAGAAGTAACCCCTTTTGTAATACCTTTCATCATTAATATATAAATCAACCACATATAGACCTCCATCATACTCTACTAATTGCTTCTTGTTTATGTTAGAATTCACCCTTATTTGCCTATTTTCAGCACAATGGTACATGTTTTTTGGTGAAAATTGAACCAACTTCAAGGAAAGAGGGTTGATCCAGAAAATTGTTCCCATTTTATCCACAACATAAAGTTGTCCCTTGTAATGTATTATATCATCAAAATATTTGTTTTCTCCACAATCATCCTTTAACATGATATTTTCCTTTTCTCCAATATTGGAAACAGTCAACTCTTTATCATTATGCAGTGCAAAGACCATGCAACGACCCTCAATAGAAAACAAGATTACTTTGCAAATATTGCAAACATTGCAAACATTATTACGAGATGCACACCTAAAACCAATTTTATCTTCATGATGACTTCGAGTATATACTTCAGACAACTCAACAACTCGAAAGTTCATCAAATCCAAAACTTTTTCGGTATTTTCCTCAGCTCGGATTCTTGTATTAGTGAAGAGATCAAAGAGATAAAGTTTGGAGGAATTTGAATTTTGAAAAACTTTAATGATCCCACCTTGATTAGAACAAGATGTTGAAGGATTGTGATCATGTGGTGATGGTTCAATGCAGTATATTTTGGTTTGGAGTAGAAAATAATTTTGATGTGGAATGCAAAGGTTGTGAGAGGCAGGTGGAGGAGGAAGAAGAGAGCGCCAAAATCTACAAATACTACGGAATCGAACAACATCAATCGTAGTGTTCAGTTTTTTGGATATAATTGCCCACAAATCTTCAAGAAGATTTGAGTTTGAACACTCCACTATCTTATTCATATCCATCACATTCATAGCACGCTCTTTTATTTTTCTACTTCTTCTTCAAGTCTTGTTCTTCAATAATCCACTTTAGTCCCTTACACCTTTTCTGGTATCTGCTTTTCATGGATTATATAATATAAACCAACCTCACTATATAAAGAAAATTCATAATAGAATTTTAAATTTAAAGTATAATAAAATGGGTTGTGCACATACTTTCGTCTCCTATTAAGTCTCCAACATTCATCCTTCTTCGACAATTTTATTTACCTTTCAAAGGATAAAAATAAGATGTGGTGCTAACTTATGTGTTTTTTATGAATAAACAGGTAGACGCTCGAACAGAAAAAGCTAACGAAAAGTTCCGAAACGTCAAAGGGATAATAAGGGTGACTCTCACTCAACAACCCTAACATAAAGAGTGGATAGCAGTAAGAGAGTCACACTCAATAATGTGATCAAATCTTCATTTACGCGCATGCTTTAGACCTAGATATATACCCTAACTAAAGCTTAGAACCCACAGAAAGTAGAACACAAGCAAAAAGTAGCACTAAAAACCCTTATGAATGATAAGCAACACCATGAGTGTTTAACTTAACTCAATTCTCCAAAGAATGGCACCATGTTGATAAATTAATTATATTTCAATAAATAATACTAGTCATTAAAAAGTGATGCAAAGGGTAATTAATTGTCATTGTGTGAGCAATTATTGTCAAAAACAAGTAGTAAGCGATTAACATACATTTGAAGAATGAAAAAAGAAATCAAATACGTACCTGAAGAAGGAACGTCGTTAACCGCCGTACGAACCACCGTTGACCGATGAAGAAGGACTTCGACTCTGTCTCTCTTCAATTTTGTTTCGAGGAAGGAAAAAGGCAGAACGCGTAAAAGATTAATAATCGTTTCCGTCTTCGTGCAGGCTTCAAAAATTTGGGCTTCAATTTTAAATTAAAAAATAAATATCTTTTTTTGAAAGATACTCACCTTTTCATTTTGATTTGTAAACCATAAAAAATGAAAATATTTACACAACCATATTTTTAACAAATCGGTGATAATTATTATATTCAATGTGAATATAAGACGGTTGTTACAAAAATTATCACAAAATTTCATTTAAAAAAATATTTTGTTGAAAATTGTACTTTTGTTCGCTCAAAGAGTTTTTACATTTGTTGTAATTTTGGTCACAATTCATATTTTTTCTCTAAAAATGGTGAGCTTTGGAATCCAATAAGGCAAGTTTCGGTATATATAAAAAAAACTAAATGCAATCCATGATCCTTTAAATTAGATATTTGTCCTTGTGTGGTATGGATAATGCATAATATATGCAAGATCTGGGGTTCGAACTCAGCTACCTCAAAAAAAAAAAAAAAATTGTAACACATTATTCCTTTAGGTTTTCCTCGTACCAAATTGATCATTTATGTCATAACTAACATTAGAAGAGTGAAGTATCATGACACCAACATTGAGATAAAGAAGAATGAAGTATTATGACACCAACATTGAGATAAATGAGCCATTAAAGCAACCACTACTCAAAGGTCAAAATTTACTTTTTATATTGATCATTCTCAAGGCAACTAATATGTAGTCTCTCCTTAGGTAATTAGGGTCACTATTCTTATTGTAACCCAATTTACTTAACATTCTCCAATACTTTCTTCTAATAAGTTAGCAATGATAAAAAAATAGCAAACAACAATTACATGGTTAATGAGGGTAAACTAAGTCTATTAGAGCTTGGTGAACAAGTTATAAAGTTTGAGTATTTTTTTGTTGAAAAATTGTTAGAGGGACTCTTGGATCCTGAGAATACCATCAATCACAATTGGTTCAAGTAGGAGTCACTTGACTTGGGCATGACTGATCTTGTTCTACTTTTTAATCCTGAATTAGTACCTAATGTCTATTTAGTACTTTATAATAAAATTGTTTCGTTGTTACACAATGTGCATTCATGACTTACATATGTTTTTTTTTTCTTCTTTTGGCTTTCATTTGAATTACAATGTTTGAATAATACTCTTGATCCACAAATACGTGGTAATAAAATAAGAGTGTAATAAGTGTGAATGTGCGATGAAAATAAAATAAAACACGTTTTTTTTTATATAAAGCGAGACAGACATGTTGGACATAACATGGTGGTTAACTATTACCTAAGCATGTAAACCAAGCTATAAGACACAGGATGTCATCATTGTTCGAGAAATACTTACATAGAAACGCACCTAACACCTCATATTTGCACACATCCAATAAAAAGATTACAACACATTAAATAAATAAAAAGTAATTAAAATTTGAAAAACAAGTCAGGTTGTCTTCCTTATTCTCCCTAAAAAAAGGGTTGTCTTCCTTATTTTTCATTGAAATTTTTCTTTCTCTCTCAGAAGAACACGACCACCATGATCCTTACGTCGGAGCCTCCGTGGTTTTGCCCAATGAATATCGAGCAACCACCGCTCTAGAATCGTGGTTCAGCTACGCTTAAAATTTATGTCCACACCTCCTATAGAATAATGCAGGTTGCAGAATCGAAATCATCGTCCGCGAGGGCGTTAAATAACAACGGATTATATTTATATTGTTTAGAATCATATTGGAGATAATAACACAGTTTATATTTATTGGAGATAAATTGTTGAAACAAGAACATGGCTTCTACTGTGTTAATAAATGGAAACTCAATACATGATATGTAACACGATGGACTAGAACGATGACGGTTTCCATTTTTCTTATTAATTAGTTTTTCTAAAAGAAATAATAATGACGTGTCAATACATGATATGTTGTTTCTAAAGTCCAGCCCGCCAAACAAAAAACTTTTTTTTTTTTTTTACAACTTAACTGTTACAAAAAAACTACGTTGCATTTATCATAAAAAAAAATAAAAGAATATAGGTAGCAAGTAAATTTGTGAAAAACAAGATAATTATCAAATTGTCGAATTCAACATCATAATTAATACCAAAATAAAGCAAATGCGCAACATAAAACAAATCATAAAATAAATCCAAAAACTTAATTTTAAAATAAGTCTCAAAATAAATAAACTCAACAACCAAGATAAATCCAAAAGCATAAAATAAGTCTCAAATAAATTTAACAACCAAAATAAATCCAAAAGCATAAAATAAGACTCAAAATAACAAATTGAAACACGAGTTAAACATGCCTCCCCACCCCGTGCCCGTCCCATTTCAAACGAGTTAAGCGGGCTGTCCCGCCCTGCCCTGTGCCCACCCCGTCTTTTAACGAGACGAGCTGGGCCAACTATAAAAAGCGAGTTCAAAAGTTCAACTCAACCCGCCAAAATAGTGGGCCAAACGGGCCAGCCCGACGGGTCAAACCCGTTTTGCCACCCCTAAACAATTGTACTAAGAAACTTAAAATATCAAAATTCGTGGAAATCCCAAAAAATTGTTATTGTTGAAATGATAATATAATATTTGGTCTCTTTTTTCAACCTTTCCTTTTGTTTCCTTGTACTTTCGAGTTCAATTCCAACATTTGTACTTTCGTGTTCCATTCCAACATTTATAGTTGACTTTAAGAGAAGAAGACTGTAGTGAAAAATCATAGGACGAGTGATAAAGATCATAGACATGAGCAAGATAGACTGCATACGTGTATTCATAAGATATAAATTCAAATAAAAACATGTTGGTATTTTGATGTATTTTTTTTCAAGATAACATAAGCGACAAATGGATTTTATCATATACTAACGATCACAAATAATCTCCCTATTGACGTGCATTCAGATTTTATTTGGAGTAAATTAAAGCAGTGCTTCTCAAGGTCTCCTTTTTTGCATGGAGAACAATTATCAAAAAAATTCCGACAAAAGACAATTTGGAGTAAATTAAAGCAGTGCTTCTCAAGGTCTCCTTTTTTGCGTGGAAAACAATTAACAAAAAAATTCCGACAAAAGACAATTTAATGCGTAGAGGTGTGATTTTATCCGATTCTGCATTGTGCTCAGATGGTTGCGGGGAAGAGGAAACGATTAATCATCTATTTTTGAAGTGTGAATTTTTTGGCAACATTTGGCGTCTTCTTCATCAATGGTTGGATATATCTACGGTTGTTCCATCGGATATGGGTTGTCATGCGCAACAATATTTTGGTGCACATGCTTTTAACAAGGAAGACCGTTCTTGCTTTCAGGTTGTGTGGATGACTTGCTTTTGGGTGATTTGAAAAGAACGTAATTCGAGATTTTTTAATAACAAAGCTTCATCTCAGGATCATCTTCTTGATAGTATTAAACTTCATTCATGGTGGTGGTTGAAAGCGCATAAACCGGATTTTTATTTTAATTTTCATTATTGGTACTCTTCGTCGTCTCTCTATAGGATATACCACTGTGTAATAGTTGTTCATGGTTCGGCGCTATTTGTTGGATTTTGGACTCATGGTTTTTCTTCCCTTTAGGCACATGTTGTGCTTAATTGAATTGGTTTCTTAATATAATTCTTTCCTGGCTTCTTCAATAAAAAAAATGAAAACATGTTGGTTGATTATAGATCGATAAAAGATACTGAAAATGAATACATACTACTATACTAGTCCTATTTATATGACTTAATGGACTAACCAGTTATATAACCAACTTCTAACTTTACTAACTAGGAGTAACTAACTAATAACTAATCCTAGTCCTAATTAACCAATTTTAACAATCTTAACAACCATAATTAGTTGGAAGTTGTTATTATCCACTGAATTTCCCTCCAAAAAGACAATAAAAATCAATGAAGAAATACGCTCCACTTTAGCAACAATATATCCATGTGACACTGACTGATCATAGTCAAGCACAATGAAAATCACAAAATCTCAAGGCTGCGCCAGAGTTTTTATCAAACAAAGAAATTTTGAAAGTTCGGTTAAGTTGATTATTTCCAAAAATAGTTTGTTTTTACAAAACTATTTCCTTATAGTTATTAAAAAAGTTACTTGAATTTTGACTGGATTTATGTGAGAATGAAGCAGGCTATGAGCTACGGGGTATTAAGTCAGTTACAAGAAGTTTTATTGAATTTATATATTTAACTATATGATCCTATTTTGGTCATGGCTGTAAGTTTAAGATTATGACAACTTATTAAATGTAATCCATGCCATGAATCAACTTAATATCAAGTCAATTGAATTCATCTATGTTTTGTTCCATCCAATAATCGAACTCGAAACAATTTGTTATTTGATGTAGCTTATTAACCGATTTCGGCAACAATATCAAGTTCTTTTAATTGGATTGCATCAGTCACATTTATATGTAACTTTCTGCAATACAATGGATCGAATAAGCTCATCCTATTTACGAATCCATCAAGTAGCAAGGCCTTAGATGCAATGAAAGTCTTCATCAGGATTAAACGGTCATGTTCAACAGTAAAAAGATACCCAAAAAAATGCAAACAAAGAATAGACAATGTTTACTCATACAATTCGGTCAATTGCGCCTATGTTTATGGCTGTCGTGCGGCTAGAGCCTAAAGATCGATTAAATAACCTGGTTCAAAAGTGACAAAGATTAACAAATAAAATGCAACCAAAAAATACACGATGTTTGATTATGAAATTTGGCCAAATGTGCCTATCTCTTTAAGTGCAGTGCGGATAGAGCCTATACTGTCTTTCAATTAATCAAGTTTATAATTTATAGAATACAACTTGTATTTTTTGTAAAAAAAAAAAAATACAACTTGTATTTATTAAATAATACAGTCCAGTCAAGATTACCATGACTCATACTCAACAAAAGATGCAAGTAATGACCAATAGTCTCGATATTAACATCAATAATCACGCAAAATACTTTCAATTAGTTTTAAGACCTATGCTAACTAGTACCGCGGTAATATTTGTTAAGAATACAAAGTAAATTTTGTATTGAAAAGAACATTTTTTTACATTTTAAAAATGTTGACTATACAAGTTCTAAGAAGACAAGTATTCAACAACGACTAATTCATAAATATTAAAAAAAAAATTACACTTTTAAGATATCACATATTTGGTTCCTTGCCATTTGAGATATACTTATTAACATTTTCCATAGTTTTACTTGTTTGTGCTAAAAACACTCCACAAATCATTCTAAAAAAGAACACAAGTATTCGGCACAAGGGACAGAAAAATGCAGATGTACAACATAGTGCAATATTTTCATCTCAATATAATTTCTTTATTTGACTTTGTAAATATAAATATGCATCTTAGAAGAATATTCCAATTGACATCAATAGCAAAGATTGCAAAATTAAAAAAGCCACCAAAGTTCTATTTCAGTATCTAAGAACCATGATGTAAGACAAGATGAATAAACTGTTGAAGTTCAATGTTTCACCTTCCTAGCTACCTGAAGATACTATTAACCACGTGATGAATTTCATATAATAAGATTGTATTATAATGTCTTGGTCCTTTAATTAATATATAATCTTATCGTTAGTACTTGACTAAACGGACCATCAGTTTAGACAAACAAGTGGCACTGGTAGGACAAATAATTCTTTTTTTCTATATCCAAATTTCTCTTAGATATTACTAATAATGATTAAAATAGCATTAGCTTAACCTCTGGATGCATGATCCTTCTGACCTCATAGTATGTGATCAACATACATTGAATTCTATTACCAATCTCAATCATTTGGTAATTTTTTCCAATCCATTGAACCTTGAATAAATTTCCAAATAAGTGCATTTTTTTGTAGCACGGTATAAAAGGCCAAGTTATTATGTTGATAACATTCTTGTACACACAATGGAAGATGAAAGAAAGAAAAAGTTGAGTGAAGGTGAATTACCAAAGCAAATTAAGTATAGAGGAGTAAGGATAAGGCCATGGGGAAAATTCGCAGCAGAGATTCGAGATTCGGCTAGGCATGGTGCTCGTGTTTGGCTTGGTACATTTAACACTGCTGAGGAAGCTGCAAGAGCTTATGATCGCGCTGCTTTTGATATGAGAGGTTCTTCTGCTATTCTCAATTTTCCTCATGAACATTTTCCATGCAATGTGGCTTATAATCCTTCTAAGCCCTCTTCTTCATCCAATTCAACCTCATCATCATCTTCAAAATCGGAGCTTGGTGAACAAGTTATAGAGTTTGAGTATTTGGATGAAAAATTATTAGAGGAACTCTTGGATCCTGAGAATACCATCAATCACAACTGGTTCAAGTAGGAGTTACTTGACTTAGGGAGTTAGGGATGAGTGATCTCGTTCTACTTTTAATCCTAAATTAGTACTTATAATGTTGATTTAGTACTTTATAATAAAATTGTTTTATTGTTACAGTGTTTATTCATGACTTACATAAGTTTTTTGGTTTTGGTTTTGGCTTTCATTTGAACCACAATGTTTGAATAATAATGTTGATTCACACAACACAAGTGAGGTGGTAAAATACGAGTGTAATAAGTGTGATGAAAATAAAATAAAATAAAATCTGTTTTTCCATACAAAGCAAGACATGTTTGACATAACATGGTCAATTGTTACCTAAGCATCAAGCTACAAGACAAAAGATGTCATCGATGTTCAAAATTAATTCAATAAGTGAACAAATACATGTCATTTCACAAAATCTTATTCAAAGGAACAAATCATACCAATTATTTAAAAGTGGGCTTCAGAAGAAGTCATTGTTACCAATTGCGGTTGTCCATCCTTACCTTATATGAGGGAATCAAATTATTTATATTAAAAAATAAATAAATAAAAAAGACACAACCACAAGACACTAAAATCAATGGCAATCTTCAATAGTGTGATTATAATACTTACAAATTAACTCGTGACAGGATGGAACAAAGTTGGACAAGGCCAAAAAATGTTATCTGGTTTAGCCTCTAAATTCTTCAAGTTGAAACAAGAAATCCTGTCTTCACAATAAAAGTAGATGCAATTTCCTTCACATCCGTAGTAATCTTGAGTCAACAATGCAATATTTGAGTCTTTACCCAAAACAAACGAAACATCACCCAAATCTTTTACATCTAACCATTTACCCCATTCTTGATCAAGCTTATATACTTCCACACAAATAGCCTTCAAGATGTGACCCAATTTGTAAAACCTTTCACCGTCAATATACAAATCAACCACATAGAGATTTCCATCAAACTCTACTAATTGTTTAGTGTATGTACTACAAACCTTCCAGATATTAACACAAGAGAAGTTTTTTGGTGAAAATTGAACCAACTTCAAAGACAAAGCATTGGTCCAGAAAATTGTTCCCATTTTATCCACAACATAAAGTTGTCCCTTGTAAAGTATTATACCATCAAAATACTTGTTTTCTCCACCATCATCCTTTAATATGGTATTTTTCTGTTTTCCAATATTAGACACTTTCAGCTTTTTATCAGTATATAATGCAAAGACCATGCGACGACCCTCAACAAAAAACAAGATTACTTTCCGAACATTACCAACAGGTTCAAACCGAAAATCAAAGTTATGACATAGAGTGTATAGTTCAAACAACTCCACAACTCGAATGTTCATAAAATTCAACACTTTATGTGTAGTTTTATCCTTGGATGGGAGTCTCTTATTAGTGACAAGAACAAAGAGATAAAATTTGAATCCTGAAAAACTTTAATGAGCCACCCTTTATTAGAACAAGAAGAAGTTGATGGTTCGTGATCATGCAATGATGGTTGTATGCGGTATATTTTGGTTTGGAGTAGAACAAATCCTTGATGTGGAATGCAAAGGTCGTGAGAGAGAGGTGGAGGAGGAAGAAAAGAGCACCATGAACTACAAGTACTGCGGAATCGAAAAACATCAAGTGTAGTTTTCAGTTTTTTTAATATAATTTCCCATAATTCTTCAGGAAGATATGAGTTTGAACAATCCTCGTTCTTATTCATATTCTTCAAATTCACAACACACTTATTTTCCCCTTCAAGTCACGTTCTTCAATTCTCTACTTAGCTTAGTCACTGACGCCTTCTTTGGTCTCTATTATGTTGTTTTTCATGGGTTATATAATCTATACCAAACCGCTAAATATAAAAAAAATAAAAAATCAAATTAGAATTATAATTAATAATATAGTGATAGTAATTAGAAAGAAAATTTTACAATATTGAATTATATAGAACACCATAAACTACGGACACTACGGAATCGAATGATATCAAACGTATTATTCAGATTTTGGGGTATTATTGGGGACTTAGCATCATAAGGTGATCCAGTTTAGTAATTCTCTCAACAAAAAAAAAAAGTGTTTCCTTCAAAACATGGGTACAACACTTTCTGCTTGCAATTCCCTCATTCTCATTGCTCTTTCCACTTCCATCATCAACTGTCCACATTCAACTTGATGATGTTAGTAATTCAGTAAGAGCACTTGATTCCTTCCTTTTCTATTAAGCCTAAAACTGGATTACCTTATGATGCTAAAGTCCCCCATAACCTAACAGGGGTTAAAGTTTCAACAATGAGACTTAGAAGTGATAGTTTGAGAACAAGAGGTGTTTAAAGCTACAAAGAATTTCAGATCATGCACGGTGTTACTGAGCAGACTTATGAAGAGAGGATTGTTTTGGTTTACCATAACTTAGGCAATTGGTCTGAGAATTTTACCCTTTACCTTATAATGTGTGTTCAACAGTGCAACAAGACACTTCTCTATTATTGTTGTTGCTTTTGCTATTGGGAAGAAGAATAACTCATGGTGTCTGATTATTGCGCATGGTCTTTGGTTGGTTGGTGGGTGCATACTTTTGATCTTATGTAATTTTTTTTTCCGGGTTACTATAATATTACGACGAAGTTTTCATAAGCAACAACTCAATAAAATCTTCCCTAAAAAAAAAAACTCAATAAAATCTATTTACTAAAGTTTATTTTTTTAAAATAACTACACAACTACAAGGTAAGAAAAGACAAACCATCGGAAAGATACAAGTTGTGCAAACACATGAAACACGTACAAGAAAAATAAAATGAGAGCTTGAAGGATTAACATTTTCTATTTATTAGAGCCTACGAATATCAACTCGAAAGGTTTAGATACAATTTATGTTAATTATGTTTATCACGAATAAGCAATCATGTTGATCATAAGGAATCATTTCGATCTTTACAATAAAACAAACTTAAGAATTTGATTGACAAAATGATTTTCAATTGCTAACCCTGTCCGTTGACACAGAAAGAAGAAGAAGAAAAAACCAAGAGGGTACTTGAACTTTCGGTCAATTCTTTGCCTAAACAAAAACACAGTTGCATTGCGTTTATGAAGGAAGAAACTTATCATATACAAAATCCTTAAACCTTCAAAGCTGCTTTATATTTCTGTAGTAGTGACAACAACAACCCTGGAAAGCTCTAGTTATATTTTTGATGCTTCGAAGGAAAAAATAAAAATCACTACAATCACATGTTTAGGAAATAATATTGTGTGTTTATTTCAAAGAACACAATAAATCTTGCATCATATTGAAGGGAGCTGGCAAGAGAATAAGATTAAGAAGACAAAGTCACCCCAATATAATGTTTCAAATCAATAATAATTCATATAGAGCGATGCTAAATAGTGCGAAACTATGTGTAGCAAATAGAGAGTATCTTCAACAGCCAAAATTTAACTGACGGTGAAGCGGTCGTTCACATACATGATTTTATTTGACACGTATGAGTTATGAGAGACTATGCTATGTTATTCGTTGAATTTCGTATATATTTAGTTCGCACTAATTAAAAAGCATCATATTCATCCCTAACAATAAAAGAATGAAAAAGAAAACAAACCCTCAAATTTCGTATCCTTCGTTGTTCTCCCTTTCCCTGCTGCAAGTACACGTCGTCTCCTTTGCTGCGGCCTCCTTTCAAAAACCTAAACGTGTGTTTGTTTCTTTTATATTTTCTTTTTCGAAAATTGCTCAAGGACCCTCAAATTTTCCAGTTTAATATTTTTCCCACTCTATATTGGATTTTTTTTTCTTCTGTCATTTTATAACACATGTTAATATTTCAACACAATATTCATTATTTAATTATGATTAGGTTTATATCCCTTAAAAAAATATTAAGGAATGTTCCTAATGCACTCTTTAAGAACCTGAAAGGATAACTTTATATGAAAATCCGTGTAATCGTTGCATTGGATATTGTAATAGTTGACATTTGAAGGAATAATTTCTAAATTTGAAATCTTAAAAACCCTTATGGAGTATTAATTAATTATTCTAAATGAGGATTAAAGTAATGACATGAAAAAAGATAATTCCAATATGATCATGTTATGTCAGAGTCGCATCATTAATGAACGCAACACGGACGGGGTGCTAAATAAATATAAGAACCTTTTAATAGAGGGACCAAAATGGTGGTTTTAGAAATGGGGGACCAATTTGTCAAAAAATAAAATAAAATTGGGGGACCGAAATTTCAGTTAAATTTAAATACCGAGACCAAAACTGCATTTAAGCCAAAATTCTAAAAATCAAATAAAGTTGATGCAAATTTTTTAAATTTTTCTGAAAATATGAAAAATAAAAATAGATGAAAAATTGGTCTTAACAATCGAATTTTGAATTTTAAGGGACGAGATCTCGTAACAAACCCCTTCAATGAGAGTCTTGTTCCTTGATTTTTTTTCTTCTTGATTTTTAATGTAAGTGTTGAAGCAATCTGATCAAATATCCCGAAAATCAAATTTACGACTAAGACACTATGAGAACAACTAACAAAGATCTGAAACACATGGATATGAGGTTATGAAGGTTAGTATGATTTTTAAACTAGATATCCATGTCACATCCAAACTTGATTTTCCAATGAATTCTTGACACAAGAGGGTGTACATAAGGGTTTCAGATTTCAGAAATCTGAATCAACAATCACTTTTGGATTTAATAATCCAAACTCCCTCTATATATTTTAGGTAAAAAAATTGAACGCGTGAGAAAAGGATAGGGTCGAAAATGTAATAGTCTTTTCCAAAATACACTCAAAACTGCACTTATACCAACTTCATATTAACACAACTTTTCTCCATGGATATTTGCAAAATGGGGTGTATATAAAGCCTCACCTGCAACAACGAAGCTATCTATTTTTTAATGAGGGGTCAAATCTAAATAAATGAAATAAAATATATTTTAACTGTTATTTCGTCAATTTTAATTGTTAGCTAAGCTCTCTTAATCATAGTTTTGAAACTCGGCTCGAACCGGCCAGCCGGACCGGTCGAACCGGTGGGTAGACCGGTTCAAGCATACCTTCCGATCGACCATGGGTCAAAACCGGTCAAACTCGGTAAAAACCGGTGACTCGGCCGAGTTATGGGTTGAACCGGTTCTTCTCTTTTTTTTTTTTTTTTTTGCTTTTAACTTAAATCATGTTTTATAAAATGGCACAGATGAGAGTTGAACTCGTGACCCTCCTATTAAGAAACAACTTCTAACCACTGAAGCGCTTGTTCATTTTGTATTTGATTTGCTTTTAATAAGATACATCAAACAAATTTTTTGATAAGATTATAGCTGTCAAAATATTGAATACTGTACAAAACAAATACCCATCAATTATTATTTTTTAGTTGATAAAAACGCCTC
>Ga0315914_1007614_pt1 | contig 14908 bp, 13 predicted proteins | sample MpolenodulesMG_FD_203920 | JGI IMG/M metagenome (GOLD analysis project Ga0315914, IMG submission 203920) | Medicago polymorpha root nodule microbial communities from Los Angeles, California, United States - elongated nodules | ecosystem: Host-associated > Plants > Roots > Nodule | place: USA... | reverse complement strand
CGTTCGTGTGGACTTGCTAGAGGCTCTGCTGCTTGCTGCTTGCTTTGCTGTGATCGAGATTCCAGTTTCCAGCTTTCAGATTCCACACTTCGAGGTAACAATCGAATCACTGATTCATGTGTTAATTTGTAATGATCCAAGGAAAGAAAATCGAATTTTTATCCGCTGCTTTATTCTGAAAACATTTCGATTTTCCTTCAGTATGCAATGTCCTTACAAAGTTCAGGTATGATCCATTTAGATAATGTATGAACTCGTCCTAACAAGTGACTGAGCTAAGCTCGCATAAACATAAGTGTTGTGTTTTTGTCAAACATGCATAACCGGTAACTGGTATATCTATCATTTTAAAATAATTGTGATTGTATCTGGTGAATGGTAATCTTGTTGAAGGCGTCCAGCCTATTCAGAGTGTAGTCTTTTCACATTTTAGAGATTATTTTGCGGCTCAGAATATTACTAGGTCGGGGGTCGAAAATTTACCTTTTAAAAATTTATCTTACGCGGAGGGAAGTGGTTTAATAAAACCGTTTTCAGTTGGTGAAGTTAAAGCAGTAATTTGGGATTGTGACAGTTTTAAAAGTCCCGGTCCGGATGGTGTGAATTTTGGATTCATCAAGGAATTTTGGGAGGAGTTAAAAGGTGATGTTATGCGATTCATTACAGATTTTCACCGGAATGGTAAATTGACAAGAGGTATCAACACTACTTTTATAGCCCTTATTCCTAAAGTTGACAACCCTCAGCGATTAAATGATTTTCAACCTATTTCTTTGGTTGGTTGTCTGTACAAAATTTTGTCAAAAGTGCTAGCTAATCGGTTGCGAAAGGTTATGGGAAGGGTTATATCGGAGACATAGACATCTTTTGTGAAAGATAGACAGATTCTTGATGGAATCCTTATTGCAAATGAGGTGGTAGATGAGGCCCATAAATCTAAAAAGGAATTGATGCTTTTTAAAGTTGATTTTGAAAAAGCATATGACTCGGTGGACTGGGGCTATCTGGATGTGGTCATGCATAAAATGGCGTTCCCGGTTTTATGAAGAAAATGGATTAAAGAATGTGTGTGTGACTACAGCAACTGCTTCAATTTTAGTAAATGGAAGCCCTACATATGAGTTTCCTTTGAAAAGGGGTCTGCGTCACGGGGATCCTCTTTCTCCTTTCCTTTTTTTGTTTGCAGCCAAGGGATTGAACGTAATGATGAATTTGGTGGTGGAAAATAATTTGTACACAGGCTATGGGGTTGGTAATTCAAAATCGGTTGTGGTGTCCCACCTTCGGTTTGCAGATGATACGTTATTATTAGGTGCAAAAAGTTGGGCCAATGTAAGAGCCTTGCAGGCGGTGTTGTCGTTGTTCGCGAGAATGTCTGGTCTGAAAGTGAACTTTCATAAAAGTTTACTGGATGGAATTAATATAGCAGATTCTTGGTTGACGGAGGCGACCTCTATTTTAAATTGTAAGGTGGGTAAATTCCGTTCTTGTATCTAGGTCTCTCGATTGGAGGCGATCCGAGGAGGTTAGCATTTTGGGAACCTGTCTACCATTAGGTCTAGACTATCGGGGTGGCAAAGTTGTTTTCTATCATTCGGGGGCCGATTGGTTCTTCTCAAGTCTGTCCTAACCTCGCTTCCTATCTATGCGATTTCCTTTTTCAAAGCTCCGTCAGGTAAAATCTCTTCCATTGAATCTATTTTTACAAAAAAAAATGGGGAGGGAGTGAGGAAAACAGGAAAATTTCCTGGATTGCTTGGAGCTCGGTTTGTTTACGAAAGGAGTATGGAGGGTTGGGGGTGAGGGAGTTTAATATAGCTTTGTTAGGTAAATGGTGTTGGAGGCTACAGGTGGATAGAGGCGGGTTTTGGTACAGGGCGTTGATGGCGAGGTATGATGAGGAGGCAGAGAGGTTGGAGATTGGGGGCCAGAGTGATTCTTCTTGGTGGAGGGAGATAGCGAAGATTAGGGACGGGGTAGGCGAAGCTGAGGGGGGCTAATTTGCAGAGAGGGTGTCGAAAATGGTGGGGGATGGAAAGAACACTTTCTTTTGGCTTGATAGGTGGTAGGTGATATACCTTTATGTACGCGATTTATTTGTTTATTTGATTTAGCGACAAATAAGTTGAGTACGGTTGGTTGGGAGGAAGGGGGTGAGGCGTGGAGTTGGAGGAGAAGATTGTGGGCGTGGGAGGAGTAGATGGTAGTGGCGTTTAGGCACTTACTTGACGGTGTTTTTTTGCAGTCTGATGTTTCTGACAGGTGGAAGTGTGATTCGGACATTCTTGGTGGTTACACTGTGAGAGGTGCTTATCAGATTCTTGACAACTCAGGTCTCTCCCTTTGTCGATGCTATGGGAGATCTTTTATGGCATAATCAAGTCCCTTTGAAGGTTTCCATTTTTGCTTGGCAATTACTAAGGGACAGGCTGCCAACCAAGAACAACCTTTTACGGCGTGGCTTTCTCCATTCCGAGGCTACTAGGTGTGTGTCGGGGTGCGGCAATGATGAGTCAGCGTCCCATTTGTTTTTTCATTGCGATGTATCCGGTTCCTTGTGGCAGTATACCAGGTCTTGGATTGGCGGGTCAGGTGTTGATCCTCACAATATTAGTGAGCATTTCATTCAGTTTACGCACTATACAGGTCATTCGAAGACTCATCAATCTTTACTACAACTTATTTGGCTTCTATGTGTCTGCCTGGTTTGGAATGAGCGCAATAACCGGCTATTTAATAACACTGAGACTCCCATTTTATGACTGATTGTTTTTTGGGGTGGTCTCTTTAGTACACCTTGTACTGAAGAGGTCTCACTGCCGTTGTTAATATATTCCATTTTTAGTTCTTAAAAAAAAATTAAAAAAAAATTATTTTGTTTTTTTAACATAGTGGTTAAGTTTATGATTAAATTTGGTTTTAGTCCGTAAACCACTCTCAATTTTTAAGTTAAGTTCCTAGTATTTTATATAATTTTAGCCCTTAATTTTTGTTATATAGATTAAATGCATGACCAAAAACACTCTTTTATAGACAAAAATAAATCTAATCAGTTATAATTTATTGGACTAAAATTAAATTTAACATGCTGATTTAAAAAATATTTGATTTTTTCTTTAAATTTGGCCCGTGGGTACAATTTCTGATAGCTTTCCGGCGGAATATGGGGTCTAAAAAGAAATCTACAAATATACGTATTTGACAGAACCAAAAAAAAAATTATTTAAATATCCAATCCAAGAATGTCTCAATCCAATTGCTATAAATAGATCAAGTACAAATCAGTTATCAGGTTGAGCATGTTAAACCCTAAGTTTATAAATATTGTTTAGCCGCCGCCTAGGGGAACAAAAAGTACGACCCACTTCTGTTTGTGGGCAAAAATACGACTCACTTCCATCCCGGGTATGTTTACGCACATCTCTGCTCATAATCTATGGCATATGTATTAACATTAACATGAAAGATTGTAGGAGTTAACCGGTCCAAAGTATGTAAACTATTTTTACAATCATCGCTGTAAACATGCTTTCATCTTCATCAAATTTAGGGTTAAATAGATATGAAGCACGTACATACATTTAGAGATATTCTATTTATCACAACAAAAAAAATGATCATGGAAACACCACCACTGAATCCTAGAGAATGTTATATCTCGTTAATGCTTTGTTGGTGTTTTTGTTTTTTTGGGGCGGTTCGGTTAGTATTGTTTTGCTGGCCGAATTTTGTTTTCCTGGGTCTGTATCTGTAGGTGTTCACTGTTACAGGTGTTGTTTGTGTAGTTTTTGTGGGGCTGTTCTGTTGGGTGCGTGGGGAGCTTTTTTCTCCATTGTAATTTTGAGCTCATCCCACTGTCTTATGGGAAGCTCTTTTTTTTTTCTTTCTTTTTTTTTTTTCATCCAAAATAATAGAGTGAATACAATATGGAGAATGATAGAAAGTAGTGGGACTAACATGTAATATAGACGTTCGGGCAAGATTATGAGCGACTCTCTTAGCTTGTCTCCTAACATAAGTTAGAGCATAACTAGCATTGGAAAAAAGCAAAGTCCTACAATTAGAGAGTAAAATTCCTAACTCATTCACATAGAAGCTATTACCAAGGACTACATTCACAACTAGCTGACAATCTATTTCGAATACTACTCGATTGAGGCCAAGATCAAGAGAAATTTGGAGGGCTTGTTGTATCACGGTAGCTTCACATTCAGCTGCAGTTGGGATAGAGGGAAAAACCATTGAGTGAGCTTGGATAAGTTGTCCAAGGCTGTCTCAAACAAATACCAACACCAAATTATCCTTATTGTCTATTTATGAGATAGATAAATAAATACAAATATTTTAATAAGTACATTCCACTAAAGAGTTCCATTTATCTACCACTTACATCATCTCTCTCAGAATTGAACAATAAATGGAACAAAAGTAAATAAAGCAAATCCAGACTCTAAAAACTGAAGACAAGCTTATATTATAAAATTTACATGACTAATAATTCTAAACCACATACGAATTAAATCCTACTTCTCGTTTGATAGTTGATTGAAGTCCAATCAAATTTATTGCATTTTCGGTATCTTTTTCATTTATTGGTTTTTCCCCTGGATTTTTAATTATTTAATGATCTGTTTTCATTTCTAGTGCAGCCTTTGCTTTCCCCGTTAATTTATTGCTAAGTACTTGCATTACTTTGAGTAGTTCAAAGAATACATGGCGACAACAAATGAAAATGCATTAAACTATATACATGAAGATGTCGCCTTCTCTATTTTGTCCAAACTGCCTTTAAAATCTATCAGACGATTTGCTTGCATTTGTAAAGCATGGGCTCTTCTATTTGAAAACCCTCGTTTCATGGACATGTTACGCAAAAAATTCTTGTCTACTCATTCAATGTACAATGGCACTCGTCTCGTACTAAAGTATTTACTGCCGGAGTTTACCTATGTTAACACTTGGTATCTATGTGATGGCGATAGATTTGAGACTAAGATCAAATTGGATTTGCCTCCTCCTTGTAAAGACGATCGTCTTGATTTTATTGATTTGAACATTTTGGGTTCTGCTATCAACGGCTTCCTTTGTCTCTATGACTTCTTGGGAAAGGTTGTACTGTGGAAACCAGATACCGGCGAATCTCTGGTCATTCCTCCTAGCCATGTTGAGTCTTCTCTACCTTGTAAAGTAACCGCAAAATATATTCATTTTACTCTTTGTGGATTTGGTTACGACCATATTGGAGATGACTATAAGGTGATTCGACATATGACATTTCGTCAAGATTATTTCACTTACTTCAAAGATGGTATACCAAGGAATCACTACTCATGGCAGATATATAGTCTAAAAAGCAACTCTTGGAGGAATCTTGAGGAGGATATGCCTAATCGTGATATTTCAGTAGGCCTAGCAGGTTCTGAATTATACTTGAATGGGATCTGTCATTGGTTGGGGGAAACATATGATAATTGTGTGGTGTCATTCAATTTAACCAATGAGATATTTTATACAACACCTTTCTCCTTAGATATGTGCAAGAGTTATGAGATTTTCTGGGAGCTAAGACACTTGTTAGTGCTAAATGGATCCATTGCATTGATCTCCAACCATTCAAAGGCAATAAATTATTTTCACATATTTATTTTGCCTGAACTCGGTGTCCAAGATTCATGGACTAAACTTTTCACTGTTGGACCTTTAGATGGTGTTCATTGCCTTATTGGAGCTGGGAATAAAGCTGATATAATCTTTGTAAAATATAATAATGAACTAGCTTGTTTTGATTTAAAAACCCAAGTGTCCGAAGAGATTGGTGTTCAAGTAGTGGGACTTTATGGTTGTCAGATAGCAATTTATAAGAAATTTTCTTTCCCATTGGAGGTTAGTATCCTAAACTTAAAAGATTTCTTTCTAAAAGTATTTTGTAATTGTTTATACTATTTATTTATTGATTGACTTCAATTTTTTATGCAGAAATAGCTTATAGTTTGGAAACTATACCTATGTTTGAACCTCGTTACATTCTGTTAACATGCCATCATCATTTTTGCTTTATTGTCAGCACCTTTGCGTTGACAGTTCAACTGGGGGATAAAACAAGGTATACATATATCCTTCAAAAACAAAGATGAACTTACGTGATTTGATTTAAGCACTCAAATTTGAACGAATATATTGATGTCCAAGTGGAGTATTATGATTGTCATAGAAATTTATGATGAAATATTTTTATGATGGTGGATTGTAGCTTAAGCTTATAGATTTTTCTCTCGGAAAATGTAATTTGAATACACTTTCTAGACACAAATTCAACATTTATGCACGGTTCACCATAGATGAATGATATTTTGACAACCAATTTTAAACAACCTTTAGTGACAACCTTTTTTTCGAGAAATTTTAATATGGTCACATGACCAAATAAAAAGTGTATGGTCACACACACATAAAGAAATATTTTTTTAATAGTAAAGAGGAAATTGATAAAAAAAATGATTGAATATTTTAAGGATCAACTTTTTATGTGTGTCCAAACACTATTGATTTGGTCTTGTGACCATGGAAGAATACCTCCCTTTTTTTTTCCTTCTTATTGGACAATAACAATAGAGAGAGAAAAAGGAAGAGAGAAAATAAAAGTACAATGAGAGTATGAGAGAGAGAGTTATCACAAAAGTTGTCTAAAAGTGATTGTTCAAATATCATTTCTCTTCACCATATTTAGTGCACGAGGTATTGTATTGTATTGTCAAGAATATGTGCTCAAATACTATTGCTATTTGTTTCTAATAGCACATTATTCTAGTTTCTATTTTCAACGAAGAACCTTTGTTTTACACTTTTTAAGAAGTCAAAATAGAATATATTAAATAAACTAAACGAGTCCTTCTAGCACATGATGCGTCTCGGAGTGAAGAAATTATAGTGCAAAATCGAAAAACATATTGCTAACTGGAAAAGAAATGAACCAAGAAACTTTGGAGAAGCACCGTAGAGGATTAATTTTTTCACTTATTGAGTTCAAATTTTCCCGTGCTAAAAATGCGCCTTTTCTTCATTTGCAAATGACACAAACACAAAAACCAAAGAATGTTGAAAGCCAAAGGAGAGTGGTTTGAAAAACAACCAAAATGCAAAAGTTTATCCGAAAGGATAGTAACCGTTAACTTTTGTGTATCTCAATAACATATCAAATGATTTTAGATTTTCGTAAAAAAATTCATGAATTATCTATATTTATATAAACATATATGTAGTTGTCACGTTGTAATTACATAGTTTGATACTAATTATTAGTATTAGAATGAATTTGTTACTATGAACTTGTTTTCTATGTCATTAATGCATTATCACTTTTTGTGGTATGATTTTGTAGTCATAACTTTGTTATTTTATAGTTTTACGCTAAATGTAGCCTCGAAGGCCAGAAACCAATGCTACTCGTTAGCTTCAACTTTTTTAGCCTTTCCTTGACATCGACGTTAGTCCGACGCTAAGACAGTGCTAGCGTCCGTGTTTACCTTGTTAGCGTTGTTTTTTAGCCGATGTTAAATTGCATACCTTGTTAGCATTGTTTTTCAGCCGACGTTAAATTGCAGTTTTCTTGTAGTAATCCACCACCTCGTCAGCTGACAATTCCCTGATGAACCCAAAACTCATCCCATCCGGACACATGTTTCGCCTCCTTAAGAGAAAATGGTTTGACTATTTCCCCTATATCCATCAATGATGACCATCTTTCAGTGTTTACATAAGTGGATTGAATCATCAATCAATAAATAAAAATAATAACAATGAAACAACAATCTCAAATAAGGTAAAAAACTTAAGCCAATACTAAATAAGTTTTGTTAAAATGGGTTTATCTAATGTGCACTAGTTAAATATTATTGCACTATGTATAAGTTTTTTTCTTCTATTGGATTAATAAGTTTCATCGAATTTTCTATACTTGTGAAATTTAGTGATCTTGTAGAGAAAACTAATGTATACATGATGCATGACTCACATGTCCATTGAACTAACGTTTTAAACATACGGGAGTTTGTAGTTTTAGGGTTTGAGGAGTCATATTTGATCAAAGTATCCACGGGTTAATGTTATTTCCTTTGTTTGTGCTTTTGTAGAATAATAAAAAAAGAGTAGTTGGATAAAAGTCAGTAAAGGGCCGCATGATAGATATGCTCGGGATGCAACATTTCCATATCCATCAAGTGCATCCACCTGAGCAACATTGAATTATGCGAGCTTTCTTACCCCTTTTGTGTTGCTTTTATTTGAATCATTGACGACAATTTATTTGCTATCTTTAGTGTCTTTTGTTCTAAGTGTCTTGTTTTTTTTTTTAATCTTTCTTTGAAGTTTTGTTTGTGTCAAGTAGAAAGGTGATGAAGCAACATTTTTTTTAGTAGTATATATAAAAATAAAAGGGCTAAATTTTATGATGAATTTGTACACATAAACAAATTTTGCTTTAAATATTTTACTAAATTCGCATAAGTTTTAGTGTGAACTCTTCTCTTTTGGAGGATCACAAAGTTGAAGACTTTGAGTAAGTGTGTAGATAGACATTTTAAGGAATAGTAAGAACTTTGGTAGTAAGCGTAACTTTAAAATTTCACAAAAAGTAGTATAAGTTAGTGTGGGGAACAAAAAAAGATCGTAATATAGTATAAAAAAGAAAGAAAGAGATCAGAGCTGTTGTGAAAATGACTCGAAATTGAGTTTCTAGATATGCCAATTCGGTGGCCGAATTAGAAAAATCAGTGGCCATTCTGTTCTGTTTTTTAAGGCCTTTGATTCGACAATTTTCGGTGGCCGAAAGAGGAAATTCAGTGGCCGATTTTGACAACAGGAAATAAAACAGAAACGTATTTTCGGGCCTAGATTTGTTCCATTTTTTTTAGGATACTTTTACTATAAATATAAACCTTGTATCAGTGTAAACCTTGAGAGAGATAGAGGGGGCTGAAACAAGGGTTTAGAAGTCAACAAGAAAACCAAGGTTTGTAGAATTTGCTCTTGGCAACAAACACTAGGGTTGGGGTTGATTCACCTTGGGAAACACTATTAGGATTGAGTCTCTTGGTCATGGGAAGAGATTGGGACTTTGGGTAGAATTAGGCGGGAGACTTATTCTTGTAACCCATTGATATCTCTTTCGTAAAGTTACTCATCATTATAGTGGAACAGATGACTGCTCTCTCCCCCAGACTAGGTCAGTATTGGACCGAACTAGGTAATTAAATTTTGTGTGTTCTCTCTTTCTTTTCTCTTGTTGTTTTCTACTTTTACTTGTGTTTATAACTTCCATGCACTTTGTTTTGGTTGCTTGATTATTACTTGATCCACACATCAAGTATTTTATTGGTGTGATTTTCATCGAGTTCACAACAATTGGAGCCCACCGTGGGGCAAGGATCAAAGGATAATCAAGTACCATGGGTACGAAGTGGGATATTGAGAAGTTTACCGAAGATAACGATTTTGGGTTAAGGAAGGTAAAGATGGAAGCGGTTTTAATACAACAAAAGTGTGAGAAAGCTTTGAAGATTGAAAGTGCGTTACTGGTCAAGGACAAGGCCAAGAGTGTCATTGTCTTGTTCCTCGCGGATAAAGTTTTGAGAGATGGAGCGAAAGAACCAATCGCCGCATCGATGTGGTCACAGTTGGAATCTTTGTATATGACAAAGTCTTTGGCTCATCGACAATTCTTAAAGCAACAACTCTACTCATTCAAGATGGTGGAGTCAAAGGCCATCATGGAGCAACTTACGGAGTTCAACAAAATCCTTGATGACTTGGAGAATATTGAGGTGCATCTTGAGGATGAAGATAAAACTATACTCTTGTTGTGTGCTCTACCGAGATCTTTTGAATCGTTCAAAGATACCATGCTCCATGGCAAAGAAGGCACTGTTACCTTGGAAGAAGTTCAAGCGGCTTTGAGAACCAAGTTGTTGACCAAGTCCAAGGACTTGAGAGCTGATGAAAACGGTGAAGGCCTAAGTGTTTCAAGAGGGAATGGTGGAGGTAGAGGTAATCGGGGAAAGAGTGGCAACAAGTCAAAGTTTAAGTGCTTTAACTGTAACAAGATGGGTCAGTTCAAGAAGGATTGTCCGGAGATTAATGGTAACTCCGCACAAATTGTCTCTGAGGGTTATGAGGATGCGGGTGCTTTGATGGTGTGTTGTTTGGAGGATGAAGAAGGTGATGTTTCTCGCCTTGGGAGTGATGCCTTGTAGAGCGGTGGTCGTCTGAAGAGACGTTAAACACTCAACATCAGCCTGGAGAGACGGTGGTAAGAATACTCATGGTCAGCCTGGAGAGGTGGTGGTAAGAATACTTGTGATCTACCTGTGAGGTGGAGTTTCAAGGTGGAAGACATAGTGGGATGTACGCATTTGCTACTTGAGGTAGAGTACGCTCAACTTGAGGTGGAGTTGAACACACTGAAAATGGTACGACTATGGAGGACCTTGGGTGCTATGCTGTAGTGGTGAGCAAGGTAATTCTTCATGAAGACGGAAGGCATTCTGGAGGTTGAAGATTGTATAGCACGACTTGTGGGATTACCCTAAAATTCCATGGGTGATTGGATGCAACGATCTTCGAGAAGGCGGAAGGCATTCCGATGGCTGAAGAGGTATGGTGTATACTTGTTGAACTACCTAAAATTCCTAGTGTAGTTTGGATGCAAGGATCTTTGAGAAGGCGGAAGGCATTCTGATGGCTGAAGAGGTTAATGTGTATACTTGTGGAACTACCTAAAATTCCCAACATAGTTGGATGCAAGAACCTTCATGAAGACGGAAGGCATTCCCGAGGTTGAAGAGGTAGAGTGGAAACTTGTGGAGCTACATGGTGTAGTGGGAAGCAAGGGAAAAAGCAACAAGGTGGTTGATATTAAGTTGGCATCATCACTATTTTAGAGTCAAGATGGAGATTGTTGTGAAAGTGACTCAAAATTGAGTTTCTGGATGTGCCAATTTGGTGGCCGAATTAGCAAAACCGGTGGCCGATTTTGCTCTGTTTTATAAGGCCTTTGATTCGGCAATTTTCGGTGGCCGAAGGAGGAAATTCAGTGGCCGATTTTGACAGCAAGAAATAAAACAGAAATGTATTTTCGGGTTTAGATTTGTTCCATTTTTTTGAGGATACTTTTACTATAAATATAGACCTTGTATCAGAGTAAACCTTGAGATAGAGGGGGCTGAAACAAGGGTTTAGAAGTCAACAAGAAAACTAGGGTTTGTAGAGTTTGCTCTTGGCAACAAACACTAGGGTTGGAGTTGATTCACCTTGGGAAACACTATTAGGATTGAGTCTCTTGGTCATGTGAAGAGATTGAGACTTTAGGTAGAATTACGCGGGAGACTTATTCTTGTAACTCATTTATATCTCTTTTGTAAAGTTACTCATCATTATAGAGGAACGGATGACTGCTCTCTCCCCCAGACTAGGTCAGTATTGGACCGAACTAGGTAAATAAATTTTGTGTGTTCTGTCTTTATTTTCTCTCGTTGTTTTCTACTTTTGCTTGTGTTTATAACATCCATACACTTTGTTTTGGTTGCTTGATTATTACTTGCTCCACACATCAAGTATTTTATTGGTGTAATTTTCATCGAATTCACTACAAGAGCAAAAAAAGAAAAAAAAATTAGGATCACTGCCAAATATAGTGTAGGTGGTCCTAAAAACAAAGAGAAAGCGATAATATTGTCTTTCTCTAATAAAGTGACTCTGAGTTTCCCATAAAAAAGGAAAAGCATCAACTGACTAAGAAAAAAATTCTCACCTAGGTTATATGAAATGACTGTGATATTTTATTCGTATGTTTATTACTAAGGTTACGATTTTTCCTTATAATGTCATTTACACAAGAGCAATAAAAAAATTGTACTACACATACACACACTCACACGAAATAGTTGTTGTGTTGAAAAGAATTTTGAAAAACGCATGGGTTGTGATAAGTGTACCATGAGAACAAAGCCTTTGAAAATGAAAAAAAAAATCTCTGAATTGTGTTCCTATTAAATTGTGTTGCTGATTTTCCTTGTCTTTTGTTTGAGGACAAGCAAAGATTCAAGCATGGGAAATTTGATAAGTTGTAGTTTATGTTGTTTTTACCTTTTAATTTCAATAAAAAATTGTTTGTTTTAGTCTTGTTTAAGAGCTATTTTACTTCAGAGTATTAGTTTTGTTTTCAAAATAAAAATAATGAAGAACAATGTATTTGGATCAAAAGCAAGGGTAAGGAGCAAGAAAGATTAGAAAAACAAGTGAAAAAGAGGGGGAAAAAAGGCAAGCACGGTCGTGCTCAACTTTTGCACTGGTCGTGCTCCTTCATGTTGTGGTCGTGCTTGCAAATGTCATACCAAAACACCAGACCGTGCACGCCCTGAAGCACGGTCCTGCGCTCCCCAGCGGTTGCAATTTTAAAGGTTTTCAGAGGCACCTCATAAGCACGACCGTGCAAGTTATTGAAGTAGCAATAAACGCCGTAAGAAAGGGGGTTTTAACTGTGACCCATTAAAAATTATTCGTTAAACTTAAATAAGCTTATATACTCAAGAAGGTTCTTGGTAAATTTTAGTTTTAACAAGTTTAAGTATTAGATATATAACAATTGATTTTATCAATTGTTATATATCTAAACAAAATTTAAGTGTTTAAATAGTTTTTGACAATGACCAGAATGTTCTTGATGAATTTAAAGTTAAATGTTTTAATTTGTTTTAACAAGGATCAAAATGTTCTGGAGAATGATTATATAAGCAGAATGAGAAAAATGATATTAAGCTAAAATGTAAAACTATTTTAACACAAGGACCATAATGTTATGGAGAATGATTAATATAAAAGCAGAATGATAAAACAATATTATATATTTAATACTTAAAACTATCTTGGACCAGAATATTCTAGATGCAGTTGTATGATTAATATTGAATCAATATAAATTATTAAGTTAGGATCAGAGAACTCTAGATTAATTTGGTTGACATTAATTAGGACCAAAATATTCTAGTGAGATTAATAAATATTAATATGATTGTGATAGTGTGTATATAGTGTGACTTAAATAAAGAGAGAAAGGGAAGAAGAATAACACATGAGATTTATCCTGGTTTACCAAACCCGGCTACTTCCAGTCCCCACACCTCGTGTGAGATTATCCACTATAGTATACTGCTAACAGAAACTTCTGACTAGCACTATAAGTTCTTGATCACACCAGATCAGTCCATTACACACTGTATTATCAACCTCAGCTGACTTCTTCATTTCTTTGCTTTCACATAAGAAAGGTTGTTACACTTCTTTCTCAAACTATTGTTACGAACAGACTTGGGAATACAATACACTTTGTATGATGACATTTGGTTTGGATCAAATAAATTTATCAACACATCTTTGAGATTTAATAAATAAATTCGATGAGTATGATCCAAATGATATAATGAGAGAGCTTGGAATTTGTTTGTTTGTGAAGAGTTTTGTATGTAGTGATGATTTTCACTTGAGAGAATATTTGCTTTCAAAACTCTTGCTTTCAACCTTCAAGACCACTTGTATATTTATAGGTGAGGAGTGACTTGGTGATCAAGAGTGAAAATAGAGATGTTGGACACGTTTTGTGCAGATGTCTAAAGCTTTAACCATAGTTTTAAAACTCAGACCGGTGATCAACTCGGTAAAGGTACTGGGTCACTGAGTCAATGGTCGAACCACTGGGTCACTGGTCGAACCGCATGAAAGAATCGAATTAAATCAGTTGACTCGATTGTATCACTCGGTTTTTATAATGAAAATCTTATATTACATTATATGATTCTGTTCTCTAAAAAATATTATTACACTTATAAAAAGTAACATAATTTCACAAGTTTATATTTTTAATTTAATCCATTGACTATGATACAATTATCAATCAAATACAAAAGAAATATGCTATTAATTACAACAATATTTATAAGCAAGTGTATTTTTTTGTGTTAAAAATATTTGGATATAATTTTGCAATATTTCGTTAAGCTAAAATTATGAAAAAAGATAATTGAAACATTAAATTATAAGTTTTTTTCTTTCTAATGCTTTATAAAAAAAAAATGTTAGTTGTAGTAAACTTTTGCAAATGAAATTAATATGGCAAATAAAAAGTAACTCATTATCACAAATGAGTGCATGGCCTGTTGGTATTTCATTGTACATTTCCCGCTACTGTTTGCTGGTTTGATTCCTTGCCTGGGTAAAACAGATTTTTTTTTTAAAAAAAAATATATCAGACCCTTGTTTCTTGTAAAAAAATAAAAACGGTCAAAAGTGTTGACCCGACCGGTTCGAGAAGACCACCGAGTCACCGGTTTATTCCGGTTCTGGCCGAGTTGCATCGGTTCGTAGCGAGTCAATAACAGAACCGATCCAATCAGTGAACCGGACCGGCTTACCCACCGGTTCATGTCGGACCGGCCGGTCCTGTCCGAGTTTTAAAACTATGGCTTCAACTTATTTCACTTTTCTTCCTCAAACTGACAAGAATGTTCTTTTACACATCCAGAACGTTCTGGATGTTCAGCTGGCCTTTGTTTGCTTTACATGAGAGAGATACACTGGTAGTGAGCTGTTGCTTGCTGTGTAGATGTGACATTTGCTTATGTCATTCTAAGGTAATGTTTACCCACGGCTTACCGAGGGTCCCGAGGCCATGGGAAAATGCCTCATTGATAACGTTACCCACACCATGGATAATTTGTGGCTAATTGTGGTTTCAACAACAAATTATTGGTCATATATTACCCACGGATTAGCCGTCAATAACATTACTCACTGCATAGCAGTCTGTAACATTACCTTCGCCTTAGCTGTAATATTACCCACGGCTTAGCCGTGGTTAACA
>Ga0315914_1007613_pt1 | contig 14909 bp, 8 predicted proteins | sample MpolenodulesMG_FD_203920 | JGI IMG/M metagenome (GOLD analysis project Ga0315914, IMG submission 203920) | Medicago polymorpha root nodule microbial communities from Los Angeles, California, United States - elongated nodules | ecosystem: Host-associated > Plants > Roots > Nodule | place: USA... | reverse complement strand
AATAAATTTTAAGCCTTTTACAGGGACGAAAATCAAAACTGGCCCAAATTACAGGGACGATTATCATATTTAAGCCTTTTAAAAATATTTTTTAAAATTTAATATTAGGTGGCACGCCACGTGGCAATAGTTGCACAGTCAGCAACTGCCACGTGGCCAAAACCATGCCAAATCAGCTGAATAGTGGGGTCAGGGACCTTTTTCAAACAAAAAATATTTTACAGGGATGTAATTCAAATTTTTTTTTTCACAAGGACGAAAATCAAAACTGACCCAAATTACAGGGACGATTATCATATTTAAGCCTAGATATTAATATGTATAAAAAATAACAACTTAAATAAATACTTTTTGTGTAGTTCTTCACATGAAATACTTATGGACAATACTTCCATACTATGGCACGGTTCATCTTGTTCCTCACAGAAGCTTTTCTAAACACTGACTAGGTTTTATGAAACAGTTGACCAACAAGTTTTTTTTTTAAACACTGTTGTTTGACTAGTTTTTATGAAACGATTGATCAACAAGTTTTTGGCAGTTGATAGGAATTTACGTCAAGCACAGGAACTTTACTTAAGTATTTTTCAATACTTATAGCTGGTTTTTCAATTTAGATGAGTTAATTTAACTTTTTCTTAAAAAAAACAATCCATAGTTTCTCAAATTCACAATTTTTTCAAAGTTTGTTATAAACATAAAATGTGAATTTTATATGAAGAATCACACTAAAAACATCTAAAGAAATGCATCTAAGTTATGTCATAAAATAATAAATCAAGCTAACTTGTTTTTTTATTAATAAATTTTAAGATAAATATTTAAATTTTTAAGAGAAACATAATTTTTTTTTCTCGGTAGATAGAAGAGATGGCAAAGCCATCATAAACTTACACATACAAAGTGGAGGTACCAGGGTTCGAACCCCAATCATGACGTCCGGCCTAACAATTTCTGCATTTTACCAGTTGAGTTAGGACTTGTAAGTCAAGAAACATAAATTTCTAACTTTTTAATTTGGTTTGCATATCCAGTTTTATTTAACGGTTTATTTTTTTTTTTTTAGGGAATGTAACGGTTTATTTATTGGTACCTCCGTTTCTAGCCTTTCCAATCCAACACATCTAACAAACAACGGCGCGTGTTATCATATTCCGTTAATCATCTTCAAAAAAGAACAATGCGCGTGATCTCACGCGCGCCCTAATCGTTCTTCTCTTGCAACCTTGGGAAAAACACACTCTTTATCCATCTCCTCTTCGATTCACCAGCTTGCTGTTCCTCGTTTCTGATCCACCTTTGATTCAACAGAATCTGTAAGCAATTCGGAAATTCCCATGTATCTTTGTTTAATTTAATTTAGCTTCTGTTTTCATAATTTCAATGACCCATGATCTTCAATTTTTTTACTTTCAATTTTTTTGATTCAATTTTGAAACTTTTTGGTTGTTTATGATGGCCCTTTTGATAGATTTTAGCTTTAATTGAGGATTCATGAGGATTTTTTATGTTTCTGTTATTTTTATTGATAAATAGCCTAAATTTCAGCAATCAGAAGAACCTTATTGATCCTATGTTATTAATGTTATGAATTATTAAATTATCCAATGTAGGAAATTCAATTCAATTTTCACTTGTGTGCTAAATAAAAAGTTAGATTTTTTTAATCGTTCATTATTGAGTAGTTTGAATCAAATTGATTGTGTTTGCTACATAGGAGTAGTAACTCAGGTGTTATTTTATTTGTTGGTGTATGACTGGTGATTTTAACTACCAATTGACAGTTTTAGAAAATGGTCTGCTGCCGTGATTGTAGCGGCAACTGTGATTGCAACCTCTTTAGCTCCACCATTGATGTTTCTGATTGAAGGCGTGTCCTGAGACATGTAATTACATTGAATTATGTCATTTTCTCAAATTATTATCGATGTTAGTGTGTCTTTGCCTCATAGATTGCAATTGCATTAGCAATATTTAAGCAATGTCAAGAATCATTAAATGGCCTACATCAACCATGACTTAAAACTTCGTTGGTAGTCAACTGAGAAAAGTTAGTAACTTCATATCAATTATGGTCTTGATTATTTCAAGCTTAGCTTAGTGAGAAATAGAAATTTGAAGATTAATTCATGTGTTGGTTTTGTTTGTTTTATTGGTCAGTTATTTATTGTATGAATTGTTTGAACAGTGTTTTATGATGAGAAGGGATCAAATATCTGCGAGAAAGACGCCATCTCTGGTTGATCTTTGTGTTCAAACTGCTATAGATAATTTAAGATACCTTGGAAATGTTGGTCCTGTTGATCATCATTTGCTTGAACGAATCTTGCCACACTGCACACTTGACCAGTTGACACATATCGAGAAGGCCAGCGAAGTAAGACGGGTTTTTGTTAACTACTATGAATGAAGTTAGAACAAGACAAATGAATCTATAATTTGTTTTATTTGATTTGGCAGGGGATGGATTTGAGCCCGGTAACAGATAAATTGTGGAAAAAGTTCTTTGAAAAGCAGTTCGGTATAAATTGCACAAATGAAATAATTAGGAGGATGACAGAAAAAAGAGTGTCATTCAGATGGTTGCAGTTGTATGAGGTATTTTTTTTTTTTTACTTGTTTTGTTTTTCCTTTTCAGACTCGGTTATATTTCAGAACTAATAGAGTATTAAATGTATTTGTTCTTTCTTTTGCACTAGATACTGTACCATGTAATAGTATAAGTGTGGATTGATTTTGCGCTGTTTTTCCTCTAACCTTTTCCTAACTCTATACACAGGCTAAGGGAAAAGAGGTGGATCAGGCTGAGAATGAAGCAATTGATCGACTCAGGGAACGCTACAAGAATGCAGATGCAAGTAATGACTTTTCCTCTACCTTTCTGCTACTTCCGTTTTCCTTCTAAGAAATTTGCCCGTGTCATGCAAAAAATGCTTCTTAACGATAATTTCTTGTTTGATTTGAGATGCCTAACATTTTAAACCATAAATCAATGTAGAAACTCATGCGTAGTTATATTTCCTTTCGTCTGCTTAGTATAAAATAGTTACAAAGTGTTGATACTATGCAGAGAAACAAAGCAGGCAAGTAAAAGCATGCAACAAACTTCCACCTTCGAGTAAAAGAAGATTTTGGGGAGGTAATTTTTTGTTTTATTTTATTTCTGTATGTTTGTTTCCCTCTACTTCACTGAAGTTGTAGCTTTCACTTTTTAGTTGTTTTTTCATCTTCGATGATGTTTTGTAGATAATGGACCTGGATACAACGTGTCAAATGTGAAGAGCAACATAATGAAGAAGTCAAAGATAGAATTTCTTAAGAGGTAACCTTTCTTTTCTATGATTATCTGATTGATGCTTCCAAGTATTTCAGAAATCACTTTGCCGTGAAGCATACTAGAACTTTGTCTGTTCATGCATCTTGAAGTTATATAGCCAAACACGACCGCATTTTGTCTTAAAATTTTGCTGGTTTGTTTTTCTTAAATTCTTGCAGTCGGGAGGTAAAAAATATCGCAGCAATGAAGAAAAATTCTATTCCGAGGAGTAGCAGGTAGGTACAGATAATATCATTATTTGGTACAAACGTCGTCCTCTTGGTTTTCTCCTTCTCTCTTTTTGTTTTCTTCGACAATTCTCACGAAGTTGCTTCATGTTCTGCAGTTCATCAAGCAGCATGAAGATCGGAAGCATGTCTGGAGTTGGTTCAAGTTCCAAAGGTCCCAGTCTTCAAAAAGGATGTTTTAGGGGCAGACAATGAGGATAGCAATGCTATGTATCATTATTTGCTTTTAAATTGTGATGATAGCAACATTTATATTCATGCTAATACAAAGGTATTTTCATCCCTTAAAAAAATGTATGTTCATTATTTGCTTCTAAAGTTGACTCGACATTTATGTGTTGTTATATGTACCGCGTAGATAGAATCAAATTATGCAGTTGTTTGTATTGTAATCTGTTGATTTCCATATATAAATGCAATTACAGTTCATTTTCACTTCCAATGTTTATGATTATGATGCAACTGCAACCTGCAGGCATTGAGCGGTTTAGTTCAAGTTTCAATTTAAACAAGAAAGAGATAATCACATTTTTTTTTTAAACTTAAAAATGTTTACTAGTTTTAAGTAAGTTTCTTGTCCAACATTTGAAGCAAAATGTTTGCTAGTTATAACATCAAAAAAATGTTTACTAATTTTAACTTCATGATGTTTGACACAATTATCCAAATCAATCCAACAGTTTAACCTAAGTAAAATACTTTCATCATTCACTATGACCAAAACCCTTGTAAAACTACTAATAAAATGTAGACATTTATCCAGAATTTAAGCACCAAGAGTTCTGTAGCATAACAAAGAAGAAGAAAAAACATTCAACCCCTGCATTGACTTTCTCCTTGAGTTCTTTCCCATTGGTTAAAGGATCATAGCAATTAGCTACATAAGAGAAATAATGCACAAGTGTTATACAAAGTGATTGAAATGATTTAGTGAAGCAACTAATTGGGGAATATACTATAGTGGGAATTGGAAAAAGAAAATTGAGATGGATTGATTTTAAGAAAAGCTAATATTGTTTGCTTTTTTACCTAACTCTTTCCAAAAGTATTATACTTTTTTAATTTTTGATGAAATGAGGAAATAATAGAAAAAGATAAGGAACAACCTGGAGTCCTTCTACAATCATTATCATTTCTAAAAAAAAACTAATTAAATTTAGCTTTCTTATCTTTCTCTTTACTAAAAGTGATTCTACTTTTTTAATAAAACAACATGCATTATTTTAAAATATTTATTAATATTAAACATGTATAAAATTTGTAACCTTACTTCTTTCAAATCAAATTTGTTAACATCAAATTTTTCAAAACTAATTTTATAAATATCTAAAACTATCACATGCTAGATCCCACTTATCAAAGGCCAAATCCAAGTGCCAGAAATCATCAATACAACAGTTTTTGCAACCCTCCAATTCTCATCCTATTCCTAAGCCTCCCCTATCTTCTTCCCAAAAATTAAATTTACATTTTAGCAAAACTTGATCGATATTTAAGACTTACATTCATCAAAAAGATACATAGGAGCTCAAATAAAATATCTGTCACGCGTATAAGATATATAGATTGCATTGGCGAGATTAAATATGTTAGAAATATAATTAGATTGTAACTTATTCACAAGAAATCAGAGTGGCGCAGCGGAAGCGTGGTGGGCCCATAACCCACAGGTCCCTGGATCGAAACCAGGCTCTGATATTTCTAATTTTTTTTGCATTTTCCTTTTTTTTTTTTTTTGTAATTTACCTTTCTATCCTCTGTCTAGTTTTCCAATACTTCATACAAATGGTAACATGCCAACGTATTTATACAGCAAAAATTTCATACAAATTTCACTTCGAATATCAATAGTATAATTTCAGCTTTTTTCTTGTATAACTTTTTTGGAGCTGATATAAAAACACACAAACAACCACAATGTTTGAGAAATTATGTTTGAAAAATTATGTTTGAAAAATTTATCAATGTTTGAGAAATATCAATAACTTTCTTGTATAACTTTTTTGTGTAATTATCAATTTATTTCACTCTCTCTAAAAACAAAAGGTTTATTTCACTCAATACAAAAAAATGTTTGAGAAAGCCATAATACATTATACCAGTTACTTTGTTTGCTCGAGCCAAATTAAAAACGTCACAGGAATTTGCTTCGTAATAATAATAATAATAATAATAATAGTATGAAGAGAGTCTCACTATATTTTGTGTCTAAATATAATTGCGATATTTACTTTTGTTTTAATAATATCAAGCTTTATTTAAAAAAAATATAAATAATAATAGCAAGCTTTATTATAATCAGTGGTTCAATAAACTTGGAAAAGTTTTTAGGAACAGGTTAACATTCAAAACCAACTAAAATATAATCATATACTATTCCATTTTACTTGTCTACTTGCAATCTAATAAGCTGCACCTTAATGGAATTTTTTGAGGACCTAATGGGAAACTTCACAACTCACATAATCAATTGATTTTCCCTCGGATGAAAGCACTTTGAAAGATATTCTTTCTTTCACCAAAGGCTACATGTCTTAGCTTAGAAACCCAAAATCACTTAGATGAGATAACACAAGTCTCTTATAGATTAACTAATGTATTATGTTCGAATTTGAATTTGGACATATAACAACCTTAAGACACGTAGAGAGGGTTTGCCGCTCATTTAAGTCCTACAAAACTCTGACATTTTTATGATGAACATTGCTTATGCAATGCTTGCATATTCCTTGGGAAGAAACCCACTTTTGACAGGTCAAATGTAGAAGTCGAATATCGAAGTTTTGCTCTTGTCAAAGGAATGATAGAAGATAGCTAAACTTCAAAGCTCGTGTAAGCTAGTTAGAATTTTGATAGTGTTGCTTAATAGATGAATGATGGTGTTATTATCAGCAGCATAGATTTGATAACTTAGTTTTAGGAATTTGAATATCTGTTTGACTAATAAAGCAATTATATGTTATTTTATGTTTATCAAGTAGCAGCATTTCAACCTTTTTGTAGTATAAATCAGTTGAAAATTGAGCAATCATGTAGGTTATATTATTTGTCTGTTTTATATTTTCAACAGCTCATATCTCTTTAAAACCAACATAAATTTATCAGATGTATTAAAATGTGCCATAAGGATGTAGGATGGAAATTTGTAAACAAATTTCTATTATTCATTAGTAGGAAACGTTTAACCATAAAAATCAAGGCTGGACCTATAAGAATCATGAGCAAATTCACTCTTGCGAAAATTTGAGAGCTCATTCAAAGCACTGGGAGGTGATTTAAGAATCATATTTCATTCATTCAAGTTCAAATAATTTTCTCATGTAGCTCATTGAACATAAATTTTACATTCTGAGTCCAGATGACACTTAATGTTTCCATATGAATTAAAACGCGCCATTACAATTTACGATGAAAATTTACAAACAAATTTATATACTTTATCATTAATAAAAATTATTCTTTGAAGTGTGATTAAGCAAACAGTAACAAATTTATCGCATAAACACACTCACAAATACTAGTTTTTTATTTTCATGGATGTTATGTTCGAAACAATTAAAATTTGCTATGGAACTTCTGGCACATGTACTACTTGCATAGTTGAAGGCTGGAAGCTTGGAACTGCAAATCCTCCACTATGATCATTCAGCTAGAAGGTAATGACACCAGCTTACATTATTTATACAGTGACATGCTACTTCATAAACACTCCTTGCCACTTCCTAATTAAGGAAAAACACATTTTAGGTAATCAAAAGCAATAATCAGATAGGATTTTGATTCTTATGCAAGGAAAAGAATACCATTTACTTTAACTCTGAACTTTGTTCATAATTATTCATTATATCTTGAGTCTATAGGCTTATATCCCAGATCCAGCAAGCCGTCTCTTTGAGGCATTTGATACAGATAACTGACCAAGCTTGTCGGTGTTACTTCCACTCGGTACAGTTCTTTCTTTGGTTGGAGCATAATGGCGCAGCCATTCCCCAACATATACCTGGAACATAAAATATATCAGCTATATAATTTTTTTCCCATTACTAACATTAAGGATGATAAAATTTAGCCTTAAAATGATACAGTCAGCAAATCATTTTCCAAGAGACCAGATGCTACAATTTTTGTAAAAAGAGATGCTACAAATTAAATACAGGTATCACCACAGGTCGGCCAATAATGATTATGCTAGTATTTTCAATATCGAAGATATCACAACACGAGATATAATTTAAAGAAAGGAAATAACCTGTTGAGGTCTCATAATCTTTGTATCCGGATCATCCAAGGACTCCCGCCAATGTGCCAAGTATCCAGCCATACGGGGGATAGCAAATAAAATAGTGAAAAATTCAGGTGGAAATCCCATAGCCCTGAAATCACATAAACCCATCAGATCAATCTTATTCAAATATTCTGGGAAGAGTGACATATCTTATTATGTCTAGTTAAAAAAATCAGATGTAGAAATGGATTACCTATATATTAATCCAGAGTAGAAGTCAACATTTGGATATAGCTTCCTCTTGACAAAATACTCATCAGACAGAGCAATCTTCTCCAAGGCAACAGCAACCTACATAACCAAATAATCGCATATAAAATTTTCAAGTTCAAACTAAATATATTGAACAGAGTCGAAACTAAATGAAGCTGACCAATTATTGATCAAGTCTTAAGTAAAATACATGCAGAAAAAAAAAATTATTTTGATATTAAATTCATAGTCCTGATCATTGATCAATTTTTTTAAGACCAAAAAAATATGTAACAGACGTAACATAGACAGGGAATACAAAATGGATAAACACCTCAATCAAAGGATCCCGGCCAACAATGGAAAACACTTCCTCCGTCAATTTTTTTAAGACCTTTGCTCTAGGATCATAGTTTTTGTACACACGATGTCCAAAGCCACTGAGCTTTCGTTTCCTACAGAATAAACAACACACAGTTAATAATATGAAAGACAACTATGTCAAAAAGCGACAGATGAAAAAAGAGCAAATCATCGCCAATCAGCATTCTTTATTGATAAGAACCCAGAAGAAATAAAAGGTAACATCAACCTGGCTTTAACACCTTCAATGAACTCTGGAATGTTATCAACACTTCCAATTTCACTCAGCATTTTGAGGACAGCCTGTATAATTGAAGGTTGCATTAGCATTGTCATGCATTTCTTTTACTCTCCGTGTTTAAATATGCAATACAAAAAATGCTCACGAGGGACTTGAACATTTAATTACCTCGTTAGCTCCACCATGAAGAGGTCCATATAGAGCTCCAACACCGCCAGCAATAGCAGTGTATACGTCAACACCACTGCAAATAAGGGTATTGTTAAAGCAACATATAACAGGATTCTTTAGTTTTCTTTGAAAATCGCTATTTAGACCAAACTGTATCTGTTGGAAAGCAGCCAAAAAGACTCGGAAAAGTTTATAAGCAGCACACTCTTTTGATAAGTAGTGAGAGATCTACCTTGATGCAAGGTGGCGTACAGCAGATGTAGAGCAATTCATTTCATGTTCTGCATGCAGGATGAAGATGATGTCCAGTGCACGAGTTAGACGAGGATTAGGTTTATATGACCGATTGCCACTGCAAAAAAAATGCATAGTGGAGATTTAACGAGTTAGACTCTGCTGATAAAATACTTGGATCTGAATATTTCTCTCACTCTCTCTATCTCTCAGATAACAAACTTCGTACAAGTATTTATATATACATGGGAGGAATAATCCAAATGGGACTGTGATCCTATCATGATCCTATAATTGTTAAATTAAATCAAATAGTATGCTGTTATTATTTGATTATCAAATCTTAAATCATAAACCGTCTTTTGGTAAGTCAGTCATGTTAATTCTGAGAAGACGTACAGAGAATCAAGCATGTAAAGGAAGTTCTCTGTGTAAGAAAGTTTGTTGGATGGAAGAACAGGTGGCCTTCCTCCCAATCTAAGATTAATCGCAGCAGCAATTGTTGTTATCTGCAAATAATCATACAATTGATTGAATATTGCACAAAAATTCAGAAGATTATGCTTAAACAGTGCAAGAAGCATTCAGAATAATTGAATGAGATATTACATGACATTTACAGAAGATTAAGGAATTCATAGAATGGAATAGCAAACCTTTCCGATAATCCGCACGATTTGCTTGTCTCTCACTTGCTTTGAGTTGTAGATATCAAGACCCTGCATTAAAAAATATATGAAAAGTTAAAAAAAAAATGATAAAACGCGAATCAAATAATAAAACATGGCAAAATTTTGAATCCTAACAAGAAATAAACTTCTGCTCGTGATATCAGAGGATGGCTCACAATATCATGTTCATATCATACCATAGTTTAAAGTATCTTATATGGTCTCTTAAAAATAGTTTCTAGATATTTTAAAATTTTGATAGAGCCTTCTATTTGAATGGACATTTTTCCTTTGAATGACATCTGATATGTTATACACAAGAATTATCCTTTCCTAAGTTAATTTTAAGTAGCAGAGTCAAAGCTGATTGCTGTGAATAATCCGGACAAAGTCAAAATAAACATGTACTAACACATTGTCAAAATGAAGAAATTGGAAAAATAGGATAAAGCAATTCCACAAAATAAAGTTAAGAATCGATTTCCATCACAAAAGTAAGGTATCCAAAATTCCACATTCATTATACAAGTGCATCAATGCTGAGCCAGAAAGATGAGAAACTTGATCTTGACAACAGTTTGTGTTACTTACTCTGAGAGCAGGATTTGCATCGGGATGAAAAACAGATAAAGCACTCAGAGCATTAACAAGTACACCCATAGGATGTGCATCTTGAGGCATAGCTTGTATAAGATCCTACAAAACAATGTTATGCAACCACCACATTAGATAAATACACCAGTGTTATCAATCGCAGATCGCGAAAACTAGCAGTTTGTTCAAATTCCACTATCAAATGGAGCTATATTATAGCAACTATTTGGAAACATTTTGTAGTAAATAGCGTATTCGAAAACAATAGCGATTTGTTCAAATACTGCTATGTTACAGCTCTATAGCGCCGCGATTTGACAACAGTAAAATACACACATACCTCTCAAAAAGAAAAGAACAGCCTAATCACTCTCCTTTAAATTATCATGACAAAGGAACTTTGTATAGTAATTGCAGGAGAAATCACGAAGTCTATAAATCACGCCCTCCAGAATGAAATATAAGTAAAAATGGTATTTGAAAAGTTGATGTACTAAAGTTTAGACCATATACATTAACTTTTCAAATACTCTTTTTGCTTAAATTTCATTCGGGATGCAAACCTATCTTGAGAAAATGAGGCATATACATAACATTAAAGTTAACGACACTAATACTGATAATAACAGCCACTGTTAACATAACAATTATCAACATGCCAGTTGAATGAAATAACAAAGTAAGAAAATAAATTGATAAAAGAAAAGCTCACCAAAACACCCTGTGGTAAAGCTGAGTGTTGAGATATAGCAAACTCCCATTCTTGTAACTGACTTGCAGTAGGCAAATTTCCATACACTGAAAAGATATGCATAAACTTTAGTCTTCTGACATAAAATTTTGCATCTCAGTTAGTCAATGGTGGAAAAAACATTTGAGGATTATTCCAATTTGCATCTCAGTTAGTCAAGTGTTGATCCTATCATGCCTTAAAATTTGCACTTGGTATTCTTATATTGCACTTGATAATTTAGGATTGCATATAGTTATTTATAGCTACATGTCTTATCTATTTAGTATCAATATATGTGTGACGTCTAATCGGAAAAACAGTTTGAGTCAATAATTATTTCAAGCAACTCTATTTTGAATACTACATGCTTATTAGTTACGATATGTTGATGAAAAATTAGCAAATTGCATGTCTGAAGTTTACAGTCTCAACGTTGTTTCGTGATTCTTTTTTTACTAAATACCAGCTAAAACTATTTGATTTTAAAACATCGATGAATGATTTAGCATTTATAAAATTTATAAAAATAACATATGGATTGATAATTTACTTTATTATATTAAGACTCCCTAACAATTTTTTGCTTAAGAGCTAAGACTCGAAAAAATACTATACTCGACTATGTATAAAGGTTTCATGCACACGAAAGAATTTTTCTGAAAAATACTCACATATGAGATATGACACTTCTGGAAAGGTGCTTTTCTCAGCCAACTCCTCAATTGGGTATCCTCTATATCTAAGGATTCCCTCATCACCATCAATATAAGAAATTGTTGATCGCACAGGAGCAGTGTTTAAATATCCAGGGTCATAAAGTTTGAGTCCCTTGTCATTCTTCCCAGTTGATATCTGCATACCAAAAATTAGAGAATCAGATAATACTATATAGTCGAATAAGAGAAGAAATCAAATCACACCGGTGTAACATTTGAATAGATTTACACCAGCATATCCGGCCCAATTACCAACTAATCAGGGGCCAATCCCACCGTCCACTAGCATGAGTCTTTTTATTTTAATTTGATATGTCTACAAGATGCATAAAGATTAATACATAATCATCATTCAACAACTACAAAACAAATCAACCCACCTAATACTTCATCATAAAAATCTAATTTTTCTTACTTGTAAGCTAAACAATCATAGAATTATTAAATAAAGCATAAAGGAGCAAAAAAATGAACAAGACCCAATTGATCAAATCAAAAATAATTTCGAATATCAAATCTACAATTGAAAATTCATCAACACAACAAAACTGATCACACCCAAATTGAAAGAAAACTAAGCAGATTCACGCCATCACCTTCTTGAAATCATTGGCTTTGACGGTGCCATCAGGAGAGACTTCAATACTATACTTCTTCCCAGTACGTTCATCAACAACGGTGAGTGTTCCTTTGACATTGGACGGTGGAGAGATCCCAGAGGAAGCAGAGAGGTGGAGAGGGTGGAGGAGTGCGGCGGAGGAGGTGGTGGGGGAAGGAAGCAGGTGAGCTGTGAGGGTGGATAAACGGTTCCGTGCAGCCTCGTGCATCTTTGATTCCGTTGTTGTTGTAGTTGACATTGTTGTACGATGTTTGTGTGTTTTCTGTTTGTGTCTTGTGTTAATGTTGTTTTTCGTTATTCTTTGAATGGATTCGAGAAATAAGGATCGTATTATTGTTAGGATTAGGATTAGAATTGGAAATTGGAGTCAAAACTGAGATTCACGTCTTCTATGTATGTATATTGGTGTTACGTACGGTACACCACATCATTCAAAATTTAATCTATCTTTTTACTATTACTTTTATCTTCAACTTTTTGTGAAAATTTATGCTAAAAAAAAAAACTTTTTGTGAATTTTTTTTTTAAGTATTCTAGTGGCTAGATTCACACACATTATGTATGGAGAAGTGGAGAATTTGAGGTTCAAAACTCGGCCCCTGAACAAATTATCCTTGGTAGCTACCAACTGAGCTACACTTACAGGCCTTTTTGTGAAAATTTATACTCTTCCCTTCTAAAATACACGTCGCAGTCGACTACTGCACATATATCAATACACAACTTTGACCATTAATATATTTAATTATATTAATGGTATAATTAATTTCTTAATGATAAATTATTTTAGTGAATAGACATTCTTCTCCTATATTGGCATTTAACACATTTTCCTTTTAATTGTTTTTGGAGGGAATCCTATTAATTGTTTTTGAATTTTTCTAATTACACCCCATGTATTTATGGTTATACCCTAAAATGACAAAACTTCCCTTAAATATAATTTAATATTTAAATTCACTCAGAAAACTAACGTCTTTTCCTTCTTTCTTCTTCCAAAATCATACTTCTTTAAACAAGATTTCACCCTTCGATGGAGAAGACTTGATTATACTGGAATTGAAATTGAGTGAAATGAAACCCAAAGGAAAAAGGACTTGCTTTAACGATGGAGAAGACTTGATTATTCTGTAATTCAATTTTAAACTCAGTTTAAGTAAATCATATAAACATAGTTTAAGTAGGTAATGTAAACTGAGTTTAAATATACATACAAAAATTAAATTTTTCTTTAAACTCTTCAACCTTGTTTAATGATTCTATATAATCTTATTTTAAGTATGTACATGTAAACTCAGTTTAAGTAGGTTATGTAAACTAAGTTAACATGTACCTACTTAAACTGAATTTAAGTTAACCTCAACAATGTTAATTAATGGTGCGTATTGCACCATCAACTAACCGCAGTGGCGGAGCCAGGAATTTTATAGAGTCTGGGCAAAAAATTTGACCGCAAATTCACATGCAAATTCACTTTTATGATTTATTCATCTTTAGAATTTATAGTAGAATAGAAAATATAAAAAATAAAATAAAACAATGTTAAGTTTTAGTCACAACCTTCTTCAAATTCTTCAAAAAAAAAAAAGTTTTAGTGATAGCCGTAACCGTAGGTAGAGGTCCATAATATTTTTAAATTGGGTCCTTAGAATTACGTTTTGTCCGTAGGTAAAGGTGGAAAACATGCAGTGACAACACATTTGACTGACAGACGGATTTAGTTACGGAAATTTACCCTATAGTGACGGATTTTGGCTGTCACTACAAGTCAAATTTCTTACAAATTTCTTGTATCGGTTGAGCCTGGGCGTGTTGCCAGGCTAGCTGGGGGGTAAAAACACCCCTGACTAACCGTTGTTGTAGAGTTCATAAGATATCAATGTTTAACAACAATAAAAAAATAGAAACTCTAGCATCATTGAACAAAAAGAAGAAATTCACTTACTTACATGCAATAGAGTATGGATGAGAAATGTTTTGATTCACTTTTAATCTTTTATAGAGATTGATTGAACATTCATGATTGTTTGTGGGTGAAAGAAGGTGAAATTTTAGAGTAAAACAGAAGACAACACCACAATCTAGTGTTCCGGTGTCCGAAGCAGCATATACACATATGGATATTGTCACCATTCTTGAGGATGCTAAAATTGACTCTCACCCTCAAAATGATGTTGATTTGGGTGCAACCCAACATGCTACCACTACTTCCGAGCAGTTCACCATTCAGGGTAAATCTGACACTTCTTTTTGTATGCCTCTTGAAAATGTTACGGATGAAATTCTTAGGCCATTACCTCGTGAAGTGATCCCGGACCAACAACCAGTTTTGGAGCCTGTGAATAATGCCTTGGATATTAAGGCAGTTTCAATTCATACTACATAACAACTTCGCATGACACAATAGATCCTAAACTGCGACGTGAACTTGATCTTGTTTAGCATTTAGTGATTGCGGGTAAAGATGCAGATATTCCTTTCACACCTTACCTTACTAAATGTCAGAGGAAGAAAAATACTAAGGCG
>Ga0315914_1007608_pt1 | contig 14913 bp, 11 predicted proteins | sample MpolenodulesMG_FD_203920 | JGI IMG/M metagenome (GOLD analysis project Ga0315914, IMG submission 203920) | Medicago polymorpha root nodule microbial communities from Los Angeles, California, United States - elongated nodules | ecosystem: Host-associated > Plants > Roots > Nodule | place: USA... | reverse complement strand
TGTTTGAGGGTTTGGAATCTTTGGTTGATGTGGCAGGTGGGACTGGAGTTGTGTCAAAACTCATTCATGAAGAATTTCCTCACATCAAATGCACAGTTTTAGATCAACCACAGGTTGTGGGTAACTTACCTGGAACTCAAAATTTGAACTTTGTTGGTGGAGATATGTTCAAATCTATCCCCCCTGCGGATGCTGTTTTACTCAAGGTATGTTTTATGTTTATCAATTTTTACTATTTGATTCCATTTTATTTTGTCCACATAGGTTCATGATTTCACAATCAGGATTGGTGACAGATCTAAAAATTTGAAGGCTTAACTGCACTTTTCGCCCCTTAAGTTTTGAAATGTTGCGTTTTTAGCCGTCTATTAAAAAAAATGGCAATTTTGGCCCCTTTCGTTCCAAAATTGCTGAGAAGATGCCACATGTCCCAAAAAAGCGGGCCATAATCACAACTTTTTGTAAAGATAAGGGGTCAAAAGAGCACATTTCCCTATGTTAAGGGGTCAAAAGAGCATATTTCCTTAAACATAGGGGGTCACTTTTGCCATTTTTTTTAATAGGGGGTTAAAATCGCAACTTTTGAAACTTAGGGAGCAAAAAGTGTAGTTTAGCCAAATTTTTACTTGCTGCGGCAAAATTTTATATAATAAATATTTATATAAAATTTATAGCAATGCGTAAGTGATAAAATAATAACATCAATTTCTTTTACTAAAATATAATAAAATCATTACCATTGAGAAAAATACTTGAGAGTTTAAATACTACACTATTATATTTGGAAAAATTAAAGAATTTTTAATATCTACAAATTGTTCTTTATGCATCTTTATATCCAAAAAAGTATTGTAGAACTTTGTTCATTTTTAACCCTATAAAAAATGAGTCAAGATCCTCTCTATTTGTTAAAAATAAATGGATAATATCATTTAGTGAGTGGATCCGTGCCAGATCAAAATATAAATCTATCGTAATTTTTTGAGTTAAGATCCTCTATATTTAATAGATATTTCAATGTCGAAAGAAATAAAATTGTAAAATAATAATAATATTTTAATTTAGTAGTCTATCTCTCTAGCAAAGAATCTATCTCGTTTTGTAACATTGTACTAAAATATGAAATGTTTTTCAAAGTGGGTTCTGCATGATTGGGATGATGAACTCTCCTTAAAGATATTGAAGAACAGTAAAGAAGCTATTTCTGGAAAAGGGAAAAAAGGAAAGATAATAATCATCGACATATCAATTGATGAAACAAGTGATGATCGTGAATTAACCGAGTTGCAAGTGCACTTTGACATGGTAATGATGACTTTGCATAATGGAAAAGAAAGAGAAAAGAAAGAATGGAAGAAACTCATATATGACGCAGGCTTCAGCAGCTATAAGATTACTCCCATATGCGGCTTCAAGTCTCTCATAGAAGTTTATCCCTAATTTTAATTAGTAGTTGTTGCAAATAAGTTATTTACAAATTCAATAAGTCAAATTTGTAATGTGTTTGTTGTTTGTCTTTGCATCAAATGTTTATTGTTTCCTATGAAACATGAATTTCCTAAGATTGTTTTTTGAAAATAATTCGTTGTTCCCAATCAGAATTGGTTTTTTATGAGGGTCCAAACAAAAAGTGGTTGGTTTTTGTTTGGGAGAACCAAGAGTAGCAATAGATTAAACGATTAAGAACTCATAAGACTTTGACATTATATCTTTATCAAAAACTTAAGACGTTGAATCTATGAGTTTTTTTTTTTTGAGGGGACGTTGAATTTATGAGTTATCTCTCATATATATGCAACATTTAACTCATACATATATAGTTATCGTGGGATGTGAAAATAAACACATACACTTGAATTCAACATTCTCTCCATGTAAGTCTCTTAAATCCTACACTTTCAGCACCATTGTTACCAACATAACACGCCTCTTGAATTCACCAATAGGAAGACTTTGGAAAAAATAAAGAAAATAAAGAAAATTATCTTGACAATTTTTATTTTTTTTTAAGAAATCAAAATGGAATATATTAACATAGGCGATGTAAACTCATCAGTACAAGGCGTACCAACGAGAACACCCCAATCAAAAAAGAGTCATACAAAGTATTTGCAATGCTATGGTCAGTCGAGGCCGAAACATCGCATAGGGTCCGACCACCAACTCTGAGTGCCATACACAAACGTACAGTTTTTAGCTTTTAGCCACCACAAAGAATGAAATTTTACATTATCTAAAAGCTGTAAAATAGGCGTTTCTACGTTATTAAAAATCCTATTATTGCGTTCTCCCCATATCAGCCACACACAAAGAAGCCAAATTAGTTGGAGAAACGACCTGCGTGACTTCGATGCACCTGTAGAGTGAATAAATTGGAAGAAGTGATCAAGTAAATTGAGTGGGTCCACCCCAGACACACCAATCCACGACCTGATGTGCTGCCATAACGACTCGAAGACACCACAATGGAGAAACAAATGAGACGCTGACTCCGCATGACCGCATCCTGACACACACGTATCTCCCTCGATCGGAATAATGTCGCGCCTATGAAGATTGTTTCTGGTCGGCAACCTGTCTTTCAGCAGACGCCACGCTACGATGGACACCTTCGAGGGAACCTGCTTATGCCACACTAGATCTCTGGTTGCGTCGAAAGTGGATGAACCTGAATCTGTCAGAATCTGATAGGCACCTCGCACAGTGTAACCATCATGAATATCTGGATCCCACTGCCACCTGTCAATAACATTAGCCTGCACGGTAACACTATCAAGTAATTGTCTACACGCCGCCAACAATTCTTCTTCCCACGTCCACAACCTTCTCCTCCACCTCCACGCCTCACCCCCCTCCTCCCAACCTAACTCAAACATGTCAGCCACAGAACTAAACTTATTGGTCACTAGATCAAACAATCGACTAAACCTCCTACGTAAGGGTATATCTCCTAACCAATTATCACCCCAAAAGAAAGTGTTTTTTCCATCACCTAAGACTTTCGACACCCTCGCGCCAAACCAGCCCCCATCATCTCCCACCTCCCCATCCCTAATCTTGACAATTTTTATTGTTGACAAAGTCCTTTGTGTAGTTATTATAGAGATCGAAAGGGGCAAAACAAAATAAAGAAAATTATGTATCAAGTGATGATTTTTTATCTTTCATATTTCAACTAGTAATATTCACAAATAAATTTATTTGGGATAGCTAGATTTACATTATAAGAGTAGCTAAAGATAAAATTGCAATAACTTATAAAAAAAATAAAAAATAAAAATAGGATAGCAAAGCCACCCTATATTAATACTATCTACAGTCCTCGTGAACTTATCTCAATTGGTTGGGACAATGCATTAAATATGCAAGGTCCGGGTTCAAACCCCGGCCACTACAAAAAAAAATACCACCCACCAATAACCAAAAGCTATGTCATCCAAGTGCTATCTAGATACAAGGATCCAATACACCAAGTGATATTTTTCATATGATGCTAAATACTAAGAATTAGAGAACATGAATTCAAGAGAAGAGAACATTAAGAGCAGTTAACGTACTCAAATGAAGAACTAACGAAAATATGTGTTTCTAACTTGATGGATCAAAATGAAACAAAAATAGTTTATCAAAATGAAAGAAAAATAGTTTATGGGATGATTGTAAAACCTAAAATAATTTAAGAGAACAAAATTATAATTTAGCATATTTTATAAATTTTGCATGGATTTGAAAAATAATTAAATATAAGGAACTGAATATGGTAAAGTTCTATTTTGATTTTATAAACACTTAAAACATCTTTGTTGAGGTGAGTTTGAAGATACTGTCAAACATAATTCGAAATTATCATCAATAAATTATGACTTTCAATACTAAATTAAAATCCGAAATATATATTCATGTGTTCTATAATGCTCAATGCTTCTATTAAGAGAGTCTATATTGTTTAATTTATAGTACACTAATGGAAAGACAGGCACTATCGTGCCGGTCTATCCGCTTTTTCTACTGCACTAACGCATGTAATTATTTGATTATGTTTGTTTGTATAATTTTGCTCACGTTTGTTAGTAATTTTTTTATTAGAGTATTTAAAGTTCAATCTTTAACATTATTTTGTGTTCACGTTTGTTATTAATTTTTTTAGAGGATTTAAAGTCCAATCTTTAACATTAATTTTTGCTCACATTTGTTTCTAATGTTTTCTTTAGAGGATTTAAAGTACAATCTTTAACAATACTTTTTGCTCACGTTTGTTACTAATATTTGTTTAGAGGATTTAAAGTCCAATCTTTAACATTATTTTTTGCTCACGTTTGTTACTAATCTTTTTTTACAGGATTTAAAGTCTTATCTTTACCATTATTTTTTGCTCACTTTTGTTACAATTGATCAAGTGTCAAGGAAGAGTAACTTATATTAATAAAATAATAAGGAAATATTGTTTTTGTGGAAGGGATAAGAAAATACTGGGCAATCTTTGTCGGTTGTATTGAGGGGAACAACACAGATGTACAACATAAAAGCGGCTGATAAAAAAGTAACATGAGTTTTTGTTTTGTGCTAGTTTTTTGTGAGTTTGATTTGTGGTTAACGGAGGTAAAAGAGGGTTAATGGGGACAATTAGTGACATGGATTAGTAATTCATGTGTTATTTTATAATTGGCTAACAGTAAGAACAGTTCATAAGGAACTGTGTATAAGTTTTCTCCTTAAATTAAATTTATTATTATTTATTTGTTATATGTGTTATTTGTATTTAAAATTAAGGGTATTTTTGGAAAGAAAAGTTCAACCCAAAAGTGCTGAAAATGATAGTTTTCTTTATATATAGTATAGATATATAATGCTCAAAATCTTTCTTATCTGTTCAAAATATATAATGAAGTGTCATTGATCTCAACCTAAGAGTATTTTTTAATGTTGGCTTCATCCAAAAGTGTTCTGGTCATTTTTTGCAATGTTCTATTTTTTCTCTCAGCAAATCCTTTTTGTTGAGGAATTCTTGCATAAGAAAAATTATGAGCAATTCCATTCTCATCAAAGAATGTCTTGAAATATTCATTTTCAAATTCTCTTACACGATCACTCCTTCTTGACATGATTTTTAAATCTTTCTTAGCATGAACTCGTTTTTAAAAGTTTTGAAAATCATAAAATTATTCATCTTTTTGTTTTAAGAAAACAACACATGTGAATCTAGAATAGTCGTTAACTATGACAAAACAATATTTCTTTCCTCCAATACTATAAATTTTGATAGAACAAAGAGATCAATATGAAGTAGTTTTAAAGGACTTTTGGTTAAAACAAAATTTTTGTTTCGAAAAATATTTTTAACGTGTCCGTTTTTTAACACATGTTTCACAAATATTATCCTTATCAAAATTGATCTTGGGAAGACCTCTAAACAGATCAAGTTTAAATAGTCTTGTAATGATCATCCCTTTGGTGTCAAATCCACTTATCTTTTTCAAAAGATAAGAAGCATGATTAAGCTCGCAATTCATATAAGAATAAAACATAAATGTTTTTCCTTCTCATATAGTAAAAAGTGTTTTCAACAAGGTGCTTGCTTCATCTCACAAATGTTGGGTTTAATGGTAACTTCCACACGACTGTCACAAAGTTGACTAATTCTTAAATAGTTATGTTTCAACCCTTAAACATATTTTTGTATAGTTATGCATACCAATCATACCTTTTTCTATGATATGTTCCTTGTCATTGTTTCCAAAAGTGACGGATCCTCCAGTCTCCTTCTCAAATGATAAGAATCTCATCTCATCACCAGTCATGTGTTTGGAACAACCATTGTCAAAATACCAAGGCTTTTTCCTTGCATTTGGAGAATGGATCTTCATTTTGAGTTAGAGCATTTTTAGCTTCCCATGATGAGTTTGGTCCTTGATGGTTAGTCTTTTTAACTCTATTTCTATTCAGAAAGCGCTCAGTTTGAACATGACCAATTATGTTGAATAAGGAACATTTTCTTTTTACTTTAGATAGACCTCTTCTCATATTCTTAATAGGTTCAAATTTAGAGAAATTTGTTTTTATAACCTTACTTTTATTCTGAGAAAGCAAACAAATTTAAGATGTCCATATTTATTCCAAATTTATGAAGTTTATTTCTTGGAATGTGAGAGGGTTGAGGGGTTTTGAGAAGCAGAACGAGGTGTGTAAGTTGGTGGGTGAAAAGGAGTCGTATATTTTGTGTATTCAAGAAGAAAAAAAAAGGTAGCTTCTTTTGATTATTTATATGTTCCTTTATCTGGGTCGTTCAAGCAGGATCCTACGATGTCATCTCGTGATCTACTTACAACTGTCCCTCAACGACATCTCCCCATGAAAAGGTTCAAGGACTAAATCCTATAAAAACTAACTCAAGGGCATTGGTTCAGGTACATATAAATTTTACCCTAAAATTACCTAATTGATATAAGGCGTTTATTAGCTTGAGTGAGAAGTATTTTTACAGGAATCATCCATCACCGTCCAAGAAGGAGGCTGCCGACGAAGCTCCTCCACTCAGAGATCATTCAACACCACCATCCAGAGATCATGGGTTCGACTGGATCAAGTGGGGATCGAACCTCAAAACAACATATTTCGTTATATTTCCTAACGAGATTGATGATTAACACGCGCCTCTGGTCAACAGCCGTCGACACATATACTAAAAAAATACTAAAAATATTAAGCTTCACTTTTAAATCGGGTTCACTTTTGAATCGGGTTCATGTTAATCACCCTTTCATTTTTTAGGCAAATAATAGTTGATAGACAAAAATTATAAGGTATAAAGAAAGTGTAACCTAATATTGACCGAGTTCAAATGTTGTTCGTTCTATTTTTTTTAAGGATTTTTGTTCTTTTTTTTTTGTTAAGCCAGGAGATTGGACAAGCATCAAGGGGAAGCAACGACATCCCAACTAGGTTGGCACCCCGCAGAATCCCCATCCTATGTCGTCAATCTCAAAGAAAAATTTTATTAAAAAAAAAGGAAAAAGATTACAAGAGGGGGGACTAGGCCAAAACCCTCAAAAGAAAAAAGAAAAGAAACAAAAACAGAAAAAGAAACATAAGACGGTAAAAGGAGACATCTGTCTACGGGAACCTAGAGCGAGGGAACCCACTCTGGTCCAAAAATAAATCAGTCTGAAGAGTCTGAGGCAACGCCCAGAACCAAACCTTGCCGTGTGTCGAGTGGCCCATATTAGCCAACAAATCCGCACAACAGTTCCCTTCCCTAAAGATGTGAGAGGTGATAACTTGTATTCCTTGGTTGCAAGCGTTGTGCCAACGATTACGAAGTAAAACCGGTACCAGCAATCGGTTTTTAAAGACCGACAAAGCACTCGTCGAGTCACTCTCGAACCAAACATTCCTCCAACCGTTCTGAGCTGCATACTCCATAGCAAGAAGAAAAGCATAGACCTCAGCATAAAAAATTGAAGACAATCCAATATTACAAGCAAATGCGCCTAACAGGGAACCACGGTGATCACGGAACAGGCCTCCACACGCTGAATGAGAACCAATAAGAGAGCCATTTGTGTTCACTTTTATCCAAGGGGCCGAGGGGGCCTTCCAATACACCATCAACAAATCACTAACACGGTGGTTGTGAGGGGAGACCGAGAAAACATCCAGAATATATTCATCAGAAGCAATACATTTACCAGCAGAAATATTGCTACTAAAGCTAATAGCAGCCTGAATATGAACCTTTGTCGAATGCAGAGAAGTCGTATGCTTAGAGAACCGCAAAGAATTCCGTATGGTTTTGTTCTTTCTATTATTAATAAATTTTTAAAAAAGAATTAAAATGATGAAATTCCACTTTTGAACTTTGTTATTTACGGGCAGTTTTGAACTCTTTTAAAAAATTCACACAACTGACATGTGTTACATGCAACTGAAACAACAAAGAAAACTTTAGAGTATAATAGATATTTAAACTCTGATATGTGTTACATGCAACTGAAACAACAAAGAAAACTTTGTCAAAAAAAAAAAAAAACAAAGAAAACTGACATTTTAGATCTACTCTATCTCTTTTCACATTACATATCATTTAATTTGCTACTATGTTTGTTAGTTTCATTTTGTTTTTTTTACAAATGAAATATGGATATCATTTTTTTCCTTAAAAAATATACCACAATTTAATTTACAACATAAACTATTGAGGCTTCCGTCAAAGAATTATAAATTAATCATTTTTCTGACAATAGATTATAATCTTTTTTCCGGTACTAACAAAAGATTGTATAATCAACAATAGTCAAAGAAAGAACAGTTCAGATCAGGAAACCAACAATATATACCAGATGTACTCTATCTCTTTTACATTACAAAATCATTTAATTTGTTTATCTCTGTCATTATTCAAATCTTGCACACACACAAAAGATCATATAAATTATTTAGAGATTAATTTTTTAAAAAAAAGTATAAATTTTAGTGTTTGTTTATCATAAATCATTTAAAAAAATCAGTTATCCAAACTAATTTTGTGGAAAAGCTATTTAAAAAACATGATGCCTAAACAATGAAGTGCCTTTAGAGTCTTTCTTTTACTCTTCTCAGAGGCATTATTATTTTTTGTGTTTGATCAATCATATGGTTTTGTAGATTGGGTAAAAGTTGAAGAAGGCAACGACAAGGCTTGAGAAACAATTGGCAAAAGAGCAAAAGACGGGGCAATTACAAGGCTGCAAGACTAAGAGTAGAAGATAGGGAAAAATTACATTGTAGTTTCTTCACATGCATCATGTTCCTTAATATAACTAGTGTTTTGTCATATTTTAGTGTTTGTTGAAATGTATGTTATGCATATTTTACACCTCCATATTGATGGAGACTTATGTCGGGTTTTTTACCTCTTATATTTTGTAATAAATTACTTTATCAAACAAATATTTTAAATTTGATATTTATAATGGCTTTTGGAATTCAATACTAGAAAATAAACGAAATATTCTTTAGGTGTACCAGGAGCTTTCCTGCGGATTTTTCTGCGGAGTAGTTCAGATTCCTGAGGATTTTCCTGCCGAAACAGCTTTGCTGCGGAATTACCTGAGGAATTTGCTGCAGAATTACCTGCAGCATGTACGCAGGAATCATTCACGGGCAGGGGAACTTCTGCCACTCTGACCAAAAGGTTTCCTGCGGATATTGTTGGCTTTTCCTGAGGAAAGTTCCGCAGGAAATTTTCCTGCGGTTTCTTAAGTCCTCAGGAAATAATTACCCACGAAGGTATTACCTGGGAGTGCTAATCCTTAGCAAAATCCGCAGGAAATGTGTTTCCTGCGGAAATTTTACCAGATTCCGCCGGAAAATCCGCAGGAAATTCGAGAGATTCTAGTAACAATATAATCTTATAGTCAAGAAAGATAGCCTCTGAACGACGTTAAGGTTTTTTATATCCGTCGGTGTCCCACGGGGTGTTATCATAATATCAAATCAAATAATAAACAAAACTATAGGCACACTTTAAAATAAATAAATAGACAAAACTATGGGAAGGCTTGCATGAGAGAGTGACTAATTGAACAGATATGATGACCTGTGCATCGTGGTCTTCGTCCATCGCCCAAAATTATTAGGGATCCTTAGGATATATTTGGTTAGGTTCTAAAACGCTTGTGAGAGTGTGAATCCTTTATATGACCGTTTAGATGAAACACATTTATTTGGACTCAATTAACTGTGAGAGTGTAAGTCCTCATTTTAGGTAACCATACTAACGTCTAACGAATCTTAGAGGAGTGACGACTTTTTATCGTAAGTGCACGTATACATCTTTAGAGTGATGAGGAGCAACTTGAAATCTGGAGGGACATATGAGTCCCACGAGGTTAATCGTCGTTTATATAATACTTAGGTCGTAATTAGTATAAACGTTGTATTAATCCAACATAAAGGTAGATGGGATTTAAAGAAACCTAATTGCTCTGAATTAAACCAATCCTATTTGAGTAGTCAATCAATCTTACAAACACTCTTAGTACTTTATTACTTTGAATAATTTGATGCACTTGCCAAATTTGACATCACCCGCCACTCACTTAATACAAGGATAACAAGAATACAAAAAATACAAAAAAATAATATTGAAATAGGTAATTAATTTTAAATTATAACAAAATTGGATTGAAAAATTGAGATAGTTTAGATGCATTTCAATTTACTTTCTTACCGATTATAACCCCATCCAAGGTCCTTAGGGATAATAAGTATGAACTACAATTTTTTTTGCAATGTACCATTATTATGTCACAAAATTCTAATGTTGATATGTTTCATCCAGCAGTTAAGATGTATTCTGCTTCTGTTGTGGACAATGCAATAGTGTTTTGTCTCTTACTAGTTAAGGATATCTAGTTTTCATCAAGGAATTGACAATTTCCACTTGTAGATTTTCTTTCAATTCTATTCCCAGCATAGTTAGCATCACATAATCCAACTACCTTGTAATCTTGAGATTTCTTATAAAGCAATCCAAGATTAGTTGTTCCTTTCAGATACATAAAGATTCTCTTAACAACAGTTAAATGAGATTCACTAGGATCTGACTGAAATCTTGCACACAGGCAGACACCGAATAAAATACCAGGTCTTGAGGATGTTAGGTGAAGCAAGGAACCTATCTGACTTATGTATAGCTTATGATCCACTTTGCTACCAGTTTCTTCTTTGCCTAATTTGCAGTTTGGATGCATATGCGTTTTCATCAGTTTACAATCCTATAGCTTGAACTTGTTCAGAGGCTCCATTTGTACATTGATTGATTTGAATACCAAGAAAAACTTGAATTCTCCCATCATACTCATTTAAAATTCAGCCTGCATTGTCTCAGGTAATTCTTTGCAAAGAGTAGCATTAGTAGAACCAAATAATATATCATTAGAAGGTGCATCAATTTCTGGCACATCTAGTGCATCATCATATTTCGTAATTTCAGAAGCTGATCCAGATGCTTGCACAAGTTCTGAGGTATCTTCAGAAATTTGTATATCTGCAAAGCTTTCAACTAGCTCTGAATTTTTATTGTCAGGCTCTTTGTCATCAAATTTGATGTGTATTGATTCTTCCCCAAAGCTAGTTTCAAAATTATATACTATGTATGTCTTTTAGATAGACTTTGTTGTTTACGATATAACAAGTACATCAAACTGGTGAAAGTAAGCAGTGCTTGGTTTTCTTCTTTTGTAAAGCTCATATGATGTTTTTGAAGTAAAATAAAATCACAAGAAAGGGGAGTTTGAATTATGATCTAATAAAAATTCTCAAGTGTATACTTGGATTAGGTTAGTATGTTAGTTAATAAAACAATAATATTGTGAAGTGTGTGATATTGTTTAAAATATAAAGGAGATAGAGAGAAAGAAAATCACACACAAGAAGTTATCCTGGTTCCCCAAATGTGGGTTAGTCCAGTCCCCCACAATACTGTGAGATTTTCCAATATGTAGTTGAGTATTAACTATATCTTAACTATGTCTTTTTCTTAGATCACTTCCTTGGTCTATACAATTTCTCTCTTTTCACCTCTTTGGGCTTGACACTAGTTTCACTCACTAGCTTTTACAAACAACAATCACTAAACACTTTTTAGTGATTCTTTTCAATATCTTTTGCTTTTGATTTACAATGATTTTGCCTTTGTAAAGAACTCAAGTAAAAAGAGTTGCTGCTGGATTTTTAATGTTGCACACGATGAAAGAGTCTTATAAGTGTTCTTGATGTTTTGAAAATCAAGTAAGATGATAAATGCTTAATGATTTAATGTCTTTCCTCTTTGCAAGTCCTTGTATTTATTGATGGACAGAGTCCCTTGCTGTTGTAATAAACACACACTCTTGAGGATAAAATAGGTAGAGGAAAGTTTTCCAACTCATCAAAGTGGAAAACTCTTGTGTAAAAATTCATGGAAGAATGTTCTCGAAATTCTGAGAACGTTCTCAAAAATCCGCTTTGACAGCTTGCTATAAAGTCTGACATCATGAATAGTACCATACAGATTTTGCTTGCTTGTTGGCAGCCAAACTTGCTTTGTTATGAGCTGTAGAAAACTCACGCCTTGGAGGGAAAGAAATCAAGTACAAGTGATTTGATTTTATCCATTCCTTTTAGCTTGATGTGGTGTCCATTTCTCATAGCTTCATTCCTTTCTTTCTTGATGTGTTGTCTAATGCTCATAGGTTCTTCTTTGTTTCTTCATAGGATCTTTCACAGCATATTTATCTATTTATTTCCTTTCAAATTTTGAGAGTGTATTATAATAAATATGTTCCTTTTGTAGAATATTACTCTTGATCCTTTTGTACCTCTTTTCCTTAAAGATCCTTGTCAAAATAAATTCTTCCTTAAAGGCCAAGATCTTTGTATCCATCAATACCAATAACTTCCAATTTGTCTTGCTATGGTTGACTTTGGCGTGGCATACATAAGGAGAAGAGATGATCTTTGTTTTGAGAATGTTCTTGAAAACATTTGCTTGCTTTGTAACCTATCTTTAAAATTCACTCAAGAACACATGTTAAATAACAAATAATCTCATAATTCATTAAATATAATTTAAATGTTTTGTTATCATTAAAACAATTATAAACGGAATTTTTGGAATTTATCTCAACAGTTTTGTTCATAATAGGTCTGATATAGATCATGTTTTGTACATAACATGTTGTGTTCACAGTTTCTACCCAAAACTACTTAACAATATCAGTTTCATGGAGCATGGTTCTGATCATTTCTTGTAAAGATCTTTTATTTCTCTCTACAACCCCATTTTGTTGTGGAGTTATAGGAGAAGAGAATTCATGGAAGATTCCATGTTTTTCACAAAAGTTTTCAAATGGCTCATTTTCAAATTCACCTCCATGATCACTTCTGACTTTAAAGATTTTTCAATTCTTTTTCAGTTTGTACTTGAGTGCAGAAGGTGCTAAACACATCATATGCTTCATCTTTGGTTATGAGGAATTTTACCCAAGTCCACCTATTGTAGTCATCAACTACTAACTCGTCGAAATAAATCAATGTGAAGTAGTTCAAGAGTTTTGCGGGTAGAGACAATGTTTTTAGGTTTGAAAGCATTTTTAACAATTTTTCCTTTCCAGCATGCTCCACAGAGATCATCTGAGTGATAGTGTAACTCTGGTAGTCACTTGACAAGTTTTATCTTTCTAAGCTTAGAGATTTACCCCCAGTTAGCTTGTCCTAACCTTTTATACAAGATCCACTTTTCATCACTCACTGTTAGAAGGCAAAAAACCTTCTGATCAACCAATTTAGAAAAATTAGTCTTATAAACATTTCCTTTCCTCTGACCTATGAACACTATGGATTGGTCGGACTCATTGATGATTGTACAAGTGTTCTTATCAAACACCACTTTATTCCACACTGTCACAAAATTGACTTTTGATAAGCAGGTTATGTCTTAGTCCACCAAATAACCAGACATTAGTGATTGAGATAGAAGAGTTACCAATTGTCCTCATACAAACAATCTTGCATTGTTGGTATCCCCCCAAGCCCACAATAGCTCCCTTTTTCATGATCAAGGTTTAGAACAAATGCTTGTCTCCCGTCATGTGACGTAAGCAGCCACTATCCAGGAACCATGATTGGTGCTTTGGTTTTCCTATGAAGTATACTAGAAACATACACAATATCACAGTTAGGTACCCATATCTTAATAGGTCCTTTAGGGTTAGTTCTGAAGGACTTTTCCCTCTTCAGAACCTTGGTCGTGAATCTTTCCTTGCTTTGGGTTTTGAATTCTTCTAAATCTTGAGTTAAACAGTCTTTGGTTTGGATTTGGTCAGAACCTTAGACTATGAGTTCCCAGAATCTGAATTATTCAGAACCTTAGCTTTTTCAGCCACTAGAATAAAATGGGAATATAAACTTTTTGTATTCACTCAGAACAATGAGGCTTCTTTGTTTCCACATGAGTCTGCACCTTTTTGAAAGGAGATTCTATTGTAAAACCAATTTCTTCTCTCCTGTTCCTACTTACTCCATAAATCATGGAAATTAATTTGGTTCTATCAATACCACCAATGATAAACTCTTCAAGAACATTATCAAATTTAGCCAAAGGTCTGTCAATTTTCTTGATGTTTGAAAGTTGATTTTTCTCCAAAATTTCATTTCTCATTTTGAGATTTTCATTTTGGATTGGCAGACTTTTGTTTTGGTGTTCCAAGAGCTTGGACTCTTCTGTCATCAAATCAAACTATTTTTGCAAGGTTTTTAAAGCTTTTGATTTATCTAGACAACATCCTACAAGCTCCTTGATGTAACAACCCAATTTTCACTAGATTTAATTTTAATTGTTTTTATGTGTGTTTAATTATGCTCGTATGTGATTAATTACCTATGTGTGTATTTTAATGGGTTTTCGTGTTGGAAGGGTATTTTGGTCATTTTGCGAGTAAGGTTAAATTAGTAATTTCATGGTGAGAGTTATTTTTAGTGTTGCAAGTGAGAACCATTATTTTTACTAAGTTAATATTCAGTTGTGATAGTTAGTTTTGGACCGGTAATTATTTGATAACTTTTAACCGTGAGTGGATAGAAACTTTGGGAGTTAGTTTATAAGGGTTTTGAGCCCATTAGACTTTAAGGGTTAAGCCCAATAGTGTGGACACTATTTAAGCCTTAGTCTTTAAGAGAATTGGGGTTCACAATCATTTTACAAAATTTTGAGAAGAGATAGAGAGAGAAAGAGGAAGAGAAGAGGGTTGTTGAGAAAAGCTTGAAGAACCAAGAGGAGTTAGGGATTCTAGGAGCTTAATTGAAGCTTTTGCTAGGATTATTGCTTATTGAGGTAAGGGGGTTAGATTTCAATCATAATCTTTTAGTTAGTTTCTTCTCTCTTTTTCTATGCAT
>Ga0315914_1007607_pt1 | contig 14916 bp, 5 predicted proteins | sample MpolenodulesMG_FD_203920 | JGI IMG/M metagenome (GOLD analysis project Ga0315914, IMG submission 203920) | Medicago polymorpha root nodule microbial communities from Los Angeles, California, United States - elongated nodules | ecosystem: Host-associated > Plants > Roots > Nodule | place: USA... | reverse complement strand
CCCAAGGAACACGGGAGGCTTAAGGAATCATCTTCCTCGTAGTGTAGTTTAAATCAGTAGTAATGTTAGAGAAACAACTATTCTTATGGGTTCTCTAAAAAAAACTGTTGTTATGGGTAAACAAACAAGGCCTCAATTTCTTTAAACATTTTTTTTTGAATTTATCTTTTTAAACATAAACAAAATTATTATTTAAGCCATTGTTTTGTTCATTTGATGATTAAAAGACATTAATGTGGTACCGAACTAAAATGGTGTGGTAGATGTGACATTCGTTTTATTTGTTAGTTTTTTTTTTTTTGACAAAATTTGTTAGTTATTTCAAGATAACTACATATTCAAATATAATGAATGACAATATATCTTATATATTTTGTTATTGTGTTAAGTGTCAACAATTCAACGCACTACAATATACCACTTTTTACCCGTGCATTGCACAGGGCAAAGACTAGTTTGCTTACATGCCTCTCTTGTGTTTGTTCCATACCTTAATTTGACTACTCAAGCTACATGTCGAGTTTTCTCTTACAAAATTTCATAGCCTATGTGACAACATTTTGGTCTAATTAAGTAGAGTTAATCCAAACTCAGACAAGTAAGGTTTAAAATAAGTTTACTTTATTAAAATCTAAGTGTGAATATATATATATATATATATATATATATTGAGCAGTTAACATATTTTTGTTGGTGGGCCAAAAAGTTTTGGCTTTGATTAACCCACCCAGGGTCAGCCATGTATGAACGTAACGTGAAAGAGAGTTAATGTGTGTGTAAAAAATCATAACTGAAAACAAAGTATATCATGTAGGATTTGGAGTTTTAATTGTATTATGCTTTTTGGGGAATCATTATATATATCCTGGGAAATTGCCTCATGTGAAGTGTGAACTGATCATGAATTGTTGGATGTATTTCTATCCATTCTAGCATGGACGCGTATACACGTACCAAATTAAAAAACTAATAAAAAGAAGAACAATGATATTTTGACATGTAATTTTCAACAACTTTAGTGACAACTTTTTCCCTCTCTTTTATTGGACAATAACAATAGAGAGAGAATAAAAGTACAATGAGAGTATGAGAGAGAGAGTTGTCACAAAAGTTGTTAAAAAATGGATGTTCAAATATCATTTCTTAAAAAGAACACAATTTTTTAGCGACTATATCAAATAAACAACTCGATAACATGTGAACTTATATTTTTCTTCAAAAAAAAAAACTTATATTTGATAAGAAATGAACTAACTGACAACATATACTCCCTCCGTCCCGCAATACTTAACCTATTTGGAAAAGAAATTTGTCCCACAATACTTGACCTTCTCAAATTTTTAAGCTTAGTTTGACAAGTTTACCCCTTATAAATACTTTTTGTGGTCTCCATGTAAAAGTTTGTAGTGGAACAAAGAAAGTAATCATTACTTAAAAGTGAAAGTTTAAAAATAATAATAAGGGCAATTCAGTAAAAATATCATTCTCTTTCTTTCATTTTTACACTTTTCTTAATCTGTGTGAAATGACTAAGTAGGTCAAGTATTGCAGGACGGAGGGAGTAGTTTATAAGATATAGTTGGTTCCTCAAAAAAAGATATAGTTGATAGTAGATGAAATAATTGTGTTTGATAAAATTAATGTTTAAAATATTTAGAAGTTGGTAATTTAGACATAGTATAGGGCGGATGTAGCCAAGTGGATCAAGGCAGTGGATTGTGAATCCACCATGCGCGGGTTCAATTCCCGTCATTCGCCCATGAATCTATTAAATCTAGATAAAAAAAGACAAAATAATTTCGAATAGAATCTTTTAAAACAAAAAGGAAAAAGAATTTTTAAGGGTAGAAAAGAATTTTAGTTAAAATAATAATAATAAGTTATAAACTTCTCTTTTCAAAACAAAAGAAAGTTAATTAAAAAGTCAAAAAATACAAATTTAATTCACTTATTTATATGCTATCAACTCTTTTTTGTTGGAAGGAATGCTGCTATCAACTCTTAACTGTACTAAAATTATTAATTCAATCCGCTAAGTTTTCTATTATAGCAACTAACTTATCATATATATGAACTCATCCTGCTATCTGGTTGTAAGAAAAGCAGAAAACACAAGCTAACATTTGATGTGCACGTTGAAGTTGGGTACAAATTCCAGCTTCATTAATTGACGGTCAAATATTAATGCTCTCTAGTCTCTCCTTCACACACCCAATCATGCGCATATTATGTGTCATTTTCTTAGGGAAAATTAGTTCAAGCGATCCAAAAGATACTTATCCTTCAGTTTAATGTTCGTTTTTGTAATGAAACGGTCACAATATCTTTTTTTTTTTTTTTGTAGCAAGGTGACAATATCTTCTAAATAAATAAATATTGCACTAAAAAATACTCTTAAGATGGAAGGGAACAAATGCAACAAACGAAATGAAAGGAGCAATTGGTGGCGTGGAGTATTATAAAAATTTGTTTGCTTTTGCACACATGAGATATCAATAATAAACATTAGTAGTGCTAGTATTTTTTAAAGATAACTATAAATAAACAAATAAACCTATAATTTATATAAAGAAAATAGAAGATTTTTGATCCATTTTTTCAACTATATACTTAAACAAAGTTTTCTATAATAATGTTATTAACTAAAAAAGATAAGATTGAAAAAGTTAAACATGGTTTATCGAGTTTATTACAATTTGAAAATCACAAATATTTAGGCTAATTATTTTAATCTAAAAAAAAGGTAAAATAATTATTTTTGTTGCATAATAATATAATATAATATTTGGTGGAAAGAAAAAGGTTAGAAAGAGAAACGACGACGACGCCGAATGTATAGTTACACTTGAAGTAGTCTCTCTTTCTCTCTCTTGTTTTAAAACCCCTTTCTCTCTCTAGAAATCTCTCTTCTCTTCGTCGTTGTTGTTGCGTATGATTACAGATCAAGTAGCATAGCAGTAACCATGGCTTCTTCTTCTTCTTCTACTACTACTTCTTCGTCTATTTCTTCTTCAACCTTAAAACGATGCTTCAATTCTGACTGTAAACACTTCAGCTCTACTAAGAAAGGTTGGAGACTTCGCACTGGTGACCTAGCTCAACTCTGTGATCGATGCGGGTTAGTTTTACTTTACTTTAATTCTTTTTTATTTTTCGACCAATTTTCGGAATTTTCATTTTCGACCAATTTACACGTGGCGTTTGCTTTCATGGTTGCCTATTTATTTTTCCTGCAAATTTGGATAAAGTTTATTGCTTTATTACTTTCTTGTCTTTAAATAATTTTTGTTTTTACATGCTTCTGCATTATTCAATAGCTGTGTGCTGTGAATTGTGAACAAAAAAGAGACAAACTTGTCTATCAAATGAAAAAAATAAGTTGTGGTTAATGTATTTGTTTGAGTGTAGGAAATACTAGGCATGTGATGTGGTGGCACTATTGTGTACGTAATGGTATGTGCAACGTGCCTTCTTGCCAAAGAAAAATAAAATACAGTTGAGATGTGAATGATTTGTAAAGAGACAAAAAAAGGAACTTGATATAAAAGATATGAAATGAAACTAACAAGAGGAAAGGTTTCTGACTATTCTCGCTGCTCCCCTCTACCCTGACCCCCATGAATTGTAACAGTTTGTAAGTGATTGTCATTCTTACTGCTCGACCTTTATAAGCACTACTTTGGCAATGTGGGACTAAACTCACCCCTTCTTGCCAAACTCAATGAAGGGCCCCAACCGAATGTGGACGGTGCGGGAATTACAACAATTGATCTAGGATAGCCTTTGATATCTTCTTATAACTTGGGTTAGTCTAACTCAATCATACAAAACAGACTTGCAAAACGAGGACTGTCCAAGCTTTGTAAGCACTACTTAAGCTATATCTCTAGGCAATGTGGGACCAAACCCACCTCCTCACACCCAACACAATGAAGGTGCTAGAGGCTGCAATCAAAGCAGCCCAAATGCCACAATTAGCCAACTAGGGGTGGACCACAACTATGGCAGTATTCCCAACAGAGTACACTTTCCAACCCTTATCCCTTCTGTTGGGCTCAGGCCCATTCCCAACATAGTTCGATTCATTATCTGGCCTTCTGGTTATGATGGCTCTGATCAATAATTTTCTATATTCATCTCAGAGCAGTTATGTATGGTTAGTTAACACGAAACAAATGCATTCCAAATACACATCTCATATCACATTCTGCCGCTCATCTCATGCCAAGCTGGTTCCCTAGGTTTTCTTTATTTTGTCAACCTGCAGTTAGTTACGTACAAACTGAATGGACTCCTTAGGATCTTATGTGATATCTGATAAAGAAAAGTTTTTTACTCAGTGCCATAAGATTCTTTTTTTAGGTTTCAATAATAGAGATTGACCGTATTGTTCAATGAACCATTTGTGTTCACTGTTTGTTAATGTTGGAAAGAAAACATATAAATAAATTGTAGTTTGTTGTACTACAACTTGATAACGAATGTCTTAATCAAGAAATTGCCTGTCACATGTAAGTATTGGTGTCTGTTGCTTATCTTATTTCTTTTGGTCTGATAGTGTTTTCTTATGTGATGCATATTTTCTATTCCTTCAGTAAAAATTGATTGTTTCTGTGATACTTAGTTCTGCTTTTGAAGAAGGGAGATTCTGTGACATTTTTCACGCAAACACTTCTGGTTGGAGGAATTGTGAGACTTGTAGAAAGGTGATCTATCTTTATTTTGGTAGTTTAAAGTGCCTGTTGATGTTACCATGTTAGATACAAATAGTTTTAAATAGGCTCCCTAAGCTACGTTAGAGTTTTTTAATGTTAACTAATGACTAATAATTTTTTGCAGCGAATTCACTGTGGGTGTATTGTTTCAAGTAACACCTTTGTGTTGTTGGATCCAGGAGGAATTGAATGCTTTACATGTGCCCGCAAAAGTGTTATTCTGGTAGGTTTCTCTATCGTTGTGAGAACATGTATCCCTCTCCCTATCCTGTTTGGGCTTGAGTCATCATGCATTGTATATCATGAATGTCTTGTGGGTTATATGCTTCCCCCATTTCCTCCATTTCGAGTGAAATGAACTCAAAAGGTTTCCATTTCATTGTTAACGGAGAATAAGGGGAACTTCATTGCCATGCGAAATAAAAGTTTCCTTGACAGTTAATCTGAATAGAACCAGTTGATGCAAAGAAATTTGCTAAGAAACTGAACTATGTTGAGGCTGGAATTCTTCTTTTCTTTTGGCAATAATAAATAATTTTCTTATTAGAATTAATTATATTGAAAATTGCTATTGTTACGGCTTCAGATTATTAATTTAGTCTTCTTTCCCTGCTCACTTTCAACTAAGTTAAGGTTAGACATGTCTGCTATGTTGAGATTTTTTTTTGAAGCCGTCTTGCATTGAATTTGTCCTTCTCTTTCCATTTTGGCTCCATTTCTAGCCAATTTATTTATGGTGCCTCTCCTATTTTTGTTTGTTGATTTCTAACTTTCTAAATATCAATCCAGTCTGGGATTGCATTTCTTATACCGCTAAAGGTTTAAAATTGTCCTTTCCCTGTTAGTTGCTCTTTTGAATGCCCCTTTGTCATTTTTAGCACATGTCTTTATATCATAAACTCCATGACAAGCAAATGTTTGTAATTTCTGGTTGTACCATGATGCTTGAATAATATCTTATTATTAAGACCTATTTGGATGCAACACTTTTGGCATAGTGACTTTTCTCTTTATCTATTATCTGTATCTCAGCCATCTAACCTGCCGTGGCCACAATCTTTATCTCTTACAAATCGTTTATCGGAGAGATATAGAGACATGTCTGGCAAAAGTTGGAGTCAGTTAGCTGGATCAGGACCTGTACCCTGGAAGCAAGCACCCAGTCTGTTCAATTCAGCTTCTTCATCTGACCAGCCTCCAGATGTGCATTCTCTAGTTGATTTATCAAATAACTTTGACAAAATATATGGCAATGAAAGGTTGCCCCCCTCATCATTCGAAAAGAAAAATGAGGATTTGTCTGGAATATCAGCTAATTGGAATGTCAAACTGGGTTCAAGGGACATGTTGCTTATGAACGGTAAGACAGGTTTTGACCTTCTCAACTGTTAACTTTTCCAGTTACAGGTTTAGGAGGTAGATGAATCTTTTATAACACGGAGATGGCTACATAACCGGATTCTTTGTTGTATTGCAGGAATGAGGAATGAGGACAAATCAGGTCCGTGTTTAAATATGTGCCAACAGCCTCATACTCTAAAGGAAGATTCATCTTCTCAACCGTTTGGTTTATCTGCACCTTATTCATCCCCAAATGAAAGAAATGGTCAAATTGGGGTAACTGGAATTCATCCACAACAAACTCCACCTCATCTAGGCAAGCAGTTTAGTGGCACTATGCATTTACCTCTTGACTCATCAGGTGAAGCTCAGGTTCGCAATGGGCGACCTCGAGCAGATGCCCGAGGACGAAGTCAGTTGTTGCCACGGTATTGGCCCAGGTGTACTGAATTGGAGCTACAGCAAATATCTGTCGAGTATCCTTCAAATTACATACTTATTAAGTAATTACATTGGTTTACATATATTTTAATGTACTTTATTTTTCAATTATGTATAAATCCATATCGGAATGTACAATATCTTAACTTCACCCTAGTTCTAATTCTGTAATAACTCCCCTGTTCCAAAAAACTTTGAGTGCCAGTGATGCTGGGCGAATTGGGCGCTTGGTACTACCCAAAAAATGTGCCGAGGTTGGTCTTGAGATCCTCTCTGCTAGCTATTAATTTGAAAGTATTTTTGGATTGAGTATGTGTTGTGGGAATGCTTCATGCCCATAGTAAATTGAATTTACTGTGATTAACAATTGATTGTCTGCCTTTTGTAATGCCTTGCCTGCATGTCATAAATCTCTTGCTTTTTGCCCTGTAACTTTTGTACACTGATAAGCTCCTTGTTTGGCATGTAAATTAGTGTATACTTTACAATGTGGTGTTAGTTTTTGTGGCAAGTTCTTATGGCATGACAATATTATTCTTCTATCATTTGTACTTCTCTAGAAAGTCTTTCAATAGATTGTAGAAACCAGGAAGGGTAAAACTGCATTAATAAAATCAGGAAGATTGTCTTCCCTGGAGCGACAGAGAGTAGAAAGTAGAAACCAAGAAAACATCAACATGAGAATATATGTATTACTATTAGCCAATTCCCACCTAAATGGTCTATCTTTAGCTTAATGTATTCCATATAGCCAACTCCACCTAGTGAGATAAGGCTTGGTGGTGATTGTTACCGTATGATTTATGACCAAATAGTCTTCCCAGGTTATTTATCATCTCTGTTAATCTGTCTTTGGGGATTCCTTATACTGATATGGTCTTGGAAGTCTTTGTTGAGCTAATTACTTTATCATTGTATTCTTGTGCATTGAAGGACATGTGTGTTGTTCTCTGTTTCTGTTCCCCCCAAAAAAATTATGCAACAAAATTTAGTAGTATCGAAAGAAGATTGCTATATGCCCACCAAAGTTCATATGCTTTAAGAAAATGGAAAGTGTTATTCTTCAGAAGCTTGTTAAAACTGTATCTTATGAACTATACTGATAATATGACTGTTTCCTTGAAATATAGTGCGATGCAATCTTTACAGACTCGTATTATTTTGGATTGCTCTGTGGATTTGTGGGATTACTTCTGGGCTTTAGCAATAGTCTTTTAATGTTTTGCATGGCACGGCCACCTTACTTTTTCATGATATTTAATAAAAAGTTATGCTATAATAATATTATATTTTGTTCCATGAGACAGACCTACTTCCCACCAATTTCTCAGCCTGAAGGGTTACCTCTTAAAATCCTCGATGCAAAAGGAAAGGAATGGATATTTCAGTTCCGCTTCTGGCCGAATAACAACAGCAGAATGTATGTTTTAGAGGGTGTAACTCCGTGCATACAGTCCATGCAGTTGCAAGCAGGTGACACAGGTAAGCCAATGGCATGAAGGAAATTTATGTGTTTGATGATTTAGAGTATTCTTATTTCCTTCCTTCTGAGTAAAACTTAAGCTTAATGGGTCAGATATGCACGAACCTTCCTTCTGACCCTCGTTTAGAATTGTAGGTATAGGGTTGGAATTAAGAAAAACAATCGCCCTGAATATGTTATTGGGGTGTAATATGCTAATAATTTGTTCACCTGCTCTAGAAGCATATCTGTGCATTTGTTATACCTGTGTTTCTTGTGTCTTTAAAAAAGGACAACGAACAGGCTCTTTGTAAGGAACGAAATAATCAACATATTCTTTGATAATCTTAAGATATTCTTGACATCTCCCTACATACTTTGGAGTTGTTCAAAATCTGAACTTGATTCTATTGTTTTCCATCCGAAAGTTTTCTGTTTTCTAAACTTTCTTTGGTGATAACTTGCCTGATAACACTAGGTGTTGGAATTTCCGCCTTCATTGCGGTCAGCCCCTAACCGCCTAATTGCTGGCATTTAGGTTGCCATCATTGCAGCCTCCAGCACTACGTAATGACCTATGTGGTGCTTATAAAACTTGGGCAGCCCTCACCTTACAAGCCAGTTTTGTAAGGTTGAGTTAGGCCCAACCCAAATTCTAATACTAGGCATATATTGATGTTTGTTACAGCGCTTCTAGGTCATTATGCTCTGAAATATTGCCTCAAATAATCCTTGTTGAATCCTTGTCTTGGGTGCTTTTATGTCTTCTCCCCTCCCATTGTATCCTGTGTTGTACCACAACCTTGTTGTGGTTGATTAGTTGTGAGTTAATTATCTTGTATTGTGGCTGACCTGAACTGATTTTCGCAGTAACATTTAGCCGGTTGGAGCCTGAAGGGAGGTTGGTTATGGGATTTAGAAAGGCTACAAATCCTTTGCCATCCGATCAGGTAATATCTGCATTGTATAACTGTCTGGGCTGTGTACATAATTTGAGTGTACATTGTATGGTTGAATGGAACTAACTTTAACTGGAACTTGTTTGGATAGTTTATGCATGGAATTGGTTAGAAATGTGTACTAAATCGTATGGTTGAGTGTAGATTGTATGATTGGATGGAACTAGCTTTAACTGGAATTTATGTGGATAGTTTATGCATGAAATTGGTTGGAAACATGTACTGAATCGGAATTTGCTTTGATATAGATTTTTTTGGATATGGTGTGACTGTTATGCCCTTTTGTAATTTCTGATTTCAATTTTTATATGTTGTTTGGATTCAGCTCAGGTTAATATGGCTAATCTTATAGTGTTGGATATTTCCTTTCTTTTTTTTTTGACAAAAGTTGTGGATATTTCCTAATTACTATAAAGGATAGTTGATGAATTTATTCAAACTTTTCTTATTTTTATTGCATATTATATTTATTTAATCTAATACATCCTATATCTATTTGTATAAAGTTTGGTGAAATTTTAATGTCTACTAAGAAAGTACATCCGTTCTCATATTTTTCTTTTTGCAGGATAATGAAGCTAATAAGACTGGAAACGGATTTTCTGCTCACGAAGTTAGTATCAAATAACTAACTGCATTGTAATTGCTAATTTTTGTCATTTAAGTCTCATACCTGGTTGCATTTTTCATCTGTCGCTTAGGTTGAATTGGCTGATCCTAGTTCCTGGTCAAATGTTGATAAGTCAGGATACATAGCAAAAGAAGCACTGGGGAGCAAATCTTTAATCTCTAGAAAGAGAAAAAACAACATATTGGGTTCAAAAAGTAAACGTCTAAAAATTGAAAATGAGGATATAATAGAGCTGAAGATCACATGGCAAGAAGCTCAAGGCCTGCTTCGTCCCCCTCCTAATCATGTCCCAAGCATTGTGGTGATTGAAGGCTTTGAGTTTGAGGAATATGAGGTACCATTTCTCTTGCTTTGTTTCAGAAATGGTTTTGACATGCTAATGTAATTTAACTTTTAGTGATGTGTCAATCTAAACCTAAATGTGCTTTCTTTAAGTATACCAATAATATAAATTAAAACGCTTTCATCTTTGGATAGTAATCCTTTGAATCCTTTGTTTATATAAAACTAGCCAAATGATAATTAGAACGTGTCCATGATGCGGGTGATATAGTTCTTCCATTTTGCGTTCTTAGTTAAAATGTAGTCAATCGTCCATGTTGTTATAAGACTTGTAAACAGAATTGAAAGTTCCTAAGTCACAGACATAACAAACAGGGAATTAAAGTGATGAAGGAGAGTTGCTTTGTGCATTCAATCATCACAAATGACCTTCAACTGGTTTTAGTTGAGGATTGTGTATTATAGATACTCATATTCCCAAACAATCCTTCATCCTCGCCATCCTGTAGCCTGTCTGTGAACATAGATACTATTTTGTTGAAGTCACTTGGCTCGTCTTATATTGGATTGAAATTATTGTAATCTTTCTTGTATTTTATTTGATTGAAATTTTTATGAGAATTGCTATGCATTGTGGAAACCTTTATGCTGAGAATGCTTTTACAGGATGCTCCGGTGCTTGGGAAGCCATCTATTTTCACTAGTGATAATATGGGGTAAATAACTCATCCTTAATTCGGTTTTGATCAAATTGTATTGGTCAATTTTAAATTTTGCACATCTGATCTTTTGTATTATTTTTATATGGTGTGGAATTATGTTTTGTATGTGTAACATGCCTGTTGATTATTGTTGTTGAGTTATCATTAATTGATTATAATAACGACCATGATGTTTTGGATTTGATTGTGTTGTTGCTCTCACCTGGAGACTAGCATTGACTTTTGAGTGTTTATGAAGGAATGTTATATATATATAGGGTTTTGCTAGAAGACACCTTTTATGAAGGTGTCTTTTAGCAAGTTATTCTATGAGCATTTGTTAAAAGACACCAACTAATTTTTATGAAGGTGTCTTTTAGCAAAGTTATAACTAAAAAGTGGAAATCACACCTTGAGGTGTGAGTTGCTAAAAGACACCTTCATGGATGGCTTCTAGCAAAACCCATATATATATATATATATTATTGTTGTGCATGTTTATCAGGTAGTTTCTAAGAAAGACATGATTTATACGCATACATACATATATAATTTAATTAAGTTCTGATTTAGACTGGGGGATCTGTTTTTTGTAATTAACTAAGTAATTAATTGCTAGCAATGTACTTTATTTTCCAGTGAAAGGATTCAGTGGGCTCAGTGTGAAGATTGTCTGAAGTGGCGCAAATTGCCAGCATGTGCACTTCTTCCAGCAAAATGGACATGTTCAGATAATTCATGGGATCCAGAAAGGTACAAGAAAACACATCCTTCCACATGTAAAACAGATTGGTTGGGAAAAAAATATAAGAAATGGAAGTAATGTTTGAAAAATTGACAATGTACCCTACCATGCATCATGTCAGTAGGGATACATTGTAATTTCTTGCACTTTTCCAGTCTTCCTCAACTTATTCCATGCTTATTTGCACAAAGCACATCATGAACCTGTATAAATATACAATTAATACACTAGTGTTTTATTTTTATTTGCAAATCCTCTTTGCTGCCAGATCTTCTTGTTCAGCTGCACAAGAGCTTACAACAGAACAACTTGAGAATTTGTTACCCCCTTGTAATTCAGGTTTGAATTGATTTATTCCTTCACTTGAACAAATGTCTCAGATTCCTTGTCATGGACTATGTAATATATGATATAATAAATTGCTAAACAAGGGTATGGAAACTATTGTTAATTGCATTTGTTTGGCAGCAGTTTCTAAGAAAATGAAGGCCACTAAGCAGGATCCTGATCAAGCTGAAGCTTTGGAGGGACTTGATACACTTGCAAATCTAGCAATCCTGGGGGAAGGTGAGGCTCTCCCATCTTCCCAGGCCACAACTAAACACCCACGACATAGACCCGGCTGCTCTTGCATTGTTTGCATCCAGCCGCCTAGTGGAAAGGGCCCCAAGCATAAGCAGACATGCACATGTAATGTCTGTCTAACGGTGAAGCGTCGTTTCCGTACCCTTATGTTACGGCGTGAGAAGAAACAGTCGGAAAAAGAAGCAGAAACAACTCGTAAAAAGCAGCAGCAACAGAATTCCCAGCAACTGCCTTCATCTGAAATTTTGCTTGACGATGATTCCTTGCATAATAGTAATACGGGTGATAGTAGCCCAACTATGAACAAGGAGGGCAATGATGGTTCTGATGATGATCCTCACCGGATAAAATCATCTGTGTCTCCGTTTAAAGGCCAAATTGATCTCAATATCCAGCCAGAGCGAGAAGAAGAATTGTCGCCTGGTTCAGATTCTGGTGGTGTGATGAAGCTGCTCCACGATGCTGCTGCTGAGATGTATCTCAAGCAGCAGCAGACTTTGTTGAACTCTGGTACTGGAGACTCATCAGGTAGTCAGTCACAGCAGGTAGGAGATGTTGTGAGGGAAGTGAAGCTTAGCAACGGTGTTATTCATGGTAGCAGTAGTCATAATGCTGATAAGGAACATGCCCAGTCTTTGTCTATGAACGTGTGAAATTCATATTGGCGCTAGCGGTAATTTGACACGTTCTTGCAAAGCTTGTTGAAGTGGGGAAAGATTTTCCGTAGTTCGTATCCACTTCGGCGTCTTACTATTCATGTTTGTACATAAAAGAGGGGTAGGAAAAAGGGGAATGGGTGAAAAAACCACTATTTTCTGGTAACACAAGTGGACATCATAGTGATTTATGTAGGGAAATCATGGAATGGAGCTGAATGAGGTAGTGGGTTGAAGCTATTTAGTTTCTTTTTGAGAGCTCACCGTACCACCTGATCAACAACATTGAAAATGTAACTATGCATAATGTTCTCCAATTGATTTTTAACCCTTTAAATGTTTCTACTTAATTTTCGTTCTGTTGGCTGTTTCTCTTTATTGGAAGCAGAATTTTGCCTTTAATTTGGCAAGCAAGTGATTAGCTTGAACACCAAACAAGCTTTAATTAGTTTAGTTAGGATTATTAAGAAGATCGAAAGTTTGATTTGCCTTTTATTTTTTTGGTTAAATTACTTCATGAGTCCTTCAAGTTTGAGGTTTGTAACAGATTGGTCATTTAAGTTATTTTGTTTACACATAAGTCTTTTAAATTTGAGGCTTGTAACGGATTGGTCCTTTAAGTTATTTGGTCACAAATAAGTCCTGTAAGTTTGTAAACGTTTTCGATATAGTTCTTCTATTAACCAAACAATGATGTGGTAGAAGGATTAAATCGAAAACTTTTACAAACTTAAAGGACTTATTTGTGACCAAAATAACTTGTTATAAACCTCAAACTTAAAAGACTTATGTATGACTAAAATAACTTAAATGACCAATCTGTTACAAACCTCAAACTTAAAGGACTCATGGAATAATTTAGCCTATTTTTTTCAACACAATTTGACCATCAATATCTTTATTTATCTATGATAATCTTTTTTATAAAATTTCGACATTTTCAAAATATTCGTGGAGACAATTCGAACAACAACTTGCATGTAGCATTTGTATTTATATATTAGTTAAAAAATTTAGTCCAAGTAAGTTACGTGAATAATGCATATTGTAAAATTGCTACATGTATTTCGGAGTGGAGAAAGTATATAATATTTCTTTCGAAAAAACAATATGTTGTTGTGTATAAGTGTGAGTTATATGTCCCATATCGGATAGAAAAGTAAAAGTAAGAGGACCTATAAACTCATTGCCTTAAGGTTTTGGGTAAGAGTGTGGCGTCTCTCTTGCTTGTGCGGTTGCTCTAGCCTCGATGTCGGCGGTCCCCCTGGCTCCCCTCAATGACCCAACAGTGGTATCAGAGCCCTGGTTCGACAAAGGGTACGACCGAGGCAGCCGGTCCGTTTGCGCAGAAAGCAGCAACGGTGGTACAAGTAGTGTCGGTCTGTTTGCGGAGAAACCAGCAACGGTGATACAAGCAAGTAAAAAGCTTCCGCTTGAAGGGAGAACATGCTAAATAGATGGACTCACACTTGAGGAGGAGTGTTGTTGTGTACAAGTGTGAGTTATATGTCCCACATCGGATAGAAAAGTAAAAATAAGAGGACCCATAAACCCATTGCCTTAAGGTTTTGGGTAAGAGTGTGGCGTCTCTCTTGCAAGTGTGGTTGTTCTAGCCTCAATGTGGACGGTCCCAAGGGCTCCCCTCATGACCCAACATATGTAACCTTTCTTACTTATTAACTCAAAACTTTATCTCAACAGTATGCATATAATATTCAATTCAATTTCCCAAAATTATAAGGTAAGTTACTTGAAGGGTATTTTTACTAAAGAATAAAAAAAACACTTTCTATATACTAATGACAAAAAAGGATCACATGTTTTCTATCCAATTTTATCGATAAAAATAATACTAGTAAGATTTTATTTGATTATTAAAAAATAAAGTTATTTAATTGATATAGAAGAACAAAATTGTTTCCTTCAAAAAAAAAAAAAAAAGAACAAAATTGCAAAACAAAAATGAAATCTTTTTGCAAATAACACAGCGATATGCTTTGAACACCATTGAGGTACGATAAAATTGCTCATCTTGTTGCAATCTGGTAACTCTATTTTTTACTAGAAAGACGAAATTAAAATAGTTATTAAAAATTCACACAGGAGGACTTAGAGTTTGAACCTCGGTCAAGTTATTTTATCTTACAATCTTGATAGTTTTATCAGTTGAGTTAGGACATGCGGATTGTAACTCCGTTTTTTTTTATTAACATGATGATAAAATATAGGTCAAATACCTCGATGGGTCCTTTAAGTTTTACGTTTGTTTCACATTGGTCCTTTAAGTTTCTAAGGTTTCAGATAGATCCTTTAAGTTTCGAGTTTGTTTCGGATAGGTCCTTTAAGTTTATAAGGTTTCAGATAGGTCCTTAAAGTTTCGAGTTTGTTTCAGATAGGT
>Ga0315914_1007605_pt1 | contig 14918 bp, 6 predicted proteins | sample MpolenodulesMG_FD_203920 | JGI IMG/M metagenome (GOLD analysis project Ga0315914, IMG submission 203920) | Medicago polymorpha root nodule microbial communities from Los Angeles, California, United States - elongated nodules | ecosystem: Host-associated > Plants > Roots > Nodule | place: USA... | reverse complement strand
TATATATATATATATATATATATATAGACACACACACATATGAGATATGGGAATAATATGAATGAGAGGAAAAATTGAAATAGGATGTAATTGTATGTGGTGCATGTAGAAGATGAAGGAGGAAGATGCATGTTGTGATCATATTGCTCTGATATAGATGAGTAAAGAAAGATTGAAGGGTGAAGGGGGATAAGAAGAGACATTAGATGCAGCAGGTTCGATTGCCGTCAGTCTAGATTTGCCCATTTGAATCCTTATGGACCAGTAACTTTGGAACGATTGACTCATTATCCCGTCCAAACTCGCCCTACACAACCAGAACGAGTGAGACGGGTTTTTTTTTCCGGTCCATCAAGTTTTGTCCACCGATAATTGTTCTTGGGTGTCCCCTTTTGTACTTTCATATCAATGTAGAAGTAGAGAATATTCTCTTAAATGTTTAACAATCATCGTCGTTTATGATAGAGGTTGTCAATGCAATATTCTTTCAAAAATTATGTTCATTTACTTTATATTCATCTTCTAGGATGTTTTAAGACCGTATTGAAAATGCTCTTTTTAAGAGTTTTGATTGTTATGAGTTGAGAATAATTAACAAAGTTTTTATTTCTTTTACATCGGTTCTTTCAAGACTTTAATGGAACTCACCATATCATAAAAATAAGTACACTAAAATATACAAGTTATAAGACAAATGAGTTCGTCCCGTAAGTGTAGCTCAGTTGGTAGCTACTAGAGACATTATTTGTAGAGGCTGGGGTTCAAACTCCAGATTCCTCAATTCTTCACACTTTAAAAAGTTTGTGGTCTAGCCACTAGACTTTGAAAAAAAGAAAAAAAAAAAAGACAAATGAGTTCAAAATCTTTTTTTTTTTTTTACAAAAAATTTAGGGTGAGGGGATGGTGCCCCAGTCCAAGGCAGGGAAGACCTTCGGGCTCAAAGAGCACTTACAAAGGTACTTACATTTAGCTCCCTCCAAAGGCACTAGCGGGACTCGAACCCGGGTTCTCTCGGATTCAAAATCTATTCTCTAACTAAAGAGATTGTTATCTTTAAAACATTAAATAAAAAATTTATCTCAAAAGGAGAAGATTGAAAATTTAATTGATTGAAAATCATTAACCCTAACTTAATTTAGAGATTTTGGAAAGAAGAGGGTCGCATAATCAGCTTTTTTACTCGTTATAAACGCTATGTGAAAAAAGTAATGGTCAACTCGACTAATCTCATAAAATAAGTGACAACTACATTATCCATCAACAGTTGATACAAATCAAAATAATTCATATCTTTTTCATTATTTATGTTATAAACTAATGGAAGACAAGTGAATAATTTTGATCAGTGTCAACTCAACATAAATAAGCAAAGGATAAAATTGTATAATATTGCAATCTTAGAAAACTAAAATAAATATCTAAAAGAATGAAAAACAAACACAATATCAAATCATTGTAGTTCCTCTCAATACAGTTATTTTTCTGTCATTACCAAATAAAAACAAAACTCACTATATTCTTCAAAGAAGCTACAAATATGCAGTCATAATCCTAATATAACTTTTGACTTTTTAATCAATAATAATCTATTGCATTATTGTGTCACTTGGTCATTTTTCTAAACACAAATTGCCGACCTGAATAGTCTCTCACTTTCTAAATTTCCACACAAACATGTCTCTATAAATTCCAACCAATCCAACAAAACATTCTCAAAGAACAACATACCCAAAAATAAAAATGGTACTTCTTCAATGTCCCTGTTGTTGCTACACACAAAACCAACAACAACAACAAAAAACACAACCTCATTCTCATGATCAAATTCATTCAGAATCATCAACTTCTTCATCTCTTTCTTCACAACCAAGTTTACCTTCTGTTCCTTCTCTCACTTCACAACAATCTCAAAGCACACATCACAAACTTCTAACAACAATCAATGGTCACTCTTCCCCTATCTCCTCCCTTGCTTTACACTCTAAATTTCTCTTTAGTGGTTCTTCCAATAGTGAAATAAGAAGATTTGACAAAGACCCTTTTGCTCTTCAAGCTTCAAACAATATCAATAACTTGGTAGCAATCAGTAATGGATCAAAATCAACCATTAAGTCAATGATTGTTGTTAATGATATGTTATTCAGTGCTCATCAAGATCACAAAATCCGGGTTTGGAAAATCGAAACAACGATGACTAGTAATAGTACTAATCAAGAACAGAAGTTATTTAAGTGCATAGCAACACTTCCAACATTCAATGATCGTTTTTCGAAGCTTTTTTCATCGAAAAATTACGTGGAAGTTCGGAGACATAAGAAGTATACATGGGTGAATCATATTGATGCTGTTTCTTCTCTCGCTGTTTCGAAAGATGGATTGTTTCTTTACTCGGCTTCGTGGGATAGAACATTCAAAATTTGGAGAGTTTCAGATTTCAAGTGTTTAGAGTCAGTGAAAAATGCACATGAAGATGCAATTAATGCAATTGTTGTTTCATCTTCTGGGGTTGTTTATACAGGCTCAGCTGATAGAAAGATCAAAATCTGGAAGAAAAAAAATCATGAAGAAGATGAGAAAATGAAAAGTAAAAGTAAAAAGAAAAAGCATTTTTTGGTTGGAACATTAGAGAAGCATAAATCAGCTGTGAATGCTTTAGCACTTAACAAAGATGGATCAGTTTTATATTCAGGTGCTTGTGATAGATCAATTTTAGTTTGGGAAAAAAGTAATAGCATTATTCGAAATTGTTCTGGACTGGACCAAGACCCCGACGACGAAAATATGGTCCTAGTTGGTGCCCTAAGAGGGCATACTAAGGCTATATTGTGTTTGGTTGTGATGGATGATTTGGTGTGTAGTGGATCAGCTGATAATAGTGTTAGATTATGGAAAAGAGGAATTGATGCAAAAAGTTATGCATGTTTGGCTGTTTTGCAAGGTCATAGAAAAGCTGTTAAGTGTTTGGCTATAGCAGATGATTCCAAAAGTGGTAAAAATGGTGGGGTTGATGATAATGGTAGTTCTTATCTCGTTTACAGTGGTAGTCTTGATTGTGATATCAAAGTTTGGCAAATACGCGTTCCATTGATTTGATTTTTATCATATACTATTACTATTTTTTTCTTCTTGTAGTTTAGTTTGTATGTAGAATTTTCCTTTATTTTGTGTTGTGTGGTTCATTTTTGTCCTGTTTTTGGGTTGTGATATTTCTTAGTAGTCATATTTTCACTGCTTTGACCAAAATTATAAGATTTTTAGTCATCTAGGATCGCTCACAAACACCTAAAAAAATACTCCTTAATACTCCCTCCGGTCTCAAATATAAGAAAATATTTCTTTTTTAGGTTCATTGAGTAGTTAATGTATCTGGTCTACATTGTAAAACAGATACATTAATTATTCAATGAACTTTGAAAATGAATCTTTTCTTATATTTGAGACGAGAGGGAGTAGTAGTTAAAATGGTAGGTACAAACTGATCAATACTTTTTAAATCGGTTTAAACATTTTAAAAAGGGAAAATTCTATGGTGAAGTCATCAAAATGACTTTTTTAGTAAAGTTAACACTATAACATCAAAAATATAATGAGTAACACCCTATTGTTTGTACAATGACATCAAAAGTTCAGTCATCATAGTATCATCAATCCATCAGATATATAAGATTACACTTAATCTAATTTTATTCTACCTTGTTATAAGTGTAACACCCCACAAAGTGTAACACTTAAGACTATCACATAATATCATCAACTATGTTTGCATGTTAAAATTCCAACGATAAAATAGTACCTGTAAGTCCAAGATGTTGCAAGCATTACTAGATGAATTACTATTGATCATTAATCAGTAATCAACAATTTAAAAATGAATCAAACATTAAAATCAATTAACTTTTTCAAAAAAGTCAGTTTCCTAACTGCACCGTAGAAACTCCCTTTAAAAAGTTATGTCGAACGGCACTTAAATACTATTGGAAATGTTTTCAAAAGATTGAAGGGTTTTGTGAGCAATCATAGGTGTCTAAAGAGCAATCAGCAAATTATAATCAAGAAGAAAAAATTCGATTCGTTCTAAATTTGGAGTTGCCATGACATTGGCTCTAGATATTGCCGGGTGTACATATTGCAAAAAAAGATGGGAATGTTTCTTTTCCTATTTTATTGATTTCTCATGCTCTACTGATTTTAGATTATATAATCTAAAAAATGTTCATGCGAGTTTAACTCAGTTGATAAGGACAATGTATAATATATGTAAAGCCTGAGGTTCAAACCTCGGCCACTACAAAAAAAATATATAATCTAAAAAGTGTGAACCACTTCAAAACTCTGCAAAATCCTCTAAAATACGTTAAAACACCTTTAAGTTATACAATATTTTTTATTTTATAATATGAATAGGATGCATGAAAAACGATAAAATATTCTTATGGGTGAACAAACTCAACCATACTCTAGGACATGTTAGAGTCTCTAATGTTTCGTCTCTTTCTCATTTGATTTGAAAAATATTAAGCTTGTTCGGCTCTAATTAAGGACATGTTAGAGTCTAAACAATTGGTCTGACCAAAATTTATAAACGGGATAAGGCTTTGTATCATGTATGAACAGTCTCTTACTCACGTTTAACCCCTAATTGTTAGATCTATTATGTTGGTATTGAGGCTTTTATGAATAAAATATTGGTTTAAATGTGTGTTTGGTCCCTGCACTTTCAATCAATTTTGATATTGGTCCCTGCACTTTTTTTTTGTTTGGCATTAGTCTCTGCACATTCTAAAACTTTTGGTTTTAGTTCTTCTATTAACTCGTAATTAAAAAAAAATTCAAAATTAACGGTGTGTCATGTGAACCAATCATTCCACGCCACATGGCACATTAAAAGACAATAAATATTCAAAAAAAATTATTATTATTTTATTCATTATTTTTTTTTATCTAAAAATATCATTAGTCCTTGCACTTTAAATATTTTTTGATATTGATCCCTGCACTTTGGTAATGATACTTGAGCCATTTTTTTCTTACAAAAAAACTATCAATGATATTATTATTATTATATTTTTTTGACAAAAACAAAATGATATTCATTCATTTAAATCGAGAGATTACATCATTCAACACCGCTAAAAACGTAAAGGATGAATTTGCGAACAAACTCACAACATCCAAGTTAATAGTATATAGCGGCATAATGTCTACAAAAATATATGATAAAATTAAAGTGGCCGGAATATTCATGGCCTCCGGATCTGCAACGTTGGCGCCCAAATCTTTGATTGAATAATCGATCTTTCAATATGAATCAAATGAACACCGCACGAAGACGGAAAATCAAACAACGCCGCACAAGACGACGAACAACAAACCACCACACTTAGATGATGAAATCACAAAGAAAAAAACCTAGATCTATGTGAAGAAACTGTAAGAGAAAACCTAGAGAGAGAAAACTAGGACCGGCTTGTTGGAGAGGAAGAGATTACTCAATGATATTATTATTTTGTTTATTATTTTTATTGAGAATAATTATAAATAAAAAAAATAAAGTTTTAAAGAATAATTTTTCAAAGAATTATTAAAAAATCATTTTTGTTCATTAAAAAACTAATCACGTGGACCAATCATTTTTCAAAATTAATTTTTTAATAATTCTTTAAAGGCTTTATTTTTTTTTATATTATTCTCAATAAAAGTAATAAACAAAATAATAATATCATTGATAGTTTTTTTTGTAAAAAAAACACGTTGAAGGACCAATACCGAAGTGCAGGACCAATATCAAAAAAGTATTGAAAGTGCAGGGACTAATGATATTTTTAGATAAAAAATAATGTAAAATTTTTTGAATATTTTTTTGTCTTTTAGTGTACCACGTGGCGTGGAATGATTGGTCCACGTGGCACACCGTTAGTTTTGGATTTATTTTTTTTAACCGAGAGTTAACAGAAGGACTAAAGCCAAAAGTTTTAGAAAGTGCATGAACCAATGTCAAACAAAAAAAAAAGCACAGGAATCAATGCTAAAATTAGGCGAATGTGCAGGGACTAATGACACAATTTAAACCTAAAATATTTGACGTAAAATTCATCTTAGTTTACGTAGAAATCTTGTAGTAAAATACTCTTGTTGAAAGAGTGGTGTTTAATTTTAAGTTCAAGTTCATGATAAAATAGTAAAAATATTTAATTATTTACTTTCAACTTTTGATATTATTTGAATGACCATCTTATAATTTTTTTTTTAATTAAAATATATTTTTATATTTCTCAATTAAAAATATGGGACACAAAATATTTAAAACTTTTGAAATATACTCAACATTTACAACAATACCCTCCAAATTTGATTTCATAGTTTTAAAGTTTAAGTGAAGTATTTTTTATTTTCTTATTGTTGAAATTTTTAAGTAAAGTTGATGAACTGTTAATTAACCCCATATCAATTTCCCAATTTTCTGAGATAGAATAGTACCCGATATAATATAATCCCCCTTCTTCTTTTGACTCAAAAAAGAGATAATATATGACGAACAAACATTGGTACTTTCTTCTTGTGCGTGTGACTTCAAATTGCAAGTCGGCACAAAGACACATTCTCTAGAAACTCAAAACAAATTTTCTTTCAAATTCCTGAGTTGTGAAAGTTGTTGAAAATTTTAGAAAACTATGGCTTAAGAAGTAAGTAAAACTAACGTGTAAAATATTTTCTTGGACCACAAGTATTGGATCTAAATATTTTTCTTCTTTCATACCTAACGTGACGAGAAAGAATTCTTTGTGTTTCATATAAAGGATGATTTTTTTTTTAGGGATATAAAGGATCTAATTATTTGTTTATTTATACTATATATAAAGAAAATACATCGATTTGGGCCGGTTTATTTCATATTTTATCATTTTTATTATATCATTTAAATTATACACTACAAAAATAGTTAAATCCCATTAATATAGGACTAACAAACTACGGTAGGAACAATATTATTTATACTATATATAAAGGAGAGAATATGAGATTTGAGTTGTCTTTTTCATTATTCCAATTTTACTTTTGAATAATTTTTTTTATAATAATGTTGTATTGTTGGTCTCATTAAAAACGATAAGAGTTTATATTACATTTGCTATATTGTTGATAAAATGGATTGTTATAATGAAATTCACAAATATATAATATTTATACTTTTAATTAAAATTAAAAAAACATTGTTTATAATTTACAAGCGCTAACACAACAAAAAAAAAGCGGAAAACGGACACGTGAGTGTCCCTTTTTCTACTAGTACTATATATATTGTACCCTTCATTTAAAATATTTTAATTACTATTGTATACTTTAATAATATTATTTAAATTATTAATTAAAAAACTCATATCCCATTAAAATATGAACTACTCCACTAAAATAGGAACAAAATTATACACTATACAAAATAATTTATTTTTCAAACATTTTATCTCAGTATATATATATATATATATATTAAAATTGTTATATATTTTTATGTAAAATTAAGTGTGTGCAGTAGAAAAGGAAGATAGACGGGCACATTAGTGCAACAGTGTTCGTCTTTTTACTAGTAATTATAATATATCATCCCCTGCTTTGTTTTCCAGCTTTCAATTGCAGTTCACAACTGCTTAAGTAAAGGTTAAATGGGATATTTAAGGTTAAATGTGACAATTTTAAATGTCTGGGCCATTTTGAAGGACTTCTGGAACATTTTGGCTAAGGGGTTAATTTTGGTTTCATGAAGGACTTCTAGAACATTTTGAAGGATGATGTAATGTGTTTCTTGTCGGAGTTTCAAAGAAATGGGAGCTTGGCTAAGGGTATAAACAACACTTTCATTGCTCTTATTCCTAAGGTTGACAGTCCTCAACGCCTGAATGAGTTCAGACCAATTTCGTTGGTGGGGAGTATGTATAAAATTTTGACGAAGGTGCTTGCTTGTAGACTTCGTTCTGTGATCGGTTCTGTTGTTCAGACACACAGTCTGCTTTCATTAAAGGTCGTCAAGTTATGGATGAAATTTTGGTGGCTAATGAAATTGTCGACAAAGCGCATAGGTGCAAGAAGGAATTGTTACTATTCAAGGTGGATTTCGAGAAAGCATATGATTCAATTGATTGGGGTTATTTAGAGGAGGTAATGGTTAAAATGGGCTTTCCGACTTTGTGGCGTAAGTGGATGAAAGAGTGTTTTGGAACAACCTCCGCTTCGGTTTTGGTTAATGGGTCTCCGACTGGTGAATTTGCTTTGGGGAGGGGTCTGAGGCAGGGTGACCCTCTCTCCCCTTTTCTGTTCCTTTTAGCCGCAGAGGGGTTTAATGTGTTGATGGAATCTTTGAAGGTGAATAATCTATTTACTGGTTATATGGTGGGAAGCACTGACATGACAGTTGTGTCTCATCTTCAGTTTGCAGATGACACATTGATATTGGGGGAAAAATCTTGGGCAAATATCTGGGCCATGCGTGATGTTCTTGTTCTTTTTGAATCTTTGTCGGGGTTGAAGATGAATTTTTCCAAAAGCCACTTAGTAGGGGTGAATGTCGCAAATTCATGGTTGTATGAAGCAGCTATGGTATTGAATTGTAAGGTGGGATCCATTCCTTTTGTGTACCTGGGTGTATCTAGGTCTTCCTATTGGTGGTAATGTTAGGCGTCTGTCCTTTTGGGAACCGCTAATTAACCGTATAAAATCTAGACTTTCGGGTTGGAAATAAAAACATTTATCTTTGGGTGGTCGTTTGGTGTTGCTGAAGTTTGTCCTGTCGTCGCTGCCTGTTTATGCTCTTTCCATTTTCAAGGCTCCGTCACGTATCGTCTCCTCTATTGAATCTATTTTAATTTTTTTTTTTGGAGGGGGAGTGATGAGCACCGAAAAATATCGTGGGTGGACTAGAACATTGTTTGTAGAAGTAAAGAGGTTGAAGGTTTGGGGGTAAGGAGAATTAGGGAGTTTAATTTAGCGTTGTTAGGAAGATGGTGTTGGAGGTTGTTGGTCGATAATAGTAGTTTGTGGTTTAGGATGTTATCATCGCGTTATGGCATGGAGAAAGGGCGCAATAAGGAGGGAGGTCGTGAGGCTTCAGCGTGGAGGCGTGATATTTATGCTTTGTGTCGGGAGGGCTGGTTTAACGATAATATGAGCCGCTCTCTTGGTAATGGGAAAAAAATGCATTTTTGGTCGGATGTTTGGTTAGGTGGGGTGTCGCTTAGAGACAGGTTTAGGCGGTTGTATGACTTGTCAATGTTGAAGGAGTTATCGGTTTTTTATATGTGTTAGTTAGGCTAGGGGGAGGAGGGAGAGGCGTGGAGTTGGAGGCGGAGGTTGTTTGCGTGGGAGGAAGAGATGGTGGGGGAAATGATTTTATTGCTTCATAATGTTATTTTGCAAGTTGACAAGGAAGACAGATGACTATTGACTATTGGAATCTTCTTAGGTTTTCTCTGTCCGTAGTGCCTATAAGTGTCTAACTGTCCGTTCTCCTTTAGCATCACCGGTACCAGTGTCTTATCTTTGGAATAAGGATGTCCCTCTGAAGGTGGTGTTATTCGCGTGGTGATTGTTCCGAGATAGGTTTCCCACAAAAGACAACCTGCATCATCGTGGTGTTCTTGATCGTGATTCTAGGCTCTGTGTGGCTGGGTGTGGTTTGATAGAAACTTCTCAACATTTGTTTTTACATTGTAATATTTTTGGATCGGTTTGGCATTTTATTTATAGGTGGCTTGGCATCTCTGCAGTCGTTCCGGCACAGGTGTCGGCTCACTTTATTCAATTCGGTGTTAGTGGTGGCATCGCGAAGAAGCGCCGCTCAATATCACAGGTCATTTGGTTTGCTAGAGTGTGGGAAATTTGGAAAGAAAGAAATAACATGTTGTTTAATGCAAAAGAATGCTCGGTAATTCAGGTGGTCGATAAGATTAAGTCCCTCGTCTTTAGGTGGTTGAAGGCGAATTTTACTACTCTTCCCTTCAACTATCATGGTTGGTGGCTTAGTCCGTTCACCATGTTGAGCATCGGTTAAAAGCTATTCTTTCTTGTTTTCTTGTACAGTTTTCATCTTTGTAAATACTGTTTAGACTTTGTTGTCTTCTCCTCAGTACAACTTGTGTTAGGAAAGACACTTTGCTTTTGGTAATATATTCCATTTTAGTCTCTTAAAAAAAATCATTTTGGTTCCATAATAAATAATGATTCTTACATTTAAGTCTCGTTAGTCAAATTAGTCTATTTTTGTTACTTTGATCTCAATGTCTAAAGTAGAACAACATTGCATACCATCCATCAAATATCTCATTAATTACACACACACCCACCCACCTAAAATCATCATCATTGTACATTCCTTAAACAAACCCAAACAAAAAAAAAATCAAAAATCATCATCATCTTTAGTATTTTTTTTTTAAATACAAATATTAGTATGTACGTTAGTATTTTTCTCCTTGTCATGATGTGAAGTCTGGACCTTAAACGTCTCAACTCGTTTAATCACTTAGCCCAAACTAATTGAAGTACCTTATCTCCCCTCATCCTTAGCCTTTGCACTTATTTGTTCATTTTTCCCTTTTAAATTTTCTAACAACCAATATTAAATACCTCCCTAAAAAAAACGTTATTAGACGTGGTCCAATTATCCCCGATATATTACCAGCATTCCACCTTTTTCCAAAGAGAGTTGTTGTGTGGTACAATGGTTTTAAATACCAAATAAATGAAAGATTACTTCACAATGTTGATTCTAGATTGAGTGGAACAGACCCATGTTGGAGAGTGATGAAGTCTGTTCACAACTTAGATTTTGCCATGCATTTCCTCGAAATGAGTTTCGCATAAAGGAGTATTTTCTCTATCCAAATTAACCCAACTCTCTTTATTTGATTTCTCTATCACTTTTCACTTTCTCTTCAATGCATTCCCCAATTTCTTCCTTGGTTTGATTTTATACAAATTCCTAGTTTTCATTCCTTTATTTCACCCATCTTCAAGCCCTAAACTTCCCAATTTGAGGTTCAATTATCACTTTCATGAGAGTTAATTCACTCACTCTCGAAATTTGTTCATAGAAAATCCATCTAGATTTTTTATTATTGAGAAAGTTTTCAAACTGCTCATAAAATTCAGTTTTTTTTTTGTTTAATTCTCAGATTTTGACAAGTTTGATCATTAAAATATTATGGTAAATATGTTTTTTTAAATGATAAATGTTCATATATTAGTTGTTATTTTAGTATTTTTTTCAGGCTCGAACCCCAGGCCTTTTAACTCTTTTAATCCCTTAATCAAGTGAGTTATCATTGTCAAAAGTTGGTCTTTGAAACACTTTTAATGGAAAATGTTTGTCAAAAGGAACGAATGAATGTCTAGTAATGAATGTTGGAAATTGGAATGAATGTATAATAATGAATGTTTGGTTTGAAATTGTGTAGGGAGAAATAATTCTTAGGCATATCATAATATCACTTATGGTTAGGTAGTTAAAAGTTGGTTTAGAGTTTACTTGTTGCACAAGTAAACTAGTTATTTAGCTTCTATCTTAAGTGTGTGTGTTTTTGTCTTCTATCATTGTTAATAATCAATAAGAATACAATTCACCTCACAATTGGTATCAAGAGCCCTTATAGGGTCCTGTGAAGTTTTAGCAAAAACATTCATGTCACAAAACTCAATTTTTGGAGGGAGGTTAGTTTCAAACGTTTTGTTCATTTAAACTTCCCAATGGGTCGTATCTCATGTCCGAATGGCTTAACAAACCAAAGAGTCGATACTTCTTTAACATCTAAATAAGGTGAAGGAGATTGAATAAACATTACCGTTGCCGAATCGAGGATTAGTTCTATAGTGAGTCTAAAAGGTTTAATTCGTGGAGATATCTTGAGAGCCTACTAGGTGTCAAATATCTTAGTTAATTATGGCAGATTAGGAAAAAAAAACGAGCAGAGGAGATCGATGAAGCAATTCTCAGGTCCAGCAGCGGAGATTAAAACTAAATAAAAGACATGTTGAAATTTGAAAATTGGGATGTTAAAGTAGTGGCGGATTCACTTAATAATTAATGCACATGGATTTAGCTATAGTCAGCAAATTTTGCAATCACACGTTTTTGACAGTCTCTCTGTTAAGATCAAATGGTCCATTTTATTGTCAAAAAAACTCTATATATAATTCTTTAACATGCATCTTTAAGTCACATCACATGTTAGCATTTATTAATTACTTTCTTTGGCTCCACAAAATTGATGTTTCCCTTTGAGGCCTAGATTACTCTCTCTTGTTTAGGGGGTATTTACCCTTTCAAGATATCAATCAATCAAAATGTAATATACAAATGTAACATTAAATGTCAAATAAATGAGTCAATTTTTCTATAAAAAAAAAATCAATTTTAATAAGGTAACTTTTAATTTTTATTTAATTATATTTAGGTATACAATCTTAATCAATTTATACTATAGGGCTTGCAACAATTAAAATTTCACATCAAATTCAACTCATCATGGTTGTGTTTGGTAACACGAATAAGCTAGCTTATAGCTTGTTGGAATAGCTTATAAGCTTGTTTTGATATAATAAGATGTGTTTGGTAAAAAGCTTTTTTCACTAGCTTATAGCGTTTTTTGATAAGCTATTTCAAGTAGCTTTTGAGTTTATTGCTAGTAGTTTTTTATATTTTCTTCCAATTTTAACCCTATTAATTTAATTTAATTTAATTATTTTTTAATAAAACAACATGTTCATGGCTTAAAAAATAACGGCCAAGTTCATAGCTTATTTTTTAATAAAACAATTGCCACGTTTTCTCCTTTGAAAAAAACTGCCATGCTTTATTTTATTTTTTAATGAACGCTTTATATATATTTCTTAAAAGAAATGCTTTATATTTAACTATAACTAGCCTACGGTACATTGTAAAATTTTATATATTCTTGCTTACATTTTTTTCCTCCTTCCTCTTATTTTTGGGATTCATAAAAGTAGAGATCAATGAGCTTTTGCCCTCTTTTTCCCTCTTTTGTAAAAATTTATATATTCTTGCTTAAAATATTAAAAAATAAATACATTATATATATAGAGAGAGACATTTTTCTAATGTATTTATTTTTTAATATTTTAATTTATGGTTAACTATGTTTTGGATCCCTATAAATATTAAAACTTTTGGTTTTAGTCTCCAATAAAATTTCACCGACAATTTTGATCTCATTTTTTTTTTTCGTACAAAAGAGGGCAAAAGCTCATTGATCTCTACTTTTATGAATCCCAAAAATAAGAGGAAGTTGGAAAAAAATATAAGTAAGAATTTATAAAATTTTACAACGTACCGTAGACTAGTTATTGTTAAATATAAAGCATTTCTTTTTAAGAAATATATATAAAACGTTCATTAAAAAATAAAATAAAGCATGACAGTTTTTTTCCAAAGGAGAAAACGTGACAGTTGTTTTATTAAATAAAAAATAAGCTATGAACTTGACCGTTATTTTTTTAGCCATGAACATGTTGTTTTATTAAAAAATAATTAAATTAAATTAATAGGGTTAAAATTGGAAGAAAATATAAAAATAACTACTAGCTATAAGCTCAAAAGCTAGTTGAAATAGCTTCTCAAAAATGCTATAAGCTAGTGAAAAAAGCTTTTTACCAAACACATCTTATTATATCAAACTAAGCTTATAAGCTAGTCCAACAAGCTATAAGCTAGCTTATTCGTGTTACCAAACACAATCATGATGGGTTGAATTTGATGTGAAATTTTAATTGTTACAAGCCCTATAAATTAATTAAGATTGTATACCTAAATATAATTAAATAAAAATTAAAAGTTACCTTATTAAAATTGATTTTTTTTATAGAAAAATTGACTCATTTATTTGACATTTAATGTTACATTTGTATATTACATTTTGATTGGTTGATATCTTGAAAGGGTAAATACCCCGTAAACAAGAGAGGGTAATCTAGGCCTCATCATATAACAACACTTTTCACACAAATCACCTTTATCGTAAAGAAATCCAAACACAAATCATTTTACATTCAACTCACTTTTAATTAAAATCAATTATGTAAAATCAATCCAATCAAAGTCAATTCTCACACCACCGCATAACCAAACACACGTTATTATTTTTCGATTGCAAACTTGTAAGCATTGCAACCAATGTAACCAATAGACCGTTTCTAGACAAATATAGAACTCTTTTTATCATTTAGAATCACATCTGCATGTTCTTGTACAACCTTCCAAGCCTTAATCACATGCATTTCCTCTGTTAAAGTTGCTCCAATAGCACACCTAATCACAAAAACTCCTTCAACCACAGCATGAGTCATGTACACATCACCTGAACCATTGATAGAATCCAACAACTTACGATTAATCTCATTAGCAACAACATCTTCACTACTAATTAATTTAGCTTCTCCATTTGTTACCTTTCCATCAGCAACTTTTTTACCATATGGTAAAATCCTAAAACAAACAAGAGCAAGTTTTCTAGGTACAATAATTTCAAACCTTTTGTCCATTTTCACCAACCCTTCAAAAGTTTTAGCCATTTCAACATGGTTCCTTAAGAAATTCCTAAGATTATCAACACCATAGCTTCTAAGAACAAACCATACCTTCAAAGCGCGAAATCTTCGGCTTAAAGTTACCTGCCAATCTTTGTAATCAACCACTTGTTTTGAATCAGAAGCACTATTCTCCAAATACTCCGAATTCGTCGTTGACAAACACTTTATCAAAGAATTTGGATCCTTTAACCAAAGACAACAGCAATCTAAATTAGTCAAAAACCATTTATGAGCATTAAAACTAAAAGAATCAGCATCTTCAACACCATCAATCAAATATCTAAACTCTGGACAAATACAAGCACTACCAGCATAAGCAGCAT
>Ga0315914_1007603_pt1 | contig 14925 bp, 5 predicted proteins | sample MpolenodulesMG_FD_203920 | JGI IMG/M metagenome (GOLD analysis project Ga0315914, IMG submission 203920) | Medicago polymorpha root nodule microbial communities from Los Angeles, California, United States - elongated nodules | ecosystem: Host-associated > Plants > Roots > Nodule | place: USA... | reverse complement strand
AACCACAATGTCACAAGTGTGTAAAGAAACAAAAAAATATTGTGAAAGAGAAAGAAAAAAGACACTTGTGATATTGTGGTTGGCCAATGTCACAATGTCACCAACCACAATGTCACCTAAGTGCTACCCCTCATTTCAATGTCTTCTTAGTTTATTTGTACACACCACCCCTTTCAAAACCGAAGACTAACTTTGCCGCTCTTCTTTCACCACCATGATGAGATTTTTCTATAGTTAAGCTTAATCAGGCTTTTGTTGCTTGATGGCGAACCCAATTGACCTCATGTCATCTATAACTTTATATATCACTTGTGTGAAAAAAGCATTTCGCCATATCAACTTCATTACCAAGTTTATAAATATTGAGCTCAACAATATTCTCTTTAGAATCAACATTTGGTTTCAAATCAACTTAAACTTCGATAAAATTCAACGGAAGTCTCAACAATGTTTGGTTTCAATTCACTAGAAGATTCAACAATATTTCATTTTGACAACATAATTATCAACAATATTTCATTTTGAATAATCGGATGTTGAAACCATAACTCTTAAATACTAACGATTGAAAGTTACAATTCGAGAGATTGTTTTATGAAATTGCGTGTATTTAGAGATGTCTATTGAACATGGTTCTTGTTCTCTTGAGAAAAAGGGATTAACTCGGTAAACTAATATATTGGGTAATTGGAGCTAAAACAGAAAATGGTTTTTTATACTCATTATCTTCTTCTTCTAAATAGCTACATCTAAGTGTACATTTCGTTTTCCTTAAAAAAATAAAAGTGTACACTTGTTTATTATGCAAGTTTTTCATGAGTTTATGCAACGTTAATTAAATATATATTTAGATCCAGCAATTATAAAAGATTAGTTATTAGTCATGTCTTGAAAATCAATGAAGCCTCTCAAATTTTGAATCAAAGCAAGGGTTAAACAGCGAGTGCATTCGATCGGATCATTTTTTTTTTAAGGAATTGGTTAAATTTGTTAGAAATGATATATAAAATATCTTTATCAATATTGTTGCTAGAAGTTATTTATATATGCTGCACTTAGAAAGCTGAAAACGACATTTTATATTCTTCCAAATATATATATATATATATATAATCCTCAAAAGATAATTTTACACGCCTAAGACATCTACAACGCAATTATGGAATAAGTGGGTTTTCTCTCTTCAACTGTAATTTTGCACGTAAAGATATTCGGTTTACACTATAGGTAAGTTAAAAAAGAATAAGATTAATCGGCCGAGGGTTATAAGTTAAAACTAAAAACAGATTAGATTTTAACATCACAACCTCTGATTAATTTTGAAGAGATATTTTATCATCTCATCTAAATGTCTTGGATGGTCTTATTTTCTTTTTGTAAAGTTATCTTTTACATTTTTTGTTGTTGTTAAAACACGGGTTATCTAATGATTTTGATTAGCGATAAGTTCCAAAATTAATACAAGAAGCTACTGCAATTCCATAGCTTGATAGCTTCCGCTCTTTGCCAACATAGCTTTATTGTTTTCTTTTATTTCTTTGGAGGAAAAAACCATGTAATTTCACTACAACCAGATTTTGCAGTTTGGAGAAAAATCTCTTTAAGAAAGAAATTCTATATGGCACGACTCATACACCTACGAAGTCCAAGGGTTGACATAAAATACATGGAAGAGGGAGAATAAATGTTTATGTGGTGCTATATATATTAGGGGTGTTCAAAACCGAACCAATCCAATAGAAAAACCATAAACCGAACCAATCCAAATCGAAATCGTAAAAAACCGTATTTGGTTCGGATGTATTCGGATCACTTTTTTACTCAACTGCATGATTTGGTTCGGTTTGCGGTTTTGAATTTACCAACCAAACCAAACCAAACCAAACCGCAATATAAAAAAACACTAATTAAATATATACCATCTAGACCAATACTCATAGAAATTGAATAGAAATTGAATGGAAACTTTAATAAAATGACATATTTTTTCTCTTGTTAAGTTTCTTATTTTTTTTTTTCGAAAATGTAATTATGTACTACTTGAACTCTTAGAGAATGATAAAATTTTAGTCTTTTGTCTTTCATACAAAATTGGGTTACTTTTTGTCCATGTTTTAATTTGGTCTACGTAGTTGAAAACATTGTTATATGATAATAAAATTGTAATGTTGGATGAAATTTAAAACATTACTGAAAATATGTTGTGTTTTACCTTTTTAATTTGATTTTAATGTTGAAAACAAAAAAATTTATTGTCTTAAAAAACCGCACCAATCGATCCAATCCAAACCGCATTGGTTTGGTTTGGTTTGGTTCAGATTTTATTTTAAAAGTCTACTGAACCAAATCAAACCGCATACTTTTTTGTCTTACGATTCGGATGATTTTTACCTTTAAAACCGAACCAAACCGCACCGAGAACACCCCTACTATATATGCTTCATCTGAGGGCCGTAAACAATTCGTTCGGTCGTTGTACTTGTTGGTTTTTATGCCAACAAGCATTTTCTTTAAAAATATGCGCATAAGTTTTATCGTTCATTTAAATGAACGACTATCTCTGTTTGAGATTGAACCTTGATTACATGCTTAAGAGATTTAGTTATTTTAAATCGTGCCCTATCGTTTTTTTAGAGATTTTGTACAATTTAATTTAAAGTTGAGAAATTCAAAGTGAAGCAAACAAGTAGCAACCACCACATCAAAGGCTCATCAACTGCAACCACACAAAAAGGAGATGGACCACACTAAATGGACCTAGCAAATAAAAATTAAAGGAAAAAAATTATCTTCTTGATTAACTGAATATAGAGCTATTACACTCAACCATCATATTGTCTATTCTGTTTGATTATCAACCTATCACTATATCTTAAGATAATTACATCACCTTAATGACCCGTTTCAGAAAAGTGCTAAAGCCATTTTCCCGTTCTATATGTCACTAGTCCTAGTGCTACACTTTTATCTATGTTTGTTTTCAGCCAAACTTAGCATTTGTTGATATATGAAGATAAAAAGTGATTATCACGGAAGTGCATACTCTAGTATTAGTTTCGGATTTACTTTTATGTTTTAGTTTTAAAATAAAAGAAAATTTGTTTTTAGTCATTGTTTATTTTGGTTGAATCTCTTTAATATTTCTTTATGTGGACAATATTTTTTTATTAGGGGAAACTTAGCAAAAATTTACGATTAAAATTTATGCATAATCCATTTACAAGATAATTCTGAATTTGAACCAAAATCACAAGTAAATTCCAACGATTTGTGCCAATCTCAGATAGATTTTAGTTCTAAAATATGAACTATACAAAAAACTACAATGTGAACAAATATTACAAAAAGTAATTAAAAGTAATTATTTCTATGTTTTAGAACGTATAACAAAATTATAGGGACTAAAACTGAAAATTGATACATTTATTGAGATGAAAATAATATTTTCTTTAAGGTGTCAAGTCTCAAACCAAGTACCACAAAATTGGAAGATAAATTTTTCTGTATTCAAGTGATATCTTAGAAAACCGGAGACGAAAATGATATTTTAACTTAAATATTTACTATGAGAAAAAGATTGACTTGATTTTTTTTTTTTGAGGGATAGACTTGAAATTTTAAGATGACATAATGGTGATGTTAAAATTAAAATTCAATAAAAGAGCATCCATTTCCAATTATTATTTATTACTAAATGAAAGTAGGAAACAAGGTACTCAACAAGTGTCCACGTGGGGAACAAAAAATGTAAAATGTTTACATAATTTTCAGGTCCACTATTTTTATGTCTCACAAGTCCAATATTAATGAAACACTATGACACCTTGGATTACAATCAGACTTAAATTTTCACAAAGTTTCAATCCCACCACTTGAGAGGTTAAGCATCAAGAATCACTATAAATACAAGACTTTACCTGAATGAAAAACCAATAACAATCATAGACATGATTATGTCCTTATTTTTGAACATAACCTGTTACATTATGAAAAGAATAAAAAACCAGTTCATTTGTTCATAGCTTCTTCTCTTCCTCTATAAACAAATTCTAAAACACCCTTTTTTTTCTTTCTCTTATCATAAACAATGTCTACAAACTTAAATAATCTGTCACTTTTTCACAAAATCTTCTACCTCGCTTTGCTTCTTCTCTCAATAAACTCTCTTTTCTTTCCATGTTGTAACTCTCTTGATGAACAAGGCCAAGCTCTTATAGCATGGAAGGAGAGTTTAAACACTACTTCAGATGTATTAGCATCTTGGAACCTTTCAAACCAAACACCATGTTATTGGTTTGGTGTGAAGTGCAATTTACAAGGAGAGGTAGAAGAGATAAACTTGAAGTCATTGAACTTTCAAGGCTCATCATTGCCTTCAAATTTTCAACCTCTCAAGTCCTTGAAGGTTCTTGTCCTCTCATCAACCAACATAACAGGAAGGATTCCAAAAGAATTTGGAGACTATCAAGAGCTTATTTTCATTGATCTCAGTGAAAATTTTCTCTTTGGTGAAATCCCAGAAGAAATTTGCAGGCTAAGCAAACTCCAAACTTTAGCTCTACATACAAACTCTCTTGAAGGAAATATTCCATTCAACATAGGAAATTTGCCAAGTCTTGTGAACTTGACACTCTATGACAATAAACTCAGTGGCGAAATTCCAAAGAGTATTGGCTTATTAAGTAAGCTTCAAGTATTCAGAGCTGGAGGCAATAAAAACCTCAAGGGTGAGCTGCCATCGGAGATCGGAAGCTGCACCAACTTGGTCATGTTAGGCCTTGCAGAAACCGGCATTTCCGGTAGTATTCCTTCTTCAATAGGGATGCTAAAAAAATTACAGACCATAGCCATTTACACAACTCAGTTGTCAGGCTCTATACCAGAAGAGATAGGGAATTGCAGTGAGTTGCAGAATCTGTATTTGTATCAGAACTCAATTTCTGGTTCAATTCCACCTCAAATTGGTGAGCTCAGAAAGCTTCAGAGTCTACTTTTATGGCAAAACAATATGGTAGGAGCAATTCCAGAAGAGCTTGGAAACTGCGCAGAGCTCAGTGAGATAGATTTGTCAGAAAATCTTCTCACAGGTAGCATACCAATCAGTTTTGGAAAGCTATCAAATCTGCAAGGACTTCAACTGAGTGTTAATCAGTTGTCAGGTATTATACCACCTGAAATATCAAACTGCAGTTCTTTGACTCAGCTGGAAGTTGACAACAATGCTATTACTGGTGAGATTCCTTCTGTTATTGGCAACTTGAGAAGCTTGTCTCTCTTCTTTGCATGGAAGAACAAGCTAACAGGAAAAATCCCAAATAGTCTTTCAGAGTGTCAAAATCTTCAGGCACTTGATCTTTCATACAACAACCTAACAGGTTCAATACCAAAACAACTATTTGTGTTGAGGAATCTCACTCAGCTTATGCTTATCTCCAATGATTTGGAAGGATTAATACCACCTGATATAGGTAACTGCACAAGTCTATACAGACTGAGGTTAAATCAGAATAGATTGGTTGGTACCATTCCATCTGAAATTGCCAACTTGAAGAACTTGAATTTTTTGGACTTACACAACAATCATCTTCTAGGGGAGATTCCATCTCAGTTCTCTGGTCTTAGCAAACTTGGAGTGCTTGATTTCTCCCACAACAAGCTCTCGGGGAATTTAGATGCTCTTTCTAACCTTCAGAATCTTGTTTCTTTAAATGTTTCCTTCAATGAATTCTCTGGTGAATTGCCTAACACAGCATTCTTTAGGAAACTCCCTCTCAATGATCTCACTGGAAATAAAGGTCTTCACATTCCTGATGGTTTTGTAACTCCAGCTAACAGAACAAAAGCCAAATGTCGTGTTAGATTAGATATGGAGATTATATTGTTCATTCTCTTGAGCACCAGTGCAGCACTAATACTTCTCACAATCTATGTTCTGGTTCGTGCTCATGTTGCTGACGAAGCATTCATGAGAAATAACAATTCGGTGATGACTTTGTATCAGAAGTTTGGATTCTTCTCTATTGATAACATTGTCAAGAATTTCAAAGCATCTAATATGATTGACACCACAAATTCTGGAGTTTTGTACAAGGTAACAATTCCAAAAGGCCATATACTAACAGTTAAAAAGATGTGGCCAGATTCTAGAGCTTCTAGTTCTGAAATTCAAATGTTAAGTTCAATCAAACATAAGAATATCATCGAACTACTTGCTTGGGGATCCTATAAGAATATGATGCTGCAGTTTTATGACCACTTCCCTAGTCTGAGCTCACTGCTTCATGGTTCAGAAAAGGGAAAGTTAGAATGGGATACCAGGTATGAAGTCATCCTAGGCCTAGCTCAAGCACTTGCATATTTGCACCATGATTGTGTGCCTTCCATATTTCATGGAGATGTCAAAGCAACAAATGTGTTATTAGGTCCTGGTTATCATCCTTACCTTGCTTACTATGGCCTGACAAAAATTGCAAGTGAAAAGGGTGAAAATACTGATGCCAATCCAGTTCAAAGACCTCCCTACTCCGAGAGTTCTTATGGATACATAGATCCTGGTAATTTATCTTTCTATCTATCCATCTATTTATCTACAAGTCTATCTTTATGATTTCATTTCCCGCCTAAAACATGTTTTAGCACCTATGTTTTTTTATGCAGGTTATATTTAAGTTAGTTTGAGTAGTAATTTTCAATACTTTACATAAACCATTGCACAGTACTTATTTTTATTGCTTTGGCATGTGTACAGAGCTTGACTCGTTGCAGAAGATCAATGAGAAAACCGACATGTACAGTTTCGGTGTGGTCCTACTTGAGGTACTGACAGGAAGGCACCCATTAGATCCAACTCTGCCAGGAGGTATACACTTGGTTCAATGGGTTAAGAATCACTTGGCTAGCAAAGGAGACCCATCTGGAATTCTTGACTCAAAGCTTAGAGGGACTAAACCTACTGTTATGCATGAAATACTACAAACTCTAGCTGTGTCATTACTATGTGTCAGTACAAAAGCTTATGACCGTCCAACAATGAAGGACACTGTTGCAATGCTCAACCAATTTCGACACTTTGCATAGAATGTGTTAAAGGGAGTTTCAGTAGTGCATGCTAAGAATATAGTTTCACATGTATCTTCTAACTGTTCCTTTAATTTCTCAGATGGCTCAATCTGTTGAATAGAGCCATGCAAGATTGCAAGTTGTAGAGAACCCATGATTGTGAATGATGTAATGGAGTGCCAGTTAGAGCAGGCAAGAATTACTAGAGTAATTAAATGTAATCTTAGATATAAAATGCAAATTTCAATTATCCATAATAAAATGCATTCCAGAACCTTTAACTCAAGTTTTCATTCTAATTGGCTTCTCATCAATGTGACTGACATAAAAGATCTCTTTGGCCACAATGATGTCTTTGCAACATCTGTTTTTGCCTTTACCATATGTTAGTTTTGATGTTTGCAGCAAACGATCTAAAATTCAAACAAAATAAGGGCCCCTATTTCGGATCACGGTAAATAACGGTTTATTCAAATTCCTCTGAATAACAATGCTATAGAGTATCATTGGACAATAGTGGATTGTTCGAATTCCACTATGCGATAGCGTAGTAGCACCACAAAGTCGCTATTTAACAACATTGATTCCAATTAATGAGCTTAATTTCGTACTTGTTCAAAAAGTATTTGGAGGCTTATTAAAACAATCCCAAAACAGTTTATTGAAATAGCATGTAATATAAAATACTTATGTACCAGATAAGTTCAATAAGTTCTAAATAATCCTTGATGATTTTTTCGTATGCCACAAGTGATGAAACTTTCCTAACTACCAACAAAAGGAGTTCAAGAAAGAGAGCAACCTCGAGGATTGTGAAGCTGAAACAGAAAGAATCTACTAGGGACATGATATTTGGAATTTGGGCATACAAACTAAGATTCCTAAATTGCATCCCTATCTTTTCCCTCACACACAGCCTTTGAATTCAAACAGTGACCACATGGTCCCATCCCACGTTCAATACCTCACATACCATGTTCAATCTGAAAGAGACTTTCCAGCGATTGGAAACCTCCATCAGAAGCACATATACTAAGATTGTATACCAATAATTACCAATAATCAATAATCATATCCACATGCAGGACCACTATAGTGGAATGAAGATAACATATATAAGGAATACACAGCAAATGCAGATCCAAATATGGTCAATGGAATTTTCCATCAAATGCAAGGTTCACAAATTTTCCAGTAAAGACAAAAAGTATCGTATTATACTGTTTTATAAGTTGTTTCTTACATTACTTTTTGTCTCTACCAAGGAGAGAGACTAAACAAAAGCCTGAGGACCAAGAAATACTTGAATACGAGAACTCATAGCAAGTTTGTCATCTTGTAAAGTCAAGTTGCTTAAATTATTCTAAAAATGCTCTATTTTCTCACCTCTTCTTTTCCTCTAAATTCAAACAATGTTCTGTACCATTATCCATGCATTTGTACTAATTTTTATTTACACAACTACAAGCTTAACTCTAATTTCTACTCATTGTCTAAGTTGCAACTTAAAATTTTGACTCTTTCAAAGAGTGGTTTTATGCAGATCAAACGGAAAACCTCATCCATAAACTCAGGACTACTAAATGTTGGGCAGCAAACACACGATTACACCAAAGATTGAAAATCAATTACGTTTACACCGAAGGTTGAAAATGCTTCACAAAATTCAACATCAAAACACATTGAGAACACCAGGAAGCAAAAACATCCAAACAAAAGCTTAAGAAACTAAGTCACACCCATAACCCATTAAATTCATTGGTATTGGTACTAGTTTGATTAGAGAATACTAATAATAATTGAATTAAACATTAACAACATACCCAAATTTTCAATCTTTTTTCACCAAGTAAAAATGATCTCAATAAAAAAAAAAGGCAACCAAATTCAGATTCAACAACTCTTTAGCAAAAATTTACTGATCTTTCTATCAACCATCACTACCCACATTCCCAGCTTACCCTAGTTGGTCTCAACCTATGGAGAACTAACACAGACACAGGCATTAGATACTAGCCACTCAATTGACATGGATATGGACACCAGCGACAGACACACAAAGCTAATTTGAGAAAATAACATCATTGCATGCAATTACGAGTGTCAATAACATATGTCGGACATCGAACAAGACCTAAATCAAAATTATCGACGCTAGAGAGGTCTCAACCCTAAATTTCTTTTCACAACAATGACAACTCAATTAGAACAAACAAAGCTAAATAAAAGATAAAAATATAATCAAAATAAACAAACAAACAAACAGATTCAATGATAATGTAAAACATTCCATTTCATTCACTAATTTAAAAACAAAACTCAAATCCCTCAAAATACTCAAATTCCATTAATTGAAATTCAAATCCAACAACAAAATCAAAACCAATTATAACAATACCAACAAAAACAAAAGCCTAATAAAAATCAATCAACATTCTGCATAATATCTTCAGCACCAAACTTAGTACCCTTCTCCTTATCCGCAGCAGCACGTCCCTTAGCCTTCCTCTCAAGCAATGACTTCCTATCCTTATCCAATCTCAGCTTAGTAACAACAACTTTGGAAGGATCAACACCAACATTAACAGTACTACCATTAACTTTCTCACGAGTAATACGTTCAATATGAATAACCCATTTTTTGCGATAAACTTGAACGATTTTACCTTCACGGCCTTTGAATGTTCCTCTAACGACTTGAACTTCGTCGTCTTTGCGGACTGGAATTGAACGGACGTTGTATTTGGATCGGAGATCGGTGGAGAGTGGTGCGCTCATTATCACACGGCGGAGACTTGATGGGGCCGTGAAATGTGCCTTTCGGCTCTTACGGCGGCTGCTTGAAACTCTTGGATTGAACTTCATCTTCTTCTTCGCCTCTCTCTCTCTCTCTCTCTCACACACACACTCTCTCAATCAAGAATTAGGGTTTCGGTTTCAGACTTCAAAACCTTGTTTTGTGATGATGGTGAAGGATTGGTTTTGGGCTTGGGCCTTTCGGATCTGAGATCAAGTAGCAGCATCTTGGGTTCATTTTTGCACCCTCCTGTAATTTGGGCGAGATCTAAAAATAATCTCTGCAAAATAAAAAACAGAAATGATATTCATACAATCATTTTGTAACAATAACTCAAAATATTTATTTTCTCAAGTTTTATTCTAGAAGCGATGTGTTATTATAAGTTTTTAAAACAATTTATTTGGTTTTATTAGGGATGTTAAAAACATTTGAACCAATGAATATATGATAAAATTCGTCTGAGACACGGAACAAGTAATGTAAAATAAGTAGATATTTTGCTTATCCATGTACTTTTATTATTAAAAAATGAAAAAAAAAAGTTTTTCTTTTTTTACTAAATATTTATCTTAAAAGTAAAATATAAGAAGTATTGCGATTAATTGGCAGTATAAAAAAAATACACTAAAATCAATTTTAGTACCTTACAATTTTCTTGTTTCTAGCAGGTCATTTTAAACTGACGAAAAATAATAACAAATCAGTCCCTCACATTTTCATATAGATCACAAATTAGTCCCTCAATTAATTTATTCTTGTGTGATGAAAGTATTATAATTATGTTATTTGAAGTTATAAAATCAAACTTTCAGTATTGAGTTGATACCTCACGGACTGATGTAATGGTGATGACTTACTCCTCTCACACAAAAATACTCACTCACTTAACATGTCTTCAATTTTTTTAAGTAATATTATGAGCCGTTACTGAAGAGTTCTCAGACAGGTTCATCCAACCAGGTTCTGCAAGTCTCCATCATTATAAAAAAAAAAAAAAAAATCAAAAGTTGCCATGATATCATCGATACCACTCATACAACTCTAGAAGCTGTAAATTCTAATAATGGCTTTAATTGGATTAATAATCATGTTGATGATTTTTCTAGAGTAAGTAGACTTTAGAACAACCTTACATCATTTGTTTACATCATATCAGACAGCACCATCCAAAAATGGGCACACAGTGTGCTCACAAATAGTAGCATCTCCTAAGTGGTGCTTTCTGCTTTATCTCACTCAGCCTCAATGTGAAAAAGAAAGCAGCTTCAATGAACTCAGACAAGTGCAGTCATGTTTGTGTGCTCAAATGCATTATGGCCTTGAGCCACAAAATGAAGCAATGAAATGCTAGTTTTATTGCCATAGCATTATGAGACAATGGACAGCCCTACCATAATACACACTATACAAATACAATACATGAAAGATGGTCTATGGACCCCACCAAATGGATTTCAGATTAGTATATGAAATTTGGATGTCCCAGTTGTGCACTATGGAGGATTCTGCTCATGCCTATCTAGTTTGTTTACTATGATGCTAATGACATTCCAGTCAAAACCACGATATTGAAGCCATCGAATAATCCTTGATTTCCTTGTCTCCTTTGGAACATTCTGACCTTTGAACCACTGCTTTGAGGCCTGAACATAAAGATGATCAATGGATTGCTTTGACAAGCCAATAACTGACTTCTCTTCTCCAGCACAATCATTGTTGTCCTTAAAAACCACTTCAACTGCTTTTTCAGCATCAGCTTGACTAACTCCTTTCTTGAACAGTGCCTGCCACAAGAATTAAAGTCCATCACACAAATATTTTCGTTGGTAATAATAATAGCAAGTATATGGTTCTTAAACGCATGTGCGACCATGAAAACAATGTCGCTGGCCATGCCTTATCCATCTGCTCTCTAGTATTATATAGTAATAGGACATAATTATGAAATGAAAAAAAGTAGATGCACATTGCTGGGTGAATTTGCAAGATGCTGTCACAATGTACGACATTTATCACTCCTAATACTAACATAAGTTATAATGAAGATGAGTTTAGCAAGCACAGTATAATCGAGATACTGACAAAATATTTCTTCTTTCGACTTGCTACGAAGCTAATAAGTAATAACTAAATACAGCAAACTGTTGGCAGTGTATTGGAAAGCAAAAAGTAAGAGGGCCGGAATAGACTAGCTTACTTGTTTGATCCGTCTTGGCCCCCAAGTAGACGAAGACCATCTAGATTGAGAATATGATTCAGCATACAGCCTATCATTGATGAACCCTCTGAAACAAAGGGATAAAATCATAAAACATGACCATAATCCCAAAGCATGTATTAAAATTCAGTTTTTTTTATAAATGAACATGGAAATGTACATTATGAAAAGTACTACACAGTGTGATTCTTTTCAAACTGCAGAGAAGGTTTACCGAATCAGTCAAGAATTAATTTTTTTTGCAAACACTCTGTTTCACACAGATACAAGAAGCAATATCATATATTCATACTAATATGATCAAATTGGTTTATGTAAACTTTCGAAAAATTTGGATACTTATATGATTTTAAATAGAAACCTGTATATATAAATTATGATGTGCTTGAACTAATATAATTTATTATAGAATATGTACATTTATTTTATGTCTTTTTCCCTATTCTCTGTTGTCTAAACATGTTACATCCATCCTCTCTTCCACGCAAAAACGGAGGAAAGATAGTTCATCAACTTCTACAATCTACCCAGTTAAAAATCTTATAAAGGTGTCGCTATATGTTGATAATCTGAAAAATATAGATACTATCAACTGCATCAAAGTTAAAATGGTAAATTAATGAACATATTCACGACTACACAGGGTGGATCACTCTAAAGTACTCAAAAGAATCATTCTTCTTCTACACCCGATTATCTAGCTGCTATTCTCATGGAGACCCCGCAACTGATTTTAAGTTAGCTAGCTGTGTCTGTTATTGCAGATTTTAAGTCATCTTCATGACAGCCATTTGTATCTCTTATTGCAGATATCTTATTTTCAAGGTCAAAAATCTCTTAACGTACATATTCTTACTTAGTTAAACTGAATAGAACATGATAAAACTGGATTTAAGAATAGCAAGCAAAAGTTCTATTAATGGTAATGTTAGGACTGGGTTGGACCTATGCCTAATAAATGGGCTGAATAGGAAACCTGTAGAGGGATGGCTGATATGGCAATCAGTTGGAATTTCAACATGATTATAAGGGGTGGAAGTAAGAGAGGGAACATTCATTCAGAAATATTGCTAGAGTTTGTTAGGAGATTTTTTCTCTGGTCGGAGCATATTGCTCTGGTTAGGAGTTCTTGAACTCTGGTTATCCTTTCTTTTTCCGTTTCCACCATTGTAGAGCTCTTGAGTTCATCACTTTTCAATTCAATAATATACGGTTAAATTATTTATTTTAGAGTGGGTTCTATCAGGTACATTTGGAAATGGCTTGATAAATAACAGTCCAACAATTTTGATATGCAGTTAGCTACATACTGTCTCTGGAGCTTGTTTATCACTGCCTCCACTGCATCAGGAGAGAATCTCTTGCTAAGCAATTTCTTTCTCAACTCAACTGCTGTGAGTGCCCTGCAGAGTAAGAAGACAGGCATGCTTAAAAGAAAAGACATCATTTGGCATTGAATGTATATGCACGGTCCTAAGTCCAACATGTAAAAAATATTAGCAGACTCGAATTATAACAAAATTTCTTCCCTTTGCTAGCAACTTACAAGCAATAATAAATCCAGGTAATTAAATGATAGTTGATTGATACTGTTAAAAATGTTTCAAAAGGCATGCCAAATAGTAATAATTAATTCCACATTTATCTCACCCTTTGATATACTGATATTTAAAGTCGCAAACAACTCAAACCAAGTTGAAATTTCAGAAAAAATACAATGGGTTTTTTAAGGAGATAAGGAGTACATTGCGGAAGCAAGACAATATGCTTTGAAATGATTGTTTATCTCTCTGGTTTTATACTGCCAGTTTTATTCAGATATGTGACAGTTGCCTTGCCTCAGTAAGAAGCACAGTGACTAAAGAGACAGGCAACATGACATATTTAGCTTGAAAATGTTGGATTTCTCTTGCACTAAATTAGGAAACATACAGCTTCAGATTCTCTTCAATTTGGCTGACAATGCAGCATAATAAACCGTTGCTGCATTGTTTAAGTTATGTTTCAAGCTGGGGACGGGGAAACTAACCTAGATGCAAGTAATTTAACAGCCGATTGTTCAGCATCATTCGTAAATTTGTCAACACGTATAAAATCCTGTTCACAAGAATCTCGAACCTCTTCGATCTGTTCAGAACCTATAATCCACAAATTAACATGATCAGAACAACTTTATACTTAGATATACAAGTTGTAAGTGCTAAATGAACTAATACAGGTTATGTCAAACCACTTAATGTTAATATTCTAATAGGTAAATTGGAAAAACAAATGAACATGATGAGTCAAGATGCATGGACCTATCATCCATCCTAGATCTTAATGATTGAGGAGATTCTATCAAGCTCTTGAGAAAATTAACTTTGGCTAACCATGAGATAAGGCTAATACTGCTTTTCCTTGCCTCCCCATTTCACCCTATAATGATTATCAAATATTTGTAAGCAGCTTAAATTTATCCCATTTATCAATTACAATGACCATCATTTATAATGAAGCCTCTAAAGCGAAAAACAATGGCAAGCTGCATTAAATTTAAAACCAGGTCCACCTAAAGCATGCTGCTACTTTCGTACAATATAAGAATATCATGTCACTGAGCCCAAGCCAAGCATCAAGTTTTACTGTTATCCTTAAATTCATGAATTTTTCGTATTTAGCCACCCTATAAACTGGTAGTAGTGATGTAGTTCCTCTGCATAATGAAGCACAACTTATTAAAACTGAAAATATGTTTATTATATCATATTATGTGGTGAGAATGTACATTTATATAGGTAGGAGTCTCCTAGTTAACCCCTAATTAATAAGGAAGATTAATCAACACAATCAATACAATGACTAGTGG
>Ga0315914_1007602_pt1 | contig 14928 bp, 11 predicted proteins | sample MpolenodulesMG_FD_203920 | JGI IMG/M metagenome (GOLD analysis project Ga0315914, IMG submission 203920) | Medicago polymorpha root nodule microbial communities from Los Angeles, California, United States - elongated nodules | ecosystem: Host-associated > Plants > Roots > Nodule | place: USA... | reverse complement strand
TTAACGTTGTGCAATTTCAGGGGGGTAATTGAAGTTTTGTTAATGTTAGAGGGGTAATTGAAGTTTTGTTAATGTTAGAGGGGTAATTGACGAAACTTACAATTTCGGGGGGTAATTGCCTATTTACTCGTTATCCTTGATTATATATGGTAACTTGGTTGAGTTTTGTACTTTCTTGCAGTTTCTTTTAGGCTCTATGATCTCGACAATACGGGTTTTATAGAGCGTGATGATGTAAGATGCTAATTAAAGTTTTGGTTTCAATGTCAACAAATCAAGAGATAATTAAGTAAATGATCCTTATAAATATCTATAATTTGAATTTTAGTCCCTACAAAAAAATTATCACACTTTTTAGTCCTTGTAACACTCTCCTTTAGTATTTTAAAGGATCAAAAGTGTTGACAAAATTTTTTACAGGGACTAAAAATGTTTATCGAAAATTTTACAAGGACTAAAATTGCTGACGAAAAAAATTCCATAGACTAAAAAGTGTGATTTGTTTTATAGGGACTAAAAATGAAATTTTGAATATTTTTAGAGACATTTACTTAATTAACCCACTAATGAAATATCACTTTATGTGGATATACATTTTTTATTACCTGAAAAGTGTACTATATATTTTACAATTGGTTTAGTTGTTGTTAAAATATGTTTTGTCGTGACACTCGTTGTCAAATTTGTTAATTGTTATATATAATCATGGGTTCATATCGTTCAACACTTGTAAGTGCATTTGGTTATTTTAGGTCAAACAAATGATAGATGCGCTTCTTTGTGAATCTGAAATTAAGTTGAGTGATGACATGATTGAAACAATTATTCAAAAGGTGAGTTATATTTTTAAAAAAAACAAGATAATATAAATTATAATGTAATAGATGAAAAATGTAACTATAAAATCAAATGTTGATGTCGTTTTATTTTTGTGACTAGACTTTCTTGGATGCTGACCCAAACCAAGATGGGAAGATAGACAAATCCGAGTGGAAAAATTTTGTTTCTCAAAATCCGTCATTGTTAAAAATCATGACTCTACCTCATCTAAGGTATTTATAAAATTATTTTTTTGAAATTTATTCATTCAAATGGTTTAAACTCTATATAACTAATTGGTTGATTTGAAATTAATGCAGGGATATAACAACAACTTTCCCCAGTTTTGTATTTAACTCAAAGGTGGATGATGACATTGCTACTTGAAAATATACATTTTTGGATATGCAATTGTTAGTACCAATTGAGATTTTATTTTATTTTTCAATGTGAGTGGGAAATATAGCAATAGATACAATTAAATACTTAGTTCAATTATATCAATAAATCTTAAATCATATAGATCTCATATAAATGCTATGTCACCTTTCATGTCAATGGAAGCCAAATATTATATAATATCACTTGATAGAATGAGTTTTCTTTAAGAGGGATTCGAGATGAAGAGGATTAAAAATCAAAAGTAAAGGATAACTACTATATCTGCCTCAAATGGTTGTTCTTGGCACATTCATGACATTTCTACACCAGATGCAAAATCATATAATATAAAGACATACAACCCTACCCACTCTTGCATACGAGCATCAACGAACTCAAATGCTATATTTATTTGGATTGCAAATAAGTTAGAGAAGAACATAAAAGTTGGTCTGATTATGAGTTATGCAATTATGAAATAAGAATTGATAGATAACTATGGAATACAACCAATTAATGCAACTCACACACATTCATATAATGACTTGCCAGTTTAGGCCAATCATGTTTTTGCAACAAATCCTGGATCTATGATAAAGTTAGAGTCCAAACCAAAAATCAATAATAATCCCGAGTTTAAAAAGTTTTTTGCTTGCCTAAATGCAATGAAAACTTGATTTGTGACAGGTTGCAAGCCTTAATTTCACGTTGGTGATCGACATCTAAAAGGACTATACGGGGGAGTCTTATTGTGTCGGTTGATGGGAACAAAGACATGTTTTCAATTGCATTTGATGTTGAGGAATGTGAGTGGAAAGACTCATGGAAGCCTTTTTTGGTCCTTATGGGTGATGCTTTGAAATTTATTCATGAATGGAAAATTTGATTTATTAAATATACGGTTGTTTTGATTTTATAAGGCAATTTTGTATTGCTAAAGGCGTATGAAAAATTATAACAAATTATTATTATTAAATTAAATTTGTATGATACAAAACCCAACCATTGTCCCAAAATGACGACTAAATTAAAATGTAACGGTATGCTTCACAATCCAAGTCTTCAGAAAGTGAGATATGATATCACAGTACACTTGAAACCAAGCCTCCTAATTTAAGCACAATTCGGACCAAAATCTATCAAAATTGCCAACACAATTTGGCCTCTAAGCCAAACGGACCTGACACCAAATGCTATTAGAATCACGTCAAAATATCAATAACAACGAGAATTACTAAAAATATGTTGAGTGTTGTCAACTAGAGATTTAGCCGAGGCATCGGCTGATAGCCTTTAATTTCAATTCCCTTTTATCAATCGATTGTGTCGAGAAAATAACTTTGTCCCTTAACAATATTCCTTAAATGTTCTAGTATAGTGTTAAGTACAATATTTTAGGGTTTTTTTTACTACTAGTCTAGGAAATACATGTAAATAAAGATAAACACCTAAAGGAAAGGGGAAACAATAACATAAATATCTTGTGTGTTGATTGATTATGTGTCTATAAAACTATACTATATGAGTATTTACAGGTAAAACTATTCTCACATGCCAAAACAACATGGTATACGGTGTTTAGACTTGCTTCGATATTTGCACAGATAATGCGTTAATTTTTTTCCCTCATTGAGGGGGTGTGTGGCCCCCAAGTTCAGATGATAACTTTCCTTATATAGACATGATATGTAAACAAGCTCCGATATATGCAACCTCTTATAAAACATGTTTTTTGCTCGCCGCTCCTCCCATAAACATGGTGCGTGAGATTTGACTAGGTCCAATATCTTCAAGAGCCACGTAATCTTCAGTAGACTCGAGGAAGAACCAGTTGGCCCTTGTTCAGGTGTAATAATGCTCGACTAGCCTTCTATCGGCCGAGGAAAAAACCACTTATCTTTAAATTGCCTATATGAAAATTTAGGCTAGCATGATAATTATTTTTATGTGTAAATGCAGAGCAGGAATCATCTATAAAAAATATTGGTTTTTAGTTTTGATAAATTTATAACGGATGTTAAGTTGACAAGATAGGTTTGTCCCAATTTTTAGAGACCTTAAGAAGGTTGTTGCCAGCTGCAAAATTAGAGGGGATGTTTAACATATTAATAAATGTATTAAATAAAGTTAAGTTGATAAAGGGGATTTAATCTATTTTAATAAACTTTAAAAGAGGTTAGTGTAATTTAGTGTAATATCCCACTAACTTTTCAACAGACTGCAGCATCGGAGAACGTGGCAGATAAGAGATATTATGAAGGGTTAATTATAACGGAGAATGTTTATCGAGATGCAGTATCGACCAACTGAGAATTTAGAATGAATGAGAATAAGAGGTTACGAATTAAGAAAGAGGTACAAGGGTAATTTTAACACAAGTATTTATATAAGTCATTCCACCTCTCCTTATTCATTACTCTCGTTCCTCCCACATCAGAAAACAAACATTTCCCTTCCCCTCTTCTCCCTCCCTCCAATGCTTCTTCCACTCAATTCTCACTAGAATCCACATGAAAACACATGTAATTGATCACTAGAACAAGTACATGCAACAAGCAAGCCATGGATACCCTCTTCTCTCTCCATCAGCTGAATCAAGCCCTTATCCCCAAATTCCATGTTTCTTATTCACTTCAGATTGTTTGAGCTGCATGTGAGCTTTGAGCATTGAGGGTGCTGTTGTGGGCTCACAAGGAACAAATGATGGTGTTAAGTTATGTGCATGCAAGCTTGTTGATCTTTAGTGTTTTGATTTGGTACTTAGAAGCTTCAAGTGGGGGTTTCTTCCTGCGTGACAGAAGTGTAGCTATACATGTTGAAGAAGCAAAATCCAAGTTAGAACCAAGAATCAAAGACTGAGGTATGAATTGCTAAGTTGTTTGGACATGTTCTGGTTTTTGATTCGTACCTCTTACTGTGTAGTTTGGAATTGAATGATTGTTGAAGTTTTAGATTCCTCATTCAATTCCCTTCAGTTTGGACACAAACTTTGTATGATTCGGGCTTGAAACGGATCCGGAAAACGCATTTGAAGTTGGTAAATTCTGCTGAAATTTGTTTACGGGTTTTGGGACAGGGCTTCACTAAAACAGTAAGAAATTTCTCTCTGTAACTTGGAATCAAGTTATTTTTAATGCCATGGTTAGCTAACGAAATTACGGACGTTTTGGTACCAGTTTCACTGATTTTGGTCCAGTATTGAAGTCTGGAGACGATTTTGAAGTTGGGGGCTGAAGTATGATTTGTGCTGAATCATGAATATGAGTTGTTGATGTGCTAAAGTTTGAATACTCAGGAGTTCAAATGGATTTATGTATATACTGCTGAGAGTGTTTGAGGTGAGTTCTTAGATAGAACCCACCATTGGGGTTGTGTGTTTACTCATGTAAGAAATTTATGAATTTTAGGTTATGAGTCTCCTCTTTTACATGTCATGCTTGCTAATTGTGTTAGTACTTGCCATCTTGATGTTAAGTTCAATGTTTATATGATTTTTAAGGTTAAAACATGTCTTCGACCACTTGGATTGGAGAATTTTGAGAAAAATGTCAGTTTTTCACATTCCTGGACTGTCACAGCTCGCCGTGGCGAGTTTGTAACAGAGAGAAACAGGTGCCACTCGTTGGGAGCTCGCCATAGCGAGCATTTAACTCGTTGTGGCGAGTAGCAACTCGCTGGGGCAAGTTAGACAGCACAGAAATGTGCAGTTGGCTCGTTCCGGACAAGCGGTGGTCGTTTTATGCCCAGTTTTCCAATGTTTTCTTATAAAAGTGATTCCCTCCAATCAATGTTACCTTGTTAATGTTTCAAGCCTTGTGTAAAAGAAATAATGAGCAAATATTAACTTAGAATTAGAAAAGTATGGCACATGAGAGAATACTAAGTATAAGTTACGCCGGGTAGAGATATCACCTTTTAAGTTGTGGGAAATCCTAGAGCCTCAACTTAGATAGTTGAGAATTAGTTATGCTAGTACGCCATCAAGGCGTATTAGGTTAAGCATGATAAAGAATATGGTATGATTATGATTATATGAGATAGAACAAGCATGTATGTACTTTACCATTAATCGGGTAGGTCACGGACCTGTGGTAAACAAGCAAGCAAGTAATAGGTAATCCTTATGTATGTATATGATTATGAACATGATTATGTAGGTGTCTCTTGCTATCCACGTCAGGGGGATACAAGAGGTTCACGTCAGGGGAACGGGACACGCTCCGCAAGGTAGGCCTGCACGACACTGAGAGTAGTCTGATGTACCTTTGCTAGGTTTTCGTCGGTCAAGTAAGGGATTGTACTCGGGGTTACTCCACCCGATGCACTCCGTAAAATGAACCAAGATAATTGTATGTTACACGCTAACTTCCTAACATAATGAATGACTATGATATGATATGTTTATGTTAGACTATGAAGTATGTATAAGTTTATGTATCAAGGCAAGATTATGAAGATACACCGTTGACGATCTTAGTACCTCTTCGATCATCCGGTTCAGGATCATGTCATGAATGTTTTACGATTAGGTCTTGATGCGTTCTTTGTATCTTAATATAGCGGTCTTAGGTTCCCTTGACCGCCATGACATGTATAGTATATGGCAAGACTTGTAAGTTAAGATACGAATGAACCTTATGACGGACTTAGTATGCACGACCGTCTAGGTAAGCATGTCCCACACACGTATAATCAACCGATTGGTTGTATTGTAGACACGTGGTAACCCTAGGTTTTCCCCCAAGGTTACCTATAGCCTAGGATTAGGTAGAACTCACTGAGACATTATGTCTCATCCCAATCCTATTTTGTTTCAGATCAGCAGGTTGGTTTAGCAGGATGTAGCAAGCTTGTGGCCGGATGGATAATCAGCAAGAACTCGTTTGTACCCGTTGCAAGATGTTTTTATGGAATCAAGAGTGTTTTACTATGTTTGGGATAGATAGTGTTGTATTACTCTATGTATGAACGTGAATTGTTGTGTATAATGTCCATTCGAAGTCTTTATGTTGCAAATTTTTAATGGATCCAGTACTAAAGATAATGCACATGCTAAACTTTCTAGATACGTTTAGTGTGGGCGTTACAAATTAAGCTTTAGAGTTGAAGGCAGGAGACACAAAAAGTAGGAAGTGGGATTATAAAAGCTTAATATATTTGATTTTTTATTACAAGAGGGCCGAAGCCAAAAAAGTTAGTATTTTCTTTGATATTGTGGGTGTGGAGTGGAGATTTGACATGGGCGTCTTCGTTACTACTTCCTCCGTACCTAATTATAAGCACACATTGAGAGAGTATAATTTTGGTTTATAAATATCTATTTAATGTGACTAACTTCATAAATGCCTGCACATGTATTTATTTACTCCAAAGTTATAGTATTGAAATTTTTTGTTTCCTTTAGGTTATATTTGAATTGATGAAAAGATACATAGTGGAATGAAATACGCTTGAGTTCTATTATTTGGATACTCATTAAAAGGATGAAATGAAATGGAGCTCAAATGCATGTATTCCATCCTATACCACTCTTTCTCTTCTTTAAATTTTCATTCCTCCCGATTTTAAGGGTAATCGATTGAATCGACCTTTATAATAAAAAGTACCTTTTTAACCTTTATTCTATTTTATCATATGTATAATAATTTTTCCTCTTTCTCTCTTCAAATACACCTTTCTTCTATGTGTTTCTATTTTGATGCTCTATGGGTTAGTGTTTCTATTTGCAATCTTCATTTTTTTAACCACCAAGATGAATTTATTCCGTAAGGTTAAGTACAAGATGTACTAACAACAAAACCAAGAGGTACATTGTCTCACTTAGTATAAAAAAAACCACAAAATGAAAGAGTTACAATAGAGCAACCACTGCAAAAGGCAAAATGAACAAAAAGAGGATTGCAATATTTCGTCCAAGCAAAAAGCTTTTATAATTGGATTTAAGAGTCCAGGAACCCACTGATATAACGCCCCACATACCAATGTTTTTCCATATAGGTTTCATCTTTTCTTTCAATCCAACCACAATTAAGGGATTGAAACCCTTTGGCCAAACAATTTTGAGCGTGTAAAATTTTCTTACAAGCTTCCAACCCCCGACAAAGATTCTTCCTTTGGAATAAAGATTCTATCACCCTTCATTGTGGGTTTAGGTAACTGATTGGATGTTATATCACATACATTGATTATGGCATCCGCGAATGATTTATAAGCTTTGAGTATGGGTTTTGGTTTGCTTTTTGGCGCGGTTGTTTATGGATTTGAGTTCTCCAAAAACTTCCAAGGGATAAATAAGAGTTTGTTGGTCACATTTGAAAGGATTATTGGGTCGAATAAGGTTTGGGAAAATGGTTTGGTCAAAAACTAAGTGTCTTGGGCCAATGATGCTTTTGCGTCGTTTTAGTTAGAAGTCGGTTGTGGATCAATGTTGGTTTGAGTTGGAGATCAATGATGGTTTGAATCAATGATGTGATTGAGTCGATTGTTGAAGGGTTATGGTTTGGGTTGGTGGTTTGTAAGGGTACAAGGGGTGGTCTGGGTCGGTGTTGGTTCAATTATGGTTTGGGTAAGGATGAACTGGCAACTTGCAAAGGTCAGAAGTGCGGTGATGGGTGCTTCAGCTCATCGAAGATGGTGCTATACAATGTGATAGTTGCGCGGAGCACATCTTTGAATTCTTTTTCTACTGCTTCATTTTAGTAGTAAACAAACATAAATAACTTCAATTTTTTTAAAATAAAATCTATTTTTAAAATCTAAAACAAATGCGTTCTATGCAAGATACAAAACTTTGACCATTTTAATAAAAAAATATTTTTTTTTTGTTCAAAAGAAAACATAATTTAATTATTTATAACAATGGATTTTAAAGGCTTAATATATCATTTGGTCCCTTAACTTATTTTTGGTTTTCAATTTGGTCCCCTAACTAAAAAACGTCTTAAACGTCCCTTATGTATTCTGATGTTACCTATTTTGGTCCTCTCTGTTAGTTTTTAACCATAAATATATAAGGTAGACCAACATAATATGTGATCCACTCTTATATTTTGACCATTTGATCTTTTTTTAGAAAAAGATAACAGTTGGATCATGAAGGTATATTTTAAGTTTTAACTAATAGTAAACCACCATTCCCCTCATTCTTCTTTTTAAATTTTAAATACCCTCTCTATGACTCCATTCCTTTTTAATCATCAAGATTCCACTACATGATAATAGAGAACTTGGACCTCTTTTCTTTCTTTCATTTGCTTGCACCAATCAACCTATTTGCCCCCTCTTTTTTTTTGGGAAATAAAAATCAATTACCAATAAGTTAACGAATCTTCTATGGTTATGTGCGACCCAAAATATGCTTCTTGTAATCTGATTCGGATCTTTCAAAATATTCACTTTAATTTACTAAACTCAAAGTATCTACTCGATTCAAATTAATCATATTAACTGTCTCTTTAAGACTGAGCCTCTTGAGTTTCTCTTTAAGTTGCAAAGACACGAGGGGTGTATTAGTAAAATGGGCTTAAAACAAAGCCCAACAAAGGAGAGAGAAAGAAAAGGCAAGAGATATAAATAGAGAACTTTGAGGTACACACACAACAGTGTAACAACGTAAAAGAAAAAACAAACAAAGGATTTGTTGTTGAAGAAACAACACGGACATCACATAACAACAACATAAGAGACCATAAAAAAATGGATTTCACGGGGAAGGACCTTTTCGGCAAAGATTCCGACAACGATAAAGATGGGACCCACTCTTTTTCTTCGTCTTCATCTTCCTCCGCCGCTTCATCTTCCTCTTCCGCAGCTTCTTCCTCCAAAGGTTCCGCAGATTCCTCTTCCAATTAAAATGAAAAGCTATTAAGATTAGCTTTACCAAAAAAAATAAAATCAAAACACAATGAGATGACACATAAACTAGTTTAAAAGGCTTGGATGATGTCTTAGATCTAGTAGTGTAACTTCCTATTTATGCTGATATTTTTGCTTTCTAAATCTTCTTTTGTGTTGATATGTGGGTGGCAAGTTGGAACCCCAAAGCTTCAATGTTGTTATGATCCTTTATATCAAGTTGAAAATCAATTTGTTCTTCATTGGACATTCTTCTAGCTAATTCAACTTCTTGTTGCTTCATTAATTCTTCATCAGCTTCTAAAAGATTAACCCTTGATTCTTTAATAAAATGTATGTCATTCTGAATTCACTATGATGTAATATGTTTTTGGCACAAGTCTTGTCCTTCCACTTATGTGTAAAATTGGGTTGCCTCAACATATTCAATAGCATGTGAACTAATGTTGATGTCCTCATCAACATTTTGAAGTGTGTTCTCAACATTGTATGTATTCATTTGTGCTATATTATGAGTTGGAAACCTGGTTACAACATGAATGATCTTGTTTTGTTCTACATCCTTCTTAAACTGATTTTCTGGAAGCATATTATCCTCCCCATTATTCACAATGACGTCAATTTGAATAGGTTCCTTCAGGTGGCGTTTACGATAGGAGATGTAAATGGGTCTCCTACGGTAAGAGACTGTATAAAAGACTTTTTTTTTGTTAGAGGTAAATTATATTTAAGTTATTCATTTAATAAAGAGTAATGTTGGGATTTTCTCTTAAATAAAAAATTATTTTTTCACCTAGATCTGTCTGGGCTACAACTTGGATCCTCTCTTCCTTGAACACTTACAACTTAGAAGAACTAATAATCTCGGCGCCATGTCTTCAATGAATTGATATGATAATCTCTATTATTTGCTTCGTTTTCTCTTCCTAGATCTGTTTGTGGATTGTTTGATTTTTATTTCAAGAATTTTAGTCTCTGGAAGAAAAACAAAGAGGCCAGGATTAAATACAAATGCTAACACTTAACTCTAGGCCACTCAACTTCCGGTGTCATCAACTGCAAATTCGATGTCGGCAAAAAATTCGATGTGGGGAACAGATTCAACGTTATGGGAGTTAACGATTTTGGCACCCATGTTGAAAGGGGAACGACCACTTGTGAGCCTTAAATTCCATTATACACTTACATAATTTGCTAAAACCATCAAACACCATTTCACAGTATCCCTCTCTCACTCTAGATCAGCCTGGAGAACAAATAAGGCACCTCAGCTTGTATGAGCTTGCTTCCAATTTTACCAACAATGCCAAAAACACCCTTTTTAAATGAATATAGATGTTTAAATAATACAATCCTAGTGGGTCATACAACCCGTAAATCTCAGCCATTCAAAAAAATTCAACCACATCTAATGGCTGACATCCATTTTACAAACACACAAAAAAAAAAGTTTAAGTCTCCTACAGTAGGAGACCTAAAGAGGTCTCCCACCGTAGCCTTAGCCGTTCCTTTGATGTACAAGCATTTAAATCAATAACGACAAGCTTTTTAGATGATTTCATTCTATTTCCTTTTGTTTTAACAAATTCTTTTAAAGGCTCTTTGCCTTCCTTCCTTCCAGTCTTTCCATTACGATCAAAATTCACACCTTCATTAGGTTTCACATTTCTACATTTATCAACATTATGACCAATGTTCTTGTAGAAAGAGCAAAAATATGGTGTAGCTTCATATTCTAAATCCACACAAAAGGCAAAACATTTCCTCTCTACAAGGATTTTACACTTAAGATCATTAGTGAAATCAATGTTAACTAGTACCCTAACAAAATTACCAAATTTACGTTCATGATATGCTTACTAGTAACATCATCAACATAGACGGGACTTACACACTACTCATAATAGCAAATGATTTTTTTTACGCCAATATTCTTGTGCTAAACCATAAATATGTATCAAAACTTGTGCTGATGTATTCTTCAGAAGGTTGAGATTAAAATATTTCGTCCAAGCAAAGAGCTTTAATAATTGGATTTAAGAGTCCATGAATCCATTGATGTAACACCCCACATACCAATGTTTTTCCATATAGGTTTCATCTTTTCTTTCAATCCAACCACAATCAAGGGATTGAAACCCTTTGGCCAAACAATTCGAGCGTGTAAATTGTTCTTACAAGCTTCCAACCCTAACAAAGATTCATCCTCTGGAACTACGATAAAGATTATATCACCTTTCATTGTGGGTTTAGGCAACTGATTGGATGATACATCACATACATTGATTAAGGCATTGACAAATGATTTATGAGCTTTGAGTATGGGTTTTGGTTTTCTTTTTGGCGCGGTTGTTTATGGATTTGAGTTCTCCAAAAACTACCAAGGGATAAATAAGCCTTTGTTGGTCATATTTGAAAGGATTAATGGGTCGAATAAGGTTTGGGAAAACGGTTTAGTCAAAAATTAAGTGTGTTGGGCCGATGATGCTTTTGTGTCGTTTTAGTTAGAGGGTCGGTTGTGGATCAATGCTGGTTTGAGTTGGAGGTCAGTGATGGTTTGAGCTGAAGGTTTGAATTGATGATGCGGGTGAGTCGATTGTTGATTGGTTATGGTTTGCGTTGGTGGTTTGTAAGGGTTCAGGGGGTGGTTTGGGTCAATGGTGGTTCAATTATGGTTTGGGTAAGGCATGAATTGGTGGCTTGCAAAGGTCAGAAGTGCGATGATGGGTGTTTCAGCTCATCGAAGATGGCGATATACAATGTGATAGTTGCGCGGAGGACATCTTTGATTTTTTTTCTACTGCTTCATTTTAGTAGTAAACAAACATAAATAACTTCAATTTTTTAAACACAATCTATTTTTTAAATCTAAAATAAACATGTCCTATGCAAGATACAAAATTTTGACCATTTTAATAAAAAACAATTTTTTTTTTCAAAAGAAAACATAGTTTAATTATTAATAACAATGGATTTTAAATAAGGTAAAAATGGAATAAAAAAGTTGTAATTCATTTCATTCAATTCACTAACCAAACAACAAAAAGGGAAATTTGTTTTGCTCTATTAGAAAATACCCAAACAATAGAATGAGATTTATGTTCCATTTCATTCAGTCCTACTCCAAATTATTTTCTATTCGGCTCCATTTCGTCATGCTACATCAATCCAAACAGAGCCTTAGAAAACGAAGAAAATCCCAGTGGCTAATTTGTGGGTATGGTGTATGAAATAAGGGAAAATGTTCTCTTTCGTGGATTCTCTCTGATTTTTTCAGCAATTTTAATATCTGTCTTTAATAGCTCCCCTCTCTCTTCTTTTTAAATTTTAAATACCATCTCTCTATGACTCCATTCCTTTTTAATCGTCAAGATTCCACTACATGATAATTTCACTGGAGGGAATCCAAACCCATGAAATAGAAAAATTAGCCCTCTTTTCTTTCTTTCATTTGCTTGCACCAATCAACCTATTCGCCCCCTCTTTTTTTTTTTTTTTTTAAATAAAAATCAATTAACAATTAGTTAATGCATCTTCTATGATTATGTGCAACCCAAAATATGCTTCATGTAACCTTATTCAGGTTTTTCAAAATATTCATCTTAACTATCTCTTTAGAGTTTTACTTTTCCCGCCCTATGTCTTTCCTCGCGCGCCCTATTTTTTTCCACTTTTACCCCTGGTTCGGAATTCGTATTTCGAAATGAATTGTTAATGTTTTCAGATTTATCCGGATTTTAAATTCTGGAATGGTCTTTTTCCAGAACTTTTACAATTTTAAGCTTTGAAATTCGTAAACTAAAATGAAAATAAACATATAAAACAGAAATAAAAAGACAAAAAGATAAAAACAACTCATTTTATTGATATTTGAATAGTACATTACAATAATGTAGAAGCTTTTTACATAAGAACCTAAAACTATTTCTTGAGGGGGGGGGATAAGATATACCAGTGGCTCCGGCTGATAGGACATACCAGTAGCTTCACTGTTGGAGGGGAGAAGGAAAGAGGAGGGCGCGAAGAAGAAAACAATGCCCTTGAGCCCCATTGACCGTTCATACAATCCCTGAAAATTTTCAAAGAGGCATGTTTTGATGAAAGGCCAACGATGGAAAACCATAATTGTAGAAGAGGAGAAGAGGAGGAGAGGGTGGGAGAGGATGGTGTGAAAAATGGTGGGGTTTGGAAGGCTATTTATAGGGAGGGTGGGTCAAAAAATGGTAGGGAGGCCATAAATGTAGTCAAAAAACGGGGTAAAACACGTTTTCTTGACTTGACCACCGACAAAAAACGTTTGAAAAACGTTTTGCTTGTGGTGCAGACCACCGACCATGACATTGATTTAGTCCAGAAAGTACAATCCAAAATGCACCTTTGTTTTCCGGAATATATTTTCCGGATTAATACGATACTAGTGAACATAGGGTTTACGTATATTCCAGAAAACAAAATCCGGAATACTTCAGCATAGGATTCTTTTGTATGGACCACATTGCACCAAGAGTTTATGTGGTCCACAACATCCAAGGACCTCTATAAATACACCATCTCCGGTTTTCAGCTTCAATACCAGCAAAACACACAAACACACCAAAGAAAACCATGCAAATTTTTGTCATTAAGCTGAGGATCTTTCTCACGTTGTCACAAATAAATAAATCTCTATTTGACGGCGTGATGAAGATCTTCAGCATGCTGTCAAAAATACAAACAAACACACCAAAGAGACCATGAACATTTTTGTCATTGTGTTGAGGATCTTTGTCATGCTGCCGCAAAATAGATTGCTCTCTATGTGCCAGCATGGTGTAGATCCTCAGCATGCTTTCAAAAATATATAGATTTAAGGTTGTCTCCTTGATAGATAGATAAGTCAAAAATATCAAGAGGTTGCTATGAGTTAGATTTTGCTGCTTGCCAGATGAATATGTCATTTGGCAAGGCAGCAGGATCTAGCTCAAAGAAATCCTCTTGAAAACACCTTCCCAAAATATTCAACATTTATGTTATTATGGTTTCTTTTAACTGTTTATTTGTCTTGTGTTGCTTCTATTTATGTTATGTACCTTTGTTCTATTATTTTCCAAGGCATTCGCAACGAAAACGGTCCAAATAAAGGGTCTGGTGCAGTTCGGACTTTATAATCCAGAATAAGTTCATGCATTCCAGATTATAAAATCCGGAAACCCTCAGTAATATTTTGGCTGGTGACGTTTCACCAAAGGTTAGGTTGGTCAGTGGAGTTTGAATGCATTTTTTGACGGTTTTGAATGTGGAACACGTTTTATTTAACTGTAATTAAGACCTATGACTTATTTAAGACTATAAAAAGGCTTGGATCTTCAACATTTTCCTTCATTCTTCTTCACCTCCTTTCTTACATTTTCTTCAAAAAAAATTAGTTTTTTAGGTAGGTTTTAGGAGTGTTTGTGGTGTCATGATCATTGTTGACTGCTCATACGACCCCTGCTATTGCATTGCAGCTTATGCGGGGGTCGTATAATGGTCAACAAAGACCCTTAACATCAAAGAAAGACACAAAATATTCATTTCGTATTTGTCCGGATTTTATTTTTCGGAAACACTAACAATCTGGTTCGGAAAACGAAATCCAGACCAGGGGTATTATTGGAATTTTTGTAGGGCGCGCGAGAAGGCAACAGGGTGGGAAAAGTAAATCCCATCTCTTTAAGACTAAGCCTCTTGAGTTCTCTTTAAGTTGTAAGGACACAAGGGGTGTATGAGAATTACTTTTTAGGCCCCCTCAATATCTCTTTAGGCCTCCTAAAGATTCAAAAATGCCCTTAATAACACATCCGGTACATATAATCCGGTAGTTCATTTTAATTTTCCAGATTTTGTACCTCCGGA
>Ga0315914_1007601_pt1 | contig 14929 bp, 10 predicted proteins | sample MpolenodulesMG_FD_203920 | JGI IMG/M metagenome (GOLD analysis project Ga0315914, IMG submission 203920) | Medicago polymorpha root nodule microbial communities from Los Angeles, California, United States - elongated nodules | ecosystem: Host-associated > Plants > Roots > Nodule | place: USA... | reverse complement strand
ATGAAGTGTGTTAGCTTTTTCTTCTCTTAAAACTAAATTCGCTGATCAGAACCTGATAGAGTTTAGAATCTGATGCAATGTTTAGAGTCTAAATGCAGCAGTTAAGTAAAGAGATAGAAAGAAAAAACACACAAAGCAATTATATAGGTTTCTTCCATAATCCGGAAGTAGTCTTGTCCCCCTTGAACTTCCAAGGAGAGTTCACTAAAATCAATATATAATTACAATTGCTCAAGCAGAAAAGCAAGAAACTTCAAACTACTCAAGCACAAAAGCAAGAGGTTTCTTATGCTCAAGTAGAAACGCAAGAGACTTCCTATGCTCAAGCACAAAAGAAAGAGACTTCTAATCAAACAGAATTACAAAGAAAATGTTTGAGGTTGAACACTTGATATACAACCAGTGGTGTTCACAAATACAAATCAGATAAGACTCTTAAGACTCTAGAATTTCTAAGATATTAAAGTTGTTAAGAAATTCTAAGTAAACTTTGATGTGAAACAATTTCGGCAGAGTTTTAGCACTTGTAAAATTGTTGTGAGTCTCTTACAATCTTCAAGTCTTCACTTCTTTATATGGAGGTGTGAGAGAGACGTTCTTGATTGCCAGCACATCAAAAGAGTCGTTGTTAAAGCTTGACAATCACCAATGGTCTGTTGCTTGATTTGATTATTGTCCTATGAGGGAACGATTTCAAATCCATTCCTTGAATAGAGAGTCACCAGCGTATTCATAACTATTGTTTTGTACCACTGCAGACATGAGGAGTGGAGTAGTGGAGGTAGTGGTTGTACAATTATACTATGTCCTTTCCTTTTTCTTGCGCTCTTCGGTGGATAAACATCCAATGCCTTCTGATTCCTCTGAAATAACTGTTGCTCCAGGCTTCCATTCCTTCTGCAATCATATTCATAAGAATAACAACATTTAACTAACTTCAGCTTCTGATGAACTTCAGCTTATGATGGTTCTTCAAATTCTGAAGACGTCGGCTTCTGGTGGACAGCTTCAGATGATCTTCAGAAGCTCTCCTCTTCAGATGCTATCTTGCAACACAAGCTTCCTTTTTGTAAATTCCATTGCTCTCATTTGTTCTTCCAGAACCTATACTTGATTTAAAGACACTCAAATTTTTGTCTATGGTCCTGCACACTTGAACAAATATTAGCATTCCAGTTGACATTTTTAATACCTTGTTATCATCAAAACTCAAAGTGGTAATGTTAAACACATTTTGTTCCAACAATAAGTTCTTATAAAACAAAGAACATTGTCTCTGCCTCCAGACCTTTAGAACATCTTCACATTGATCTATTTGGACCAGGGAGCATTGCATTCATCAGTGGAAAGAAATATGGATTAGTTATAGTTGATGAGTATAGTAGATGAATTTGGGTCAAGTTTCTCATAACTAAAGATAAGGCATATGATGTGTTTATTATCTTCTACACTTAAGGAATTTAAAAATGAGTCATTTGAATTTTTTTTGGAAAACATGGAATCCTCCATGAATTCTCTTCTCTTAAAACTCCCCAGCAAAATGGAGTTCTAGAGAGAAAGAATAGATCTCTACAAGAAATGGCTAGAACCATGATTCATGAAAGTGATATGGCCAAATACTTCTTGACAGAAGATGTAAACGCAACATGTTATATTGACAATAGAATTTCTTACTTTCACCAGTTTGAAAGGAAGGAAACTAAGCATATCTTACTTTCACCAGTTTGAATGTACATGTTAAATCTTGAACAACAAATTTAATCTAAAGATATTTGATGTCAAATCTCATAAGAGTATCTTATTAGGATACTCTGAACTCTCAAAAGCATACAAAGTGTATAATTCTAAATCTAACACAATTAAAAAAACAATACACATCAAATTTAATGACAAATAGCCTGACAATAAAATGTTAGAGCAAGTTGAAAGTTTTTTAGAGTTTCAGATCATTGAAGATGCTTTAGCACCTGAACAAGTTTTTGAAGCCTCAGAACTTGTGAGTGTCTCTGATGGTCTATAAGTTGGTGTACCCTCTTGAAGAAGATTATGAAGAAGCTCATTATGGTTTAGAATAAACAACACAATCCAAAAGAACATTCAATTACAAGTCTTCACATCCATAAGAGCTAATCATTGGAAATAAAGACAAACCTTTGAAGACAAGATTAACATTAAAAAATGAACACTCCATTTTGGGTCTGCTTTCACTGATTGAACCAACTTACGTTGATGAAGAACTATCATATAATGGATGAATTGTGGGAATGCAAGAAGAACTTAATCGACTTTAGAGAAATGATGTTTATGACTTAGTTGTTAAGCCATCTCAGAATAACATCATTGTAACCTAATGGGTTTTCAAAAACAAGCTCAATGAGCAAGGTGAAGCAGTAAGAAATAAATCTAGATTTGTAGCTCAACACTAAAATCAGCATAAAGATATAGATTATACTGATATCTTTGCACATGTTGCTAGATTGGAATTAATAAGATTACCTCTATCATATGTTGTTAATCATGGTATCATCTTATATCAAATGGATGTTAATAGTGCATTCTTAAATGGTGTCATATGAATAAGTGTACGTCAAGCAACCACCTGGGTTTAAAGATTTAAAACATCCAGAGTATGTTTTTAAACTTAAAAGGTCATTTTATGGTCTGAAGCAAGCTCCTAGAGCTTGGTATGACAGACTGAGCAACTTCCTTTTAGAAAATGATTTCAAAATATGTCAAGTTAACACTACTCTCTTCAGAAAGTCCGTAAAATGATATTTTAATTGTTCAAATTTATATTGATGATATCATTTTTGGTTATACTAATGCTAATATTTGCAAAGAATTATCTAAGTTGATGTAGGCGGAGTTTGAAATGAGTATGAAAGGAGAATTGAAGTTCTTTCTTGAAATTCAAATTATTCAATGCAAAGATGGAGTGTATATGTTCATCAATCCAAATATACATAGGAGCTTCATAAGAAGTTCAAGTTGGAGGATTATAAACTAATGACTACACCAATACATCCTACCTGAAATCTCTGCAAAGATGATACAAGTAACAAGGTATATCAGAAGTTCTGTAGAGATACGATAGGTTCTTTGCTTTACCTAACAACTTCCAATCCAGATATTTTACTTAGTGTATGCTTGTGTGCAAGATTCCAATTAGATCCTAAAGAATCTCATTTAACTGTTGTTAAGAGAATCTTTAGATGTCTGAAGGGAACAACTAATCTTGACTCGCTTTATAAGAAATCCCAAGATTATAAGCTAGTTGACTTATGTGATGTTGACTATGTTGGGGACAAAATTGAAAGAAAATCCACCATTGAAAATTGTTAATTCATTGGTGAAAATATGATATCTTGGGCTAGTAAATGACAATCAACTATTGCATTGCAGGGCCGGCCCAAAGCAGGAGCATCCAGGCCCATGGCACAGGGCCTCCAATTTTTGGGGGCCCAATTTTTTTTTTTTTTTTTATATTTAAGAGCTGTAAAATATCAATATATACTATGCGCGTACAAATATTCATATATTGTTACATTGGTCTAGTGGTTGGAGTAGCACTAATAAGTGCTTTGACATGGGTTCAACACCCCGCAGGTGTAGTTTTTTTGTTTAATTTTCTTCTTTTTTTTTTAACATGGGAGGATATTTGAATTTGGGGCCTAATTTGTTCTCGATTTCAGGTCCAACTCTCCTCCAATTTAGCCTCCAATTTTTTTTTATTATTTCTCTTTAAATTACAACAGGGCCTCCAAATTGTTGAAGACGGCTCTGTTGCATTGTTTACAACAGAAGCAAAATACATATCATCTGTTAGTTGTTGCACACAACTACTCTGGATGAAACATCAGTTAGAGGATTATCTAATAAGTGAAACTAATATTCCAATTTATTGTGATAATATTGTTGCCATCTGTTTGTCAAAGAATCCTATTTTGCACTATATAGCCAAACACATTGAAATAAAACATCATTTTATCAGATATTATGTTTAGAAAGAAGTTTTGGATATAAAGTTCATTGAAACTAATCATCAATGGGATGACATATTTACAAAACCCTTAATAGAAGAAAGATTTAACTTTATAAAGAAAAATTTGAACATGCATTTTATTCAGGAATGATGTGTGCCTCTGAGTGATAGTTCAAAGTCTGAAGGTGTTCAAAAGTAACTATGATCAAAGCCGTTGAAGGAGTGATCTTGATGAAAAGTGTGTTCTGAACCTTAGAGCTTCTAAAGCTCATAACCTGGTTTTAGTGACTCTAATGGTATAAGTGGAAAGGTTTGTAACTGCTTTATTGACATCTATACCACTCATATGTCACGTATCTAAGAAGTTGTCTAACATTGACATTAATTGTTGGATAATAACCCTTGGACAATGATGTTTTTGCTTTGAATGTTTATTATCTCGCGCTCCCAATTGTCATTAATGTGCTTGTTTTAATCAAAATCTCAATATCAAAGGTTTTAACAGAAACTCGTAATCACAATTCTCACACTTAGTCACTCACTTCTCACAGTTTCTATTCTCAAGCCTCCTCCGTAAAACACAAAATTTTCAATAATCCCTTTTAGAGCCCTAAATTCCAGAACTATGACATCTTCATCATTTAAACCTTTATCTACATCATTAAAAGTCAATAGTGGGAAGTATCTGCAGATCAAACCAATAATTATGAAACTTAGATAACGCAAACTGTAGGTTCTCCCTAAGTTGATTGTAGATTTCGGATCACTCAAGCAAATGGTTGCGATATCAAGAGTGCTTTCGAACATCAGGGTTGGTTGTCTTATTTTGAATGATCATGCGTATACAAATCCATTATACTTCTAGGTAATGGCTGAAGTTGTTGATTTTTATTAAGCTGATTGAGGATTTAGACTAAAGCAGAAAGAGTCTGAAGCTAACAAAGGGAAAAGTTGTCAGGAGCTGGGTCTGAAAGAGTTCACTAGGACAAAGATTAGGTCATCAACCTTGGGGATTGATGTGTCAATTACTTAATCCATCATAGCCAAGTTGATAAGATGTGAAGACAAAGGGATATTCCAGACCAACATAAACGATTAGGTGCCAACTTCCAGCAAATATGTGACAAAATCTTTACTGAAACTGTTGATTTGGAAAAATACAAGTTCATGAATCCATGCACAAGTAGTTCTTTAAGATAGTCTTAGGGTGTTTGCAACCTAGAAACTCCAATACAAATAAGCTGGGATAAATTCCCTTTTTTTAAACATGCAACATATTAAAGTATAATGCCAATTTTATAGGCTAATTTCTAAAATATCTATTCTGATATCTATATTCTTTTAAGGGATAAAATGTGTACATGTTACAATTGAATTGAAGGCATGTGTAAAATAATAAAACAATTTGAAAATTATAAATGTTATGACGTGACGACATTATTGTATTTGTGTGTAACATAATTGGATACTGACAAGGTATAATAATTAAATTCTATCTAAAAATATTTTATATTATTAGTACATACAAAATTAAATCCATCAAATCAAATACATTTCTAATTTACCAAGGTCATCCATAATGATTGGTGTTTCACCTATTTAACACCATATTAAATAGACACCCATATTGTGGAGAATAATATTTGAGTGCCTATAGAGAAGGGTGACTATGGAAACACCCTTTCTCTTTGCTTTTTGTGGATCCAATTTAATAAATCATAATGAAATAAATAAATTTTGTTGAAATGTAATGATATAAAATTATTTGTGGAATTTATTTAATAATTTCTTGGTGCTGGGTTGGAGAAAATTAAGTTTTATTAAACACTGTATAAATGATGTGGACAAATGAAATTCATTTAAACACTTAAGGCTTGTGGATACGGCAAGAAGAATCAACTAACTTCTACCGACTATACCTCAACCGTATTTAATTATGTCGATGGCTTGGCTCTATAGTAATTAGTAACCAATAACGCGGAGACGAAAGTCCATCAAATTTGGCCGACGTTTTTTTCTCAATAAATATAAGGGTGTCAAAAATTGACTTTGTTTCCTTCTACATTCTTTTTTTCCTTAGTTTTTAAGTTTTGAAAAGAAGTTTTGAATTGCATTAATAATTTTATTTTGAATTAATCTTCCGAAAACAAGTTTTGAAGTAAATGTAGTCAAAAAATTTAATTAATATTTTCGGGTTGCTATGATATTTATTGGTACAAAGTTTTCATCGCCGTTTAACAATGACTAATTTCCATCAAAGAACCTGTGGGGCACACAGTGTAGGTTCTTCTCTTTCAACTAGATTTTTTTCATATGCAGAAATCGAAAACCGAATCTATATATGATCACATGCTTAAGAATTCAAGTCCCTTATCACTTGGATCAATCTATTGTTGATAAAATTATTTTTTTTTGGAATTTGAATTAATTTTTTAATTTGTTTTTATGTTTTTTTGAATAAAAATTATGGCCGTGATTAATTTTTTTAGTGTGTCTTTATGTTAATTAACATTCTTTATAATATTCTCTAAACAAACTTTTTTTATAATATAATATAATATAACAATAAAATAATAACTCTTCAAAAAAAAAATGGTTTTTTTTTTTTTGAAAAAATTAATAAAATGGTTATTATTATTGCATTTGCATGCTTTATGATAAATATCGTAAAGTAGTGTAATTTAATGGTTATTATTATTGCATGCTTTATGAGATAAGTATCGTAAAGTAGTGTAATTTACTTGGTCAATATGAATTGTGTCCAATTTGGAAAGCTTTTTAATTTTTTTGACTCAATTATGAAATGGTTTTATCAATTTACTAGTTAATCTAAAATCTCTGGATTATTTTTCACTAACGTAAAGTCTCTTAGTTTTATTTTATTTTTTGAAAAAAGTCTCTTGAATATTACTCTTAATCTTGAGATAATTTTTTAATAATAATATTATATTTAAAATGCGTACGAATCTATTTTAATCAGATATCTTTTATGTGTAAATATAAATACTTATTTTTTAACTCGAGTAAGACTATACAATATATGACAAAACTCCTCTTAACATATATTCAAAACCTCTAATTAAATTAAAAGAGATCTCTCACGATCAGATTCAAGTAATGTTGGATAAATTAGGACCAATTTTTCTAATATCTAATCTTTATTAAAAGACTGACAACTTTAAATAAACGTCTCTTTTCAAATTTCAACCACTTTATTCATGAAAAATATTCAAACTCAAAAATCTAGTTTAAAAAAACTTAAATCACCGTCCTATAAACAAAAAAAATAAGTTGGTAATAAAATTGTATATTGTAGGACAAGTGATCTCTAAAGTAATAAAGAATAAAATTAATAATATAAAGAAAAAAGGTAATTTTGTATCAATAAAAAACCTTTTTCTTTTTGGACAAGAAACATATGACTTACTAGATTTTGTAGAATATTCTTGCCGGTAAAAATAAAACCATCAACGCCCATAATTTTTACTTTCCTTCATCAACTCAACTATATTATTTTTTCTATTTATTTCTCATTCATTATTATTCACGTCTCTAATTGCTTCTTCCATATACAAAATATTTTCGAACGTTTCAGACATAGTAAAGGATTCAATCAAAACGCCGCGTTTCGTTTCTCTCTTATTACTACTTGCACCGGTTTTTAGTTTCTTAGAATAAACGGGTCACGAAGCCCGACCCGTTTCACCGATCTTCTTCTCCGGCGATTCTGCACCGGAGAATAAAACGCGTTGACTCGCGATTCAGCGTGTTGACTCTTTTCTCTTATAGCGAAAAAGAAGAAGCGTGATGGTGAATTCAGAGTTGAAGAAGAAAAATAAGGGTTTTGGAGGGAAATGGGTCTGGGTTGTTATTCCTCTTATTGCTGCCATTGTTGCAATTTCCGTTTCTTCAAGAACTTCTTCAAAAATTTCTCTTTTTGGTGTCATTGGAAAAGCGTGTCAGTGTGCTATGGTATATTCAATTTCTCACTTCACTTTTCTTTCAGATCCATGCATACATGTTGTTCTTGTGTTTTGCATTTTAACTTGAATTGTGAAATTCTGAATCTCAATGCATTGTGTTGTTTATGTAAATTATGTTTTTTTAATCTTGATTTTGATAATTTATTTCAATTCTTGATGATTTATTGTAATGTTAAATTCTTGCTTTAAATTCTGCTTGAATTGTTTTCTGTGCATGCAGTTTGGATTGACTTATTTGAGCTTATCTACTGACATAAGCATTTGTGAGACTGTTTGAGAGAATAAATGAAAACAGATTATGACATGTTCATAAGCCGTTTTCAGCTTATTTTCATAAGTTCTCCAAAATAGCTTATTGTTTATATGAAAACAATGTTATTTTCGTCTTTTATTATAGAGGTGCTTGTATATAAGCGCTTATGCCATAAGCCGATCTAAATGATTTATGAAAGTAATGTGTTTGTCTGCAGTAGAAATGCAGAGATGTGTTTTGCATAAATTGTTTTCTGCGTTTTGCTGTGTTGTCAAATAGGTGCTATAGTGTAGTGGGATTATAACAAACCACTTATGTTCTGCGATTTTGTACACATTGTCAAATAACAGCCATAACACTACTGCGTGGTGGAATTTGAACAAAATACTATTTTTTTGTGATCCGCAATTGGTGTTGTGTGGCTAGAAATTTTGTCTGATCAATTTTTGTTGAATTAATAGTATAGAATTTATTTTTCTGTGACTGTTGCAGGGTACACCGAAGTATAGTGGTATGGTAGAGGATTGTTGTTGTGATTATGAAACTGTGGACAATCTTAATGAGGAAGTGTTGTACCCATCTCTCCAAGAGCTTGTGAAAACCCCATTCTTTCGGTATTTTAAGGTTTGCTTGTTGTCATTTCTTATGTCTACATTTTGTGTTTGCAGATCGATTAAAACATTAGGTTTACAAGAAACATTTTTATTGTATTTTCTATATTGAATTTAGTAGTATTTGATTTCTTTTACCTCTTTAGTGACGGGTAATGATTGGTAGTATCTGATTCATCCAACAACACAATTTAGAATTTGAATTCCGAGAGGCCTTTCTAGTAAAGGAGTTTTAGTAGAATTCTTTGTTCCAGCTTGTTTATTGATTATTTTTTAAGATTTTATTCATCACTGGACTATTCAAATTTGGATTTGGTGAACAATATGAGAAATCAGAAAGAACTCCATATGTTGTAAAAGCATTATAATCGAGTCAATGTGCTGCCATCTGCATTATCAACTGAACCTTGTGCCTTAGCTCAAACTAATCTAACCAGAATTATGGATTTTAAATATTTAACTTTCTACCATTGTTAAGTATGAAAATCAAAATTACAATGAATATTAATTAAATTGATATACAAAGTTTGAACTGTGAATGGTGTTGAGGATTACGCTTGCATGATGTGAGATCTGTTTTTGATGTACAAGGTGTATGAGTTTTCTTTTGGGTGTTCTGCCTATATACGGTGCCCTTTGCTATGTTGTTTCTGTCTTGCCAGTCTCTGTTTGTCTTCTGCAGAGACTTTGTTATTATAAATTTTGCCGTTAAAAAAAAAACATGAATAACTCTCGATGCACTAAATGTAGAAATGTTATTACTAAATTGTTTCTTATTTTCCCCTTCTGTCAACCCTCATGTGCTTCTTATGCGCTAAATATTAGTAGATGAAATCTGTGTAGGCTAAGCTATGGTGTGACTGCCCTTTTTGGCCTGATGATGGCATGTGCCGGTTGCGGGACTGCAGTGTATGTGAATGCCCAGAAAATGAATTCCCAGAGTCATTTAAGAAGCCTAAGCGCCTTCCGTTGAATGATCTTGTTTGTCAAGAAGGAAAACCTGAGGCAGCTGTTGACCGTACTTTGGATAGTAAAGCTTTCACAGGATGGCCAGAAATAGACAATCCATGGACAAATGATGATGAGACAGACGATGGTGCGCTACTCTGTCTGTCTACTAGTTCAAGTGTGAATATTTTTCTGTTTATAGTTGCAGTTATCGTAAGTAACGGAAATATTATATAGTATACCTTTTAAAGAGGTATTAGTAGCACAATGGAACTCACATGCAGTGTAAAATACTTCATCTTTACACTGTTTACATATCCAATTAAATCATTTTATAATGTTTAATTTTTTTTTTTTAGAAAATAATTGTCTTTTTTTTTTTTGAGGGAAGAAAATAATTGTCTTAATGGTTGCATTTACAGATGAGATGACATATGTGAATCTTCAACTGAATCCTGAAAGATATACTGGTTACACCGGTACATCTGCAAGAAGGATATGGGATGCTGTCTACTCTGAGAACTGCCCCAAATGTAAGTCGTCTTCAGAAAGACAGGAAAATGTTGCACTTTTTTTAACAATCTAATATCTGGTTGGTCAATTGTGAAGTGAATATTAGTCTGTTCTTGACATTTATATCTTGATTGAAAGATATTTTGAAACGGATCAATATAATTATCGTAGAAGAGGAACTGAAACTGATGGCACGAGTATTATGTAAGGTGTGTATATTTTATAACTAGAAATGTCTGTCTTTTGTAGATCTTTCGCAAGAATCATGCCAAGAGGAAAAGATTTTGTATAAATTGATATCAGGTCTTCACTCCTCCATATCAGTACATATTGCTGCTGATTACCTACTTGAAGAAGCTAGCAATTTGGTAAATCTTGTTTTCCTCTTCTCTGAAGTAGCTGATTTCTGTTTCTAAATAAACATTTTTGTTGCTTTTGTGGAACCAATACAGTATAGCAGATTTAAGCATGTCGGTAGTCTTCTGTTATGCTTTTTATGTTCAATGTTAAAGTTATAATTTATTCAATTTTGTTTTGGTGTAATGGACCTTGTAAAGTGCTTTTTTCTTATGCACTAAAATAATTTGGCAACACTATAAATTGTTTCTCTAATACAAATCATTTTAACTTAAGAAGATACTGACTTCTTTCCTTCCTTTTTATTATTGCAGTGGGGCCAAAATCTTACTTTGATGTATGACCGAGTCCTTCAATACCCCGATCGTGTCAGAAATTTGTATTTCACTTTTCTCTTTGTCCTGCGAGCAGTAACCAAAGTGAGTATAATTTGCCTTGATTTTAATTGATTGATCTTGATATTATTTTTCTTCTAGAATTTACAGTTAAATGTATTATTGATGCAATATACATATCACTGTAGGCTGCAGATTATCTTGAGCATGCTGAGTACAACACGAGTAACCCTAATGAGGACCTTAAAACAGAATCCTTGATAAAACAGCTACTTTACAACCCCAAGCTTCAAGCTGCATGTCCAGTTCCATTTGATGAAGCCAAGTTGTGGAGAGGACAAAGTGGACCTGAGCTAAAACAAAAAATTCAACATCAATTCAGAAACATTAGGTATTAACTAAAACTAATGGGTGACACTGCTCTCATATTTTAACTAAATAATATCCTTTGTTGACTTGCACAGTGGACGTGTTTTATATGCTAATGAATGTGTAGGAAAGACCATAGATTAACAGATTTGTTCTATGGTTTGTAAAACGTTTTTTATATATATATATATATATGGGTTTTGCCTAAAGTAATTTTTGTCCTGTGGTATGTATTCTGCCTTATATTATCTGTGTTTTAGAATTTTATTTTCTCATTTTCTGAAAGTTGGTTTATCTGGAATTTTTAATTGCTTATTTAAACATATATTTATCTTTATTCTACAAAAAAACGCTCCTTGTATCTGCTATGTTATATTGCTGATTCAATTTACATTGTTTGACTCATGGCAATGGAATTATTTCTGTGGTATGCAGTGCGTTGATGGATTGTGTAGGATGTGAGAAGTGTCGATTATGGGGAAAGCTCCAGGTTCTTGGTCTTGGAACAGCATTAAAGATTCTCTTCTCTGATGATGGTCCAGAAAACATGGTTCAAACAGTAAGTACATCTGTTAGAGTGTTGTTTTTGCTTCCTTTATGCATATGCTACGTTAAATCAAATTGCTGCTGCATTGACCTTTAAATTTATTCTTCTGCCATTTAAATCCTGAAGTCAAACATACATATTTCTTAATTCCATTCACCTTTCCTTCTTCCAGACATATGAAATTGTAATCTAGTGGATTTTTATCTCTTATATCATTGTGAGGTTTGTAGTTCTTTCTGTGGCTAGTATCTGCATCATATGTTGCTAAAATTTCCTGTTGTTTGCATTAATACAATATATATAGTTGTTTTGTTTTTTCTTTCCATGTTTAAACCTTCAACACCCAATAGTTTTACAAAATCGTATGATGGTACGAACCTAAATCGAAGAGAACTAGAGGTTGAATTATTGATTACCAAAGTAGTTGTATTACAGAACGAAACCTCCTGTAAGGCTGTAACCCTGAGCAAAAGCTCCACAGAGAAGATACATTTCTCTTTCTGCTAAAATTATAAGGTTTCCAACTAAAAAGATACTAAATTCTCTCCTTTCCATTTTCTCTCCACTAACTGCCACATAAGCTATACTCTTCCAAACTCCCATGCTCAGCTCTTAAATGGGGCTTAGGCCCAACCCACTGTCCTTAGTTCCTCACAAAATAAGGATATGATAGTAGTAATTCGAACAAAAATGCATATTTATGTAGGTAAGAGAAATTTACTATACATTCTGTTTTCAAATGTTTTTATCTCTGCTTGCTACGAACAACTGAACTGAATTGACGTTGCATTTGATGGTCTTTCAGCTACAACTACAAAGGAATGAAGTAATCGCATTGATGAATCTTCTCAATAGACTGTCAGAATCTGTCAAATTCGTTCATGAAATGGGACCTACCGCCGAAAGAATCACGGAAGGACATCTTTTTGGCCATACAAAGCTTATTAGCTCCTTGAGAAAAATATGGTCCCGTATACTTCAAACTTAGAGGTGACAATAACATTCTCTCTTCTGAGTATTTGTAGGGTATTGTTGATTTACTTGTTTGATGTAGATAACTGAGCATTTCATGTTATTTCTGCAGGAAACAGTTGGTGTGACACTTAGGTTTTCTCTTACTCACATTACTACAAAGATTAGGCTTAGAAACCATGATCATGGTTTGAAATTTTCCGAGGATGTGAAAGTAATGTATGTAACATGTTCACAAAAATAAATAATAAATAATATTTGAATACAAAGATGAAAGTAATAGAAAATGTGTTATTTGGGAGTAGAATCCCACTAATTTTGTGGAACATTCTGTTACAAGATTTTGTTATGTACAAAGTACTTTTCACCAAAAGAAAACGGGAAGAATCACATTGAGCAACAATGCGCACAGATATGTAGTTCAATCAAGGGAAGTATACTTAAACAGGCTGATCTGTATTGTATCTGTAATGTTATTTATCTGTGTTATATATGTTTTAGGTCCCTACAAATATGTGAGCTTTCAACATTAGTTCCTACTTTAACTTTATTATATTTTAGTCCCCAACATTTTTGCTCTTTGCATGTTTGGTCATTTGCCGTCAATTTTGCGCTGACTGGACTAACAAAGGAAGTCATGTAAGCACCACATATGAAGCCTCCTCCCACTCTTCCTTTGTTTTTCAATTTATTTTCCCAATTTCATCAATCAAAACTCAAACCCCAAAATTGAAATATGTCTCTAAGCTGAACATGGATCTATTATTAGAGAGTGTAGAATTTCATTCTCATCTTTTATTACAAACTCGTAGGTTGAGTTTATTAGGAGACAAACAAATGAGGTTGCTTATAGTTTTGCTAGGGCGGCCACGTTTTTTCATGCTTGTATCCAAACTATTATTGCTAATGAAATGGAATAATTTCTTGTTGTAAAAAAAAACTATTATGAGTAATCTAGTTTTTTTTTTTTGGTAAAGTGGTCTAGTGACTAGAATTTCACCTTAAAGGTGAATAAGTGTATAATATGGGGTCTGAACTTGGCTTTTGCATGTATAATGTAATGTCCTTACCAGTTGAGTTATGCTTACAAGGACAATCTAGTATTGCCTTTAAATACTTACTAGAAGAAAATTATGCAGTTAAAAATGTAATTTGAAATTTTTCATATGTTAAATTGTGCATTTTAAATAAGTAGCAATATGTAATTTGTGAGTCTATATGACAATACCAAGAGTGCGCTAAAGGGGGTGAATAGCGCTTTTCAATTTTAAAAAAGTTTGCAAAAGCGTATGTTAAAATACGATTATGACTATCAGATTGTGCTTGATTATGATGATATGAATATAACAATGTAAAGAAATAAAGATTCAAATATGAATGAGAAGTTCATTGTCGAATCTTATTATACAATTCAACAATCAATAATCACAATCAAATCACAAAACTAAACTATCTTAAACCAAACCTATTAACAATAAATCACTAATAAAAAATGAACACAGGGTATATGAAGTAATTGTTTGAAGTTAATTTTCAACTTTGATTGTGAGAAAATTGAATCGGTGAAATCTCAAATAATAATCACTTCGCACAATGAATTCATATACACAAGTGTATAGAAAACACCTCTATCACGGTCTTCCACTATGATGAAAAATGTTTACAAGTGTATGATTACAAAGATTGTTTCGATTCCCTTATCTTTTGTGCAAGCAATCACACAAGATCCAATCTTCAAGACCTCTTGAAATTGGACACCTACAAGGTCTTCGAATCTGCAAGGTTCCACGCAATCCTTTGAACTTATACTCCTAAAAATCGTTTTTGCTATGTTCGAAGCTTTGATCCCTCTTGAACCTTGAGTAGTTAAGAAACAACCCTCAAGATCCTGTGGAGGTGAAAAGTGCCTTCTTTTCTTCAGGTCTTTGATCCACCACCAAGACCCTTGAGAGAAACAAATCTTACAAGTCCTATAACACCCTAACAATTTAGACCTCACACTCTACTAAGATCTTAGAAAAAGTGTTTAATATGAAGATGTGTGTGTGTGTGTGTCTAT
>Ga0315914_1007600_pt1 | contig 14929 bp, 16 predicted proteins | sample MpolenodulesMG_FD_203920 | JGI IMG/M metagenome (GOLD analysis project Ga0315914, IMG submission 203920) | Medicago polymorpha root nodule microbial communities from Los Angeles, California, United States - elongated nodules | ecosystem: Host-associated > Plants > Roots > Nodule | place: USA... | reverse complement strand
GTTATTATTTATCCTGAGAATTGCTACTTGGAGGTAACCAACTATGATTGTAAGTTTCCTACAACAAAAGATATTATTAACACCCACCATCAGAAATTAGTTTCATTTGACATATATAATTTAAAATAAACTAGGAATGATTACATTTACCTGACTTAAATAGTTATATGGACCCATTCCTTGTAATAAGTCACTAAATGAAACTGATGGAGCATTTAAACCAGAACTAAAGGGATGTTGATGCTATTAGAGGATATAAAAAATAGTGTTAGCTAAAATATAACTGTAATTACAAATAGATCAAAAAGAAATATAATTGTAAGTTGTATACACCCATTGAAATCTAGAATATAGGACAAACCTGTATAGGTGCATCTAAAGAAGTATAAACAACTCTAGAAGGTTCACTTGTGAAGTTCAGAACATGGCTTTGCTCACCCTCTTCGTTATGTTTTTCTGTAAATGAGATAAATATTACATAAATCAAATTAAATATATAACCATGTCAAAATATATATAAAAAAATATAATTATAATATCACCTTTAGTCTTTTTTGCTTTTGCAGTTGATCGTTTCTGTTTCTCAAAATGTCCTTTCCTACGAACATTGGGCCTTCCTTTAGTCTTCGCTGGAGGAGGGTTACGAATTTCAGAACATTCAATTTTCTCATTATGCATGAACTTGTTCTCAGTGACTTTTTCATTTGAATTTAAATTGGACTTGCCAGCACATTGTCGAACTCTCTCAACTCCAATATCGAGCAAATTCCACATAATCTGTTGGGCTTCTTTGTCATCTTGACTTTCTAAAACTAAATTGTAGAAAGACTTCATGATAGCGTTGCGGTAAAGAAGGCTAGCATCATCACCATCAGTCTTCAAATGGGAGGTCGAATCTGCTTCTGATCCTTCATTTACATGCTCATAAATTACAGACCTTGCATTTTTCGACCATCTTTTCAAGAAGTACTGGTCTGGAATTTCTATAATACCTTTGATGTTATAAATACGCAGAGCATGACTACAAAGAATTCCCATGTAATCAAACTTATGGCAGCTACAACTAATCGTTGCAGTGGAAGAGTTCAAAGTAACCTTGTACTTTTTAATAGGAATATGATTCAACATAACTTCATGATATGACACATTATCACATTGATTAATCTCTGTAGAAGTGCTTCCACCTGCCCCTTCAAGATATTCATGTAAGAAAAGTTGAAAGATTTTGTGAGTATATCTTGTAGATGCATGACGTAAAGTCTCACTAGTATTAATGACTAAAGGAGGTGTGCTCTGACTATTTTTGAATTCATTCTCAACTTCAAACTGTCGCCACTTTTTCACCATCTTCTCAAATGCCACTAAAAATTGTGTGAGACTTGTTGCTTTTCCTGCAATATCACCCAATACACTATTTGTACTCTCGCTCCTTTGAGAGGATTTAATGCCAGCAGAACATCTTTACTATAAGCAGTGCTCCACTTGTGCCGAATTTTATACATACCAATTAACCATTTATGATCATGAAGTTTGTACTCATTAATCATCTCATGCCAAGTACTCTCAAATTATTCTTTTGAGTCACAACCTTGCATGCATTTATTAAGCAAGCTTTGAAACTTTTGATTAGAATTGAGAGATCCCAAATGTGAAGGAGCATTTTGAGCTATATGCCACAAACACAACCGATGACGTGTATTTGGCATCACCTCTCCAATTGCTTTGGCCATCGCTCCATCTTGATCAGTAAAGATTGTTTTTGTTTGTTGATTTCCCATACTTTCCAAAAATGCTTTAAATAGCCAAGAAAAAGAAACTGAAGTTTCATCAAGTAATAAAGCACAACCAAACATGACATTTTTCCAATGATGATTTACACCAATAACCAGGGCACAAATCAAGTCGTGCTTATTAGTACGGTAAGTAGTGGCAAAAATCACAACATCCCCAAAGCAATCATAATCAACTTTAGATTTTCCATCTCTCCAAAAGACATTGGTCAACCGTGATTCTTGGTCTAACTGAACACTATAATAGAACATAGCATCTTGAGCTTGTTTATTTTGCAAGTGATTCACTAAAGATTGAGCATCGCCGGCTTCGATTAATTTTGACTTTTCAGTATAGACATAATTACGCATATCTTTCAAAGTTATACCAAGATTCCCAAATCCACCAACCTCTTCCCCCATATAACTCCAAATATTAGTAACTCCTATGCCATCATTCACCATAGATTTTATCAAATCTCCTTTGGCATTAGACATATTTCTCATAGAACGTAACAAATGTCTTTGTTCAATTGGCACAAGCTCATGGTTATGGTCTAATACCAACTTCGTAATTTTCCATACCCCTTCCTTGCTCACATTGAATCTCACCATAACTTTGCAATTTGTTCTTGAATCTGCCCTTTCATAAGATACTTGACCTCGAAGTTAATTGTTCTTAAACCCTTGTTTGGAACAATAATACTCTTTTGTGCGTGTGTTTTTTTTATCACATTATCATAATATAACTCCTTCCCCTTTCTTACACTAAAACCCTTTTTAAATGCATGCTCTTGATATAAGTTATAAGCTTCGTCTTTGTTGCTCACAGCTTGACCAAGAAAAATTTCTTTACTCATATCAACCGTGACTGGCTGACATTCATTGATCTCCATATTTGCCCTACATATAATATCAATAAGTTTACACCAGTTTTTTTTTCTAAGTCAAAAGCAACCAAAGATAATGGATACCACTAGAATTCTATCAAGTGAAAAATGAAACAAACACAACGTTAACTGAATAAGTAAATAAGCAATATGCATTTCAAAAGTAATATATATAACTTAGTTTCCTTAAAAAATTATTATCAATATAAAGACAACTTGAATTCCGATAAAATATTACATGTCAAATCAAATAGGTTATTGGAAAAATGGGAGTAACTTACTGTGTTATAACCGTACAAGATCTTATATTTGGTACCAAATTGGTTGAACACACAAGTTCTTTTGCTTTCTACCTGTGCATTTGTAGTGAGAAAAAAAATTGAGAATCAAGAAATTAATAAATCTCATTCCAAGTGACAACCTTGTTTTATAAAAGAGACTCTTAAGTCTTAACTACAAGAAATAAAACAATATACATACCGGAACAAGAGTTGTATTAGCAGGTTGAACAATTTCTTGGGTGATGCTCAATCAAGAAAAACAGAGAACGCATATGTTTCTGCTTGCTAGAGAGACCGGTCACTGAAGGTTGAACTTATAACATGCAAAGATGAAATTTTCTCTGTTTCAAGTTAGAGAAACTAAGGAATGATCATAATTGTTGTGGCAAGCGAGGTTGTAGGAAGGCACTATGGAATGCGAGGGAAGAAAATTGCCTTCTAATTTTAACAGATGTGCTGTATTTTCCCCATAAAACCTATTTAATTTATTTTATTTTATTAATTTATTAATAGAAATTATTTGATTGGATGGACTCAAGGATGATGTGTTAAGGGCAAGACCATGCAAGAATTTCTCGTTATGAGATATTAATATTTGTAAATTATCACTCTTTCATCAATAAATTTATTTTGTTTTATTTATTGTCTATTTACAAAGCGATATACACGATCAAATAATTAATAAGACTCATCAGTGAAGTCCACTTATTAAATTGGTGTTAAGGACAAATATGATTGGATGAACATAAAAGTATAAGTGGTTTTTACATTAACATTAAATATTAATAAACCTCTAGATTATTCATTCAATTAAATCAAATTAATAATTTATGAACTTTAAAATTTTAAGCTAAACGCATTCATTTTGATTAAGTTTATTTATTTAAATATTTTTTTATTAATAAATTGTAAAATAGTTGATAATTTTTTTCAAAGTTATACTATTTTTTTACAAAAATTAAATTAAATAGTAATAATGGGACGACCCGAAGTCCGATTGGCCAGCCTGGCTCGACCCTATTTTGGTACGGGCCAGATGGGCTTGGGTCAAAAAAGCTCAAGTTTATTTTTGAGCTAGTTTTTGAGGGACGGTCAACTTTTGACAACTCTAAATGATATTTGAAGAACTATTTTGATATAACCGGATTCAATGCATTTAAGTGAATTATTCTTCATGTTTTCATATCGATCATCACTGTTTGTAATTGACCTGTGTACCGTTGAAAAAAACAAAGAAACACCTACTGATCAATGAATCAATAACATTTTTGTAAGGAATAATACTTGATGTTATTAATAACTTAAATACTATCAATTAACAATATATAAAAATTGAAGTGTAACAAAATTGGATTGATCGGCAGATACCAATTTTTTTTAAAAAATAATAATAACATAGTAATAATAGTATATTGTAGTTGACTGAATCGAATCAGAAAAGAAAGAAGAACTCCCAGGTTGAATTCTGAACTCTGAAATTGACGAGAGCGGTCCGAAGAAAGCATGTTGAAGAACAACAAGTGTCCTCTAAGTGCAGTTTCTGAACCGACACGTGGCAGCTGTGGTGGCACTTACCAATTTCACTTTTCTCTCATTTGTTGCTATCTTCTCTTCTCCGTTCTCGCATATCCTTCCTCGTCGCATTCACCACTTTGTTCTTCTAAAAAAAACCAACCAATCATGGTAATTCTATTTTTCTGTTTTCTTATTGTCCATAAATTAATGAATTAATCGTAAGATAAGAAAAACTAGTACAATGACAAATGTACAACAGGTTAGAATATTCTGCCGCAAATTGCAGGTTAGTTGGTGGATTTTATTACTCAAGAATAGTCCACTTGTTTGAATGAATTACCAATTAAGAATGTTTGTAACTAATTCAATAGCGGAGGTTTAATTTAATTTTAATGTGATGAACTGTAATGTTGGTTTGGTGCCCCGAGTTCAAGAGTAACGGTCACTTTGGACCGACTTATTTGAGAGAATTTGTGAAAACCACTTATAGCTATACTAAATGAACTTAACTTTATTTATCTTTTCTAACGCATAAGCACTTATTTCATAAGCTCTTCAAGATAGCTTATGAAAACATCTTATACCTATATGAAATGAAATTTAAATTTATTTTATATTTTGTTATATTACACATAAGTGCATATCATGATAAATGCTTATGATTGATATTAGCTGCAAATCAAGTTGTTTAGCCAAACATGGCTCAAGTGTTGTAATTGTAAGCATGCCTATATTTTTTCTATTTGTTATCAATCAGGGAAGTATGAAGCAAAATCAATTTTCAGATAAGGAATGTAGTGTTCCCTGCCTAAGATGTTCCTTAGGTTTACTTGATGCCAACTTCTTCAAGGATGATCAGGTAATTTCCATTTTGATGACTTGGGAGTTGATGCTTGGTGGTGACTAATTATGTTCCTTTTAGATTGACGAGATTGCTAAGGGCGTAAATGAGTTAAATGTTCCAATTATAAAAGCCAATAGACAACTTGTAGCTTCTAAGAATGGAGGGCTGCAATATCCATCACCTTTAGTTTTCAGTGCGGATTGGGACTATAAATCAGTTCACTGTGCAACCAAAAGGTTTATATATCCTTCTATTTCGGAGATTCGGAGACCAGAATCTGAAGAAGATATTGCTTTTTTGACTGTAAGTGATCTATATTGCTGACGGACCAAAAAATTGATTTTAGTTGTATCTGATGTAATTATTTTATCATGAGGTACAATTAAATGATTGGTTTATTTTTCCCTATTTGTTTTTAACCAGGTTCTTGAGTTAGGTGAACTCATCAAAACTAAACAAATTACTTCACTGGAGCTTACACAAATATTCTTGCGGAGATTGAAAAAGTAGTATTGGAATGTTAATGTGCTAGCAATTTTGGAAATATTTACTGTGTGTGTGTGTGTTGAAACTTACATCTTAATTAACTTTATCTCCTGGAATGAACACCAGGTACAATCCTATTCTTGAAGCTGTAGTAACTTATACAGAAGAACTGGCAAGCAAGCAAGCAAAAGAAGCTGATGAATTGCTTAGCCAAGGAGTCTATCTAGGTTGTTATTCTTTCCTAGAGTGTAAAGTTATGAACATTTATGCCTCCTATACAAGATGAACTAGAAATTAGGTTTGTCTATCTATCTGATATCTTATGACAGATATCAGTCTTTTAAACAGTACTTTTGCGGAATATTATGTTTTTAAGATTAGAAAGCTGCCACAACTTTCTGCATCCTTTTGGGATGTACTGTATATGCTATGAAGTATTGAAAAGTTTAGTTTCAAAATAAATCTTGGTTTTCATTGAAGGGCCTCTTCATGGGATTCCTTATGGATTGAAGGACATAATATCAGTGCCAGAATACAAAACAACATGGGGATCAAAGTCATTTAAAAATCAAGTTATTGACATGGAAGCTTGGATCTATAAAAGGTGAGATCCATGACAAAAAAAATCTACAATCAGAAATTATGTTTTTGACTAATTTCTTATATATATTTGATGGTGTTGATCAACAGGTTGAAATCTGCAGGGGCTGTTCTTATTGCAAAGCTTGTTTCTGGATCATTGGCCTATGATGATGTCTGGTTTGGTGGCAGAACCAGGAACCCATGGAATATTGAGGAATTTTCTACGGGTTCCTCTGCTGGCCCTGCAGCAAGTACCTCAGCGGGTACTCTTCAATTACCTTTCCTAAACGCTTGCACTTTTGTTTCTGTCTTTTAGAGGTTCTTTCTGTTATATGGTTTATTTTACAATTTACTGGTCAAATGTGGCTAAAATTTTGTTTGTTTCCTTTATATGTGAGGCGTGCGTGTATTCAATTGTTTGATTTCGTTTGTTGTGATAGGTATGGTTCCATTTGCAATTGGTTCAGAAACAGCTGGATCCATAACTTACCCTGCAGCTCGATGCGGCGTTACTGCATTGCGTCCAACTTTTGGTACTGTTGGTCGAACTGGTGTAATGAGCATATCAGAAAGCTTGGTAAAACTTAAAATTACCATGTTCTACCTTTGGTAAAACTTAAAATTGTATGTTGAATGTTAAACTGACATGTATGTTGTGCAACCTTTATAGGATAAGCTTGGCCCTTTCTGTAGATCAGCAACTGATTGTGCTGTGGTTCTGGATATTGTTCGGGGAAGAGATCCTGAAGATCCCTCATCAAAAGATATCCCCATTGATGACCCGTTCCTGGTTGACATTACTAAGTTGACTGTTGGATATCTTGATGATGCCGAGATGGAGGTTTGTCGGCTGACTAATTTTTATTGTAAAGAGTAAAGACATGTTCAAGTTTTGACATCAAATATTGCCAAATTCCATATAGTCATTTGCATTTCTTGAATGTTGTTAGGATAATACATGAAAAAGTCTTTATTTGCCATGACAACCCAGGTTGTTGATGTTCTTGCGTCAATGGGTGTCAAGATGGTTCCTTTCAAACTGAATTACACAGTTGATTCTGTTCAAGGTATATTAAATTTCACAATGGATGTTGATATGCTGGCTCACTTTGATCAGTGGCAGCGATCAGGGGAGGATAATGTGTATGAAGCCCAAGATCAGTGGCCCACTGAACTACGCCGTGCTCGCATAGTTCCAGCAGTGGACTATATACAGGTCTTTTATTTTGTTCCCTTAAATAGTTAAATTAAACCATGTCATCTTTTTTTATAGTGAGAATTAGAACTAGATGAGATTTTAGGAGAACAATGATCTCTGACTTTGAACCCGTATACTCTCAGAGTTTAGAGACGGAAAGAATTGAAGAACTTTATGTAGCAGTGACTCTTCGGGTTAATGTGTCCGGTGTCGGACATTGACACATATGATTACATTCAATCACTTTTATTTTATCAATTATTGCCAGTCTCGATGTTAGTGTCATGTCTAGTGTCTTTGTTTCTATCCGTGCCTCATAGGAAGAAACGTTCTCCCAGATACCAGCCTGTCTGTTCGTATGCGAGGTAATGGTTGGGAACATGCATGCGGAGAAATCAGTTTTTCTCTCCGCAAAAAGAATAAAACACATGTTGATTTAGGCTCCCCTCTGGTACTTTTCATATAAGGCTATAGAACCTCAGAGTTTTCAAGTTTCTGAAGCGTCAAGTGCTTTTCAAACTTGAGAAACTGGATCTCATGGCAATTGTCATATTAAGATCTCATGACAACTGTCATATTAATTTTGATGGCTTGTAGTACTGTGTTTTTATGTTGCTAAGTTTGGCACTTGCAGAAAGATCAGGTTATTGTTTGAACTGCGTAAATCGATAGTTGAACGCCATTCATTTATTTTATCTTCAGCTTCAATAATTAGCATTCAGATTTAAATTATTGCATGCAGGCACAACGAGCACGGGGAAGGCTAATCAAAGAAATAAGAGAGTCTTTTACCGTGGATGCATTCATTGGAAATGCAACTGACTGGGAGAAAGTATGTGTAGGCAACCTTGTTGGTTTACCAGTCATAGTAGTGCCAACAGGATTTACTAATATCTCTGATCCGCCATCTGGTGGTAGCAGAAGAAGAACCACCATCACCACCGGCATTTATGCTCCTCCTAACCGTGATCACATTGTAAGTTTGTGTGCGATCTGTGTTTAATATCCTTCTAAATTTTTACTGGATAGTAAGTTTGTGTGCGATCTGTGTTTAATATCTCTGCTTATCATTTGATATCAAAGCTTATTTCCCCTGTTTATCTGCAGGCTCTGGCGTTGGCAATGGCATATCAAGCAGTCACTAATCACCACATACAGAGGCCGCCGATTAATGATCTTGGTCCGAATGATAAGATACCGGATGATGCATCTATAGTTGCTTACCCTCCCAGGGTTTTTGGTCCTTGAGCAACTGGGTGCAACGGCTTCAGTATCAGCACTGAATTTTACTCGTAAAAAAGTTGTGTACCTCTACTACCAATTACAGTTATGAGCATTAGTAATTTGGTGTGTATGCTCATTTTAGAGCTAAAAAGGGTAGATCAAAGCATGGACCACCATGATAGGTGGACCGTGATGAACCACAAGTTATAGCCATTAAATTGATATGTACATATCTTTATTTTTATAACACCTTTTTCTTTACGACTATGTTATAAGTATAATTTTAAGATAATGTGTTTAAATTAATCAATGAAAGTAGCATTTATAAGTTTTGTAATGCACGAGGTTCATCTACTGAAGCTCAGTGGCGAATTCTCACCCAGACAAGTAAGGATTCGAGAGTCATGTTGCAACACTAGGTACAACTCTCCAAGTTTGCATGCTGAGTTTTGTTACGTTTTGACAATTGCTTTGATAGTGGTTCAGTAGTTTAATGGATAGAACATCTTAAATATGATGATATTGTAATGAGTTATTATTTTGACACAAAATGAAATAACTAAAACTAGACAACAATTCAGATGATTAATCCGGTTTAAATACATGATTAATCATGTTTAGTACATGATAAATGAATATAGGTGTAGCAACTCAACCGTCCACATAAATTATAACCCAACCCAACTAAAATTTTGAACATCATTAATTTAATAACAAACTTCACGTTTAAATTTTGAATATAGGTGTAGCAACTCAACCATGCATATTTGAAAATAATATAATTTGAACCCAATTTGGATGATTGTAATAGTTAACATGTACATTTAAACTTCTAATAATCATAAACTATAACAGCTTGTCGTATTTAACTATCATATCCACTAGATGTGTATAAAGTTTTAGGGGTGTTCAAAACCAAACAAATGATCAATCTTAACTGAAACTGCAAAAACCACATTTGATTTATACGTATTTGGATCACTTTTTTACTCAACCGTATGGTTTGGTTTGGTTTGCGGTTTTTATTTTACCAACCGAACCATACCAAATCAAACCGTAACATAAAAAAAACACTAATTAAACATATAACACCTAGATCAATACTCGATAGAATCTTTTATAAAATGACATATTTTTTCACTTCTTAAGTTCAAACTTTGCTTTTTTATTTAAATGTGCTATTTGAACATTTAGAGAATGATAAAATCTTAGTCTTTTGAATTTTTTATAAAATATATTTAGTTTATGTCCATTTTTTTAATTTGGTGTATGTAGTTGGAAACAATGTTAGATGAAATTTAAAATATCGTTGAAAACATTACTGAAAATATGTTGTGTTTTAACTTTTTAACTTGATTTTAATGTTGAAAATGAAAAAAAAAATGTACTGTTTAAAAAAAAACCGCACCAACCGATCCAAACTACATTGGTTTGGTTTGGTTGGGTTTGGATTTTATTTTAAAAGTCAACCGAACCAAACCAAACTGCATGTTTTTTTATCTTGCGGTGCGGATGACTTTTAACTTCAAAATTGAATCAAACCGCACCGTGAACACCCCTAAATTATAAACACATGTTTAAACGATGATAACTATATAAATTATTGTCTACTTTTATCTCTTATTATTAAAGCTTAAACCCTCTAGCTAACCTCAACCCTAATTGGTCCATCCCTTTGTCACGTATTAAATGTTCCTAAACCTCTATCATTATCCATAATCACGTTTGACCTTCTCATTTAAAAGCAAATGTGTCTCTTAAACGCATTAAATGCTCACATTTGACATTCTCATTCCCTTTACCATGCATTAAATGCTCACATTTGACCTTCTCATTCCCTTTTTAATATTTTTTATAATGCTTTCTAAAGTTTTATTTTTGTCAAACAAACTTATAAATTATCTGCTATAAGGTATAAAAAAAACTTCTTGACATTGCTAAATTAAGCATTCATGTTTCTATCTCTAGTTTTAAAAAGAGCCTTCACGTTTCTATCTCTCAATTTAAAAATAAGTGTTTATTAAATATGAAAATATTCTGATTCTGTCAAATGTCAATGGATTCGTAGCCTGAACCGCATTAGATGCACTGCTTGTTACCGATCTTATCTGAAGATAAAAAAAACAACTTTCAATATAATCATAGAATAATAAGAAAATGTACAAAGAAGTACGAGCAAAATTAAACAAGTAGAGAAACAAAGACCGACACAACAACAAACACTACAAAATCGTTAAAAGTTTGTTTGGATGTTTGGGTTGGGGAAGAGAGAGCTTTAAGATGGAAAATATAATAAAAAAATAGTGACTCTTTCAAAAACATTGTAAGAGTATTTGATAAAAATCTTCTAAAATCCTCCTCCATTATAATTTTTGGATTTCTCAAAATTACAACAATAGGAGCAAAATAGTGTTTTTTACTAATTCAAGTCTTAATAGTATATATTTACCAAGTCAAATTTTCGTATCTTCTTAATATTCTTGATAATGCTTTCTAAAATTTATCATTGAATCCTACATAGGCACATATGAATCTTATTTAATGATATATGCAGATCATTATCAACGTATGTGAATGCCAAAGCAAACAACCAACCATGTAACCTGCAAAATCATCACGACTAAACCATTGAAACACAACTAATAACGACATACTTAGTTGACGACAACACAAAACACTGATTTTTCATTGCATTTTGAATATTAAGAGGACATCGTAAACAATTCGTTATTGAAAGTAACCAAACAAAAAAAAAACACTTAATAGCAATGCAGAGCAAAAGTAGTCATCAAAATATTTTCCATAAACCAGACATAGAAACAATTAACATTTTACTTGGGCGATTCATCAAACTACAGAAACATCATGTACAAAACTTGATTATTTCCTGCCTCTATTTCTAATATCTTTCTTTGGTTTATGAGTCAAAACCTTGGGACGAAAGCTTTGTAGTGAAGATCCAAAACGATACTTTCCAAAATGAGTAAAAACAGTTTCTGCATCACGACGCTTTTGGAAAACAACTTTGACACCCTTAATCTTCGCTAACAGTTCAATCTTTGATTCAATTAAGGGCCCAAATTTGCATAAAAGCTTGTTGAGAATAGTTATTGAAGGAACATAATCTTTGTTTCTAAATTTAAGAGTCAGAGCAGTAGGAAAAGACTCCAAAGCATAATGCATTAAACCCAAATGTGGAGTAATTTCAGAAGCTTGAGAAAGATCCATTGACTCTTTGGAGATATGAATAGTCAATTAAGGGTCAGCATTAAACGCTTTAATATTGTTTAAGAGGCATATTTGCTTTTAAATGAGAAAGTCAAACGTGATTAAATGAAATTGAGTGGGAGGTCATGCATTAAATGCTCTTAAACCTCTATCATTATCCATAATCATGTTTGATTTTCTCATTTAAAAGAAAATGTGCCTCTTAAATCAACATTAAAGCGTTTAATGCTGGCCTCCCACTCAATTCCATTTTCTTACCTTGACTCTTTATGTCTCCTAAGAGTCAATGATCTTTCTCCAGCTTCTGACCAAGAGTCAATGATCTTTCTCTAGCTTCTGAAATTACTTCAAATTTGGGTTTAATGCAAAATGCTTTGGAGTCTTCTCTTATTGCTCTGACTCTTAAATTTAGAAACAAAAATTATGTTCCTTCAATAGTTATTCTCAACAAGCTTTTATGCAAATTTGGGCCCTTAATTGAATCAAAGACTGAATTGTTAGCGAAGACTAATTGCGTCAAAGTTGTTTTCCAGAAACGTTGTGATGTAGAAACTGTTGTTACTCATGTCGGAAAATATCGTTTTGGATCTTCACTAAAAAGCTTTCGTCTCAAGGTTTTGCCTCATAAACCGAAGAAAGTTACTGGAAAGAGAGACATGAAAAGCAAGAAACAATAAAGTTTTGTGCATGATGTTTCTGCAGTTTGATGCATTGACTTTAATGTTTTGTAAATATTTGGTATTACTGTAGTATGTTTTTTCAGAAATGTTTTGTGGTTTACTGTAATCTTCTGTGGTTAGTTTATTTTGAATAGCAACATTCTTAATTACTACTTTGATGAGTTATTAATTACATACCTGACATTTGATTCAACCATGGTTGATCGTGTAGTAGAAGGCTTGCTCTCATATCACTGCCTATCCAGTTATATATTATTCAACATAGTTTCTCACCGTGACTCTTTAAATTGTGTTGTTTGTATGATTCATCGGAATTAAAATCCTTCTCGTAGTATGATTAATGTAGTAAAGACTTATTGTATGACTTATTTCATTGCCATTCTATAAAAGTTTTTAGATTTTTCTTAATATTTACTTTCAATATGACCCGTGTGTCAGGATTGGTCGGCGTTTTAGTTGACAATAAACGATGGTAACTATATAAATTATTATCTACTTTTATTGACAAATTTGGGTCAAAACATCATTTTTGTATAAAATGAAGATCTTGAAAAACTAAATCAGATATAATTGTACCATCAATCAAATTGTATGAACAATGTAAGTTTCCATCAACAATCTTATTATGTTTTATTTTAACTAGATTGTGACCAGTTGAATTTCTTCTATATATGGCTATGTAAGTTTATGGTTTATACCAACAATGAATTGGCTATGTAAAAGAATTAGACCCCTTAAATAAGAGGTTAGAACTTCGTACCAATAACATGGTAACAAAAAAAAAGTTTATGAGTTGATACATAACTTATATTTTAAAAATTAATTGATTAAAAACTATCATTTTTAAAATTTACAGATTGGATTTAATCAAGTAACTTGACTTTTTTTAAATTTACTTTAATAGTTGGATTGACAAAATACAAAATTTATATAGATTTATTAAGAGGTGCAACTTCGACATGAGTTATTCATACAGTAAGTTGCTTAACTTATGTGATGTCATGGTAGATTGATAATTAAAATAGTGCATGAATGGATGAAAATTGGTGAAATGAGAATCATCCTCAATTTTATCATATATATATATATATAGTCTACACACGTAGTCTTGTATGACGGCAGGATAAACCATGGAGCGAAGAAGATTGAAGCTCACAAAAATATAGTTTGAACAATTGGACTGAAATTGCAAGGAAATTGACGGGTCTATCGAGAGTTTGATTAAGAACCATTGGAACGCCATTGAGTGCGTGTGGAACATTAACAATGAAAGTTCATAGAGTGATTGTAAGTTTGGATCGAAATAGAGTTTTTTTTTTCTTTTTCCTGAGGTCTGTATGAAGCAAGAAATTGATTTCATGAAGATGCTCTCAAGAAATCTTGGTGGTGCGTTTGTGTTGTGATGTTTTGTTTTGCTTAATTTCCTTGATTAGGGACGGAACTATAGCTTGCATATGTGACACAAGTCTCACATAAGAATTTGATGGATACTAACTCTCAAGGTTGGCTTGGTGATATAAGCTTGAGACCTTAGAATGTGTAAGTTCGAATCCTCCCAATGCCAACTTTTGTGAGCTAGTCTATATGTGCTTTGGCTTTTTATTAGCATGATTCAAACCTTAAATCTTGATAGGAGCACACTCTAGGATCTCAAACTTACACCACCAAATCAACTTCCGAGCATTAATATCCATAAGTTTTCATGTTAGGTTCTTACGTGAGGATTGTGTCACATACACAAACTATAGTTTCAGTCCAAATAAATAAGTAAATTAATCAAAACAAAACATCACAACACAAACACACCTTAACGGCCCGTTTGGTGCGCAGGATAAGGAGACATGATATGATTAGAATATCCTATCCTGAGTCAATCCGTTGTTTGGTGCACCAATAGGAAAGGATAAGTTTAACTTATTTCTAATCATATCCCACTTCTCCTTTGTTGTTTTTATCCTTAGTTTTTGGTGGGTTAGCAACCTGATAGCATATAGCTATCACACGCTTATCTCATGTTCATGACAACACATCCTTCGATTCCCACTCCTTCAATTCTCGTTCTTTTTTCATTTTTTCCCCAATTTTCTTGTTCCAAATCAATTAAATTCCAATGATTTCTTCCCACTGCTTCTATCTTTCTTCCCAATCAATTTCAATTAAATTCCAACACATCAATTAAATTCCAACGATTTCTTCCCACTGCTTCTGCCTTTCTTCCCAATTAATTTCAAT
>Ga0315914_1007598_pt1 | contig 14931 bp, 11 predicted proteins | sample MpolenodulesMG_FD_203920 | JGI IMG/M metagenome (GOLD analysis project Ga0315914, IMG submission 203920) | Medicago polymorpha root nodule microbial communities from Los Angeles, California, United States - elongated nodules | ecosystem: Host-associated > Plants > Roots > Nodule | place: USA... | reverse complement strand
AGACTCATATATGTTCCTCCAGGGGCTGGCCAAATTTATTACTTGCGAATATTGCTAACTGTTCAGCGTGGTTGCCAAGGATATGAATGTCTGCGTAGAGTCAACAATGTAGTACTCGACACGTATAAGGATGCATGTTACGCACTCGGACTACTAGCTGACGATAAAGAGTTTATAGATGCAATCAAAGAAGCAAGTGATTTATTTTCTGGTCATCAACTTCGTAAACTTTTTGTGTCATGGTTAAATATGAACACAATGACAGAACCATTTGATGTTTGGAATGCTACTTGGAAATTATTGGCTGATGGAATATTGTATGAGAGGAGGAGAGAACTTAACATGCCAGGTTAGTTACCTAAATTTTAATTTTGTCTTTTGATAATATAGATTTTTCACTATTATTACTAACAAGATGAATGTGATTGCAGATCTGCACATTGGAGATGAGATGCTGAAAAATCTATGTCTCATAAAAATAGAGAGATTGCTTAACTTGAACTGTAGATCTCTTGAAGACTATGACACCATGCCAACTCCGGTGATGTCAGGCGCGAATGATTATGAAAACAGGTTCATAGCAGCATAACTGAGCTATAATCAAGACGAAATGACTAGACTCCACTCATCTATGATAACGTCCTTGACAGCAGAACAAAGGTATGTATATGACAGAATCATTGCATCTGTTGTGTCAGATTCAGGTGGATTCTTTTTCCTATATGGTTACGGAGGTACTGGGAAAACATTTCTATGGAAGACATTGTCCGCGACAATTAGAGCGCAAGGTTTAATTGTCCTCAATGTCGCCTCAAGTGGCATTGCATCTCTTCTTCTTCCTAGAGGACGGACAACCCACTCAACATTTGCAATCCCTCTCCTTATCAAAGAGGACTCTACCTGCAATATTATAGTAGGGACTCCTAGAGCTAACCTTCTTCTCCACACCAAACTAATTATATGGGACGAGGCACCAATCATGAACAGATTCTGTTTTGAGGCTTTGGACAAAACATTGAGAGATGTGATGGGGTCTGTAAATAAGGATAACAAGACCAAACCATTTGGGGGAAAGGTTGTTGTCTTAGGAGGTGATTTCAGGCAAATTCTACCTGTCATAAGGCAAGGGACAAGGGAAAAATTGTAAGTTCCGCAGTAAATGCATCTAAGGTTTGGAGGCGTTGCGAGGTTTTGCGACTTACAACGAACATGAGGCTAAGTAAAGCGAATAATAATGCAGACCAGGAAGAGGTAAAACAATTTGCATCATGGATCCTTAGTATTGGAGATAGAAGTCCAAATACAGATGAAAATGGTGAAACTAAAATACAGATACCAGAAGACCTACTAATTCAAGATTCTGAGGATCCATTACAGTCATTAATTGATTTTGCGTATCCTAATCTACTTCAAAATGCTGACACACCGAACTACTTTCAGGAGCGTGGAATTCTTGCTCCTACTTTAGAATCTGCGCAACAGGTTAATGATTTTGTGCTCTCAAAGATTCCTGGTGAAGAAAAAGATTACTACAGCTGTGACTCTACCTGTATATAAGATAAAAACAGTGACATGCAAGGAGAATGGTTCACAACTGAGTTTCTAAATGATATCAAATGTTTTGGGCTTCCAAATCATAAATTGACACTGAAGTTAGGGGTCCCAGTAATGTTGATGAGGAACATTGATCAGGCCGCTGGCTTGTGTAATGGAACAAGACTCAGGGTAGATGTATTGGGAAAGAGTATAATTGGTGCCACTGTGTTAACTGGAACTAATGTTGGAGACAAGGTTTTGATCTCTAGGATGAATTTGGTGCCAAGTGATCCAGGCCTACCGTTTAAGTTTGAAAGGCGACAATTTCCTTTGTCTATATGTTTTGCAATGACTATAAATAAAAGTCAGGGGCAGTCACTTTCACATGTAGGAATCTATCTTCCTAGGCCTGTATTCACTCATGGCCAGTTGTATGTTGCGGTATCTAGAGTCACTTCAAGAAAGGGTCTGAAGTTTTTGATTTTGGACAAGGATAACAAGTTGTGCACGTCGGCATCAAATGTGGTTTACAGGGAAGTTTTTGACAATGTTTAACAGTTGCACCCAAGTACTTTCTCATGTATTGTTTATAGTTTTGGTTATTACGTCTTTGAACTAATCAAACTATGAAATAAAAATATTCAATAACAGTATCATGTCCAATAGTTCAAATAAAAGCATTTAGGCGTATTGAATGCAACTACTTACCTCAATTCCTGAAAGCAAGCCTTTGACATACGCTACCTACGAAGATTGATTTTAAACTCACGTCCAATAACCCTGAAAATGATAAGGTTGACATATGTTCAATGATCAAGTTTAAAGCAAGATTTTTTTTAAACAGCCAAATTATATTAAAAGGTTACCTAACCACAAAATGTACTGTGGCACCATGTCATAAACCGCTTCAAACTACAACCATCCACCAGAAACTACATAGTGGTTTTAAGTCTTAACAAGTGAAAACCAAAACTCCCAAAAAAGGGGATGGACCACCAATAACACGCCTCCCTAAGCCATCAAAATAAGAACAGCAACAGAGCCAAAGCGCTCAGTTGTGAGAAAGGAAAAAACATAGAACAACATATGATTAAAATTACTAATAATTAATTGAGAAGCAGTGCTAATGCTTACAAATCAATGTTATTTCATTGAGGAGCAAAATAATACAAAGATTCTTCTTTGGCTACCTTCTAACAATCACTTGGCTTCTTTGTAGGGAGATCGGAATTCTCACCAGCATATGGAACTACCATGGACTTTGGAAGATGACAGGAAATCAAAGTAAAGAAATATATTCTACCCATGTTCATCTGCAACGACAATGGCTATACATGGCTAATAAAGTTCTCTTTTGAACAAGATGCATTTTTTTTATTTTTTATGGATGAATATCATGTTCAACTAGATCTGAAACTAACATTCAATAATTTACATGGAAAATGGAAAATGAAAGAGTATTGGACTGCCACAAAATACTTTAGCCATCAGACATCTCATATGAGGACTAGCATTCAATATTTTATCATTAATTTACTTATTTTATTATAGGTTACTAATTTTTTATATTGAATTATAGGTTGTTGTTTTTTGAAGCCACAAAAAAAATGATCATTTAGTTTTGGCATAATTATTTTACCATAACGGTATTGCCTTAATATTGTTTTTATAAAAAAATTAACCTTTATTATTTTTTGTTTTGACGGAACTTCTTTATTATTTTATACACCATTTTTTTATTGCAACTATCATATCATTTTTTTAATAAATAACAACTATCATAAACAAATGTGGTTAACTTAATCTTTTGTATTATGTACATGTAATTTGATTTTTTTTTTTTTGGTATTCCTTCTATTGGTTTAATTAAAACAAATGTGACATGCTTACTTTTGATCTGCAACTTTGATCGTCTCCGTTACATTATACGCATGTAAAACTGTATATGAGAACAAACTATAAAAATGGTATATTTATAGCATCTAAAAATTTAATTTAGATAATATTTTACATTTAATCTCTTAATATCCTATCTTATTTAACTTATACTAACTATGAGATCAATTTTTAATCTAAATTAAATTTTGAAACATCGCTTTTTCATAGACACCATTGTTTTTTTTATTCTGCAAAAAAATAAAATAAATTTTAGACACTAAAAGAAAACAAAAAAAGAGCCTAGCACCCGTGAATTGCACGAATTAACACACTAGTATTAAGCAAAACTTCACCTATTAAATATCGTTGAATTAATTAAAAATTGAAAGTTAGGGTGTTACAATAGTAGCAGTGCTCTGATTAGGCCAAACTTTACGGTACGTTGCTTATTTTCTGTTTGATAAAATGCTTAAACCAAACTTTATGGTACAATGCTTGTTTTGTGTTTGATAAAATGCTTGAACCAAATTATTTACTTTCGAATCTCAGTAATGTGATTCTCCTTCACGTATGCTCGTTATAGGTGTTTTGATTCTGCAAAACGAATGGAATTGTTTGATCGAAATGTGATCATATCAACCTTTGCATGTTACTTTATGATTGAAATGTCCTTGATCTTTCTCACTTTTGTCAAATATTCCCTGTTTTCTGATCAATTTATGTCCTACTCCCTCCGGTCACTATTATAAGCAAAAGTTGACTTTTTAGGTTCATTCAATAAATGATGTATATGGTCTATATATAGACTACATACATCATTTATTGAATGAATCTAAAAAGTCATTTTTTGCTTATAATAATCACCGGAGGGAGTATTTCACAATAAGTTAAGATTGTTCAGGTCAACATGTTTCATTATTACTTGCTATCTGGGCTCTTAATATGTGGAAAAATATTTTAGGTACCCTATCCAAAAGTGAGTCAGTGAATTGATTTACAAAGGCTACAAATTGGTTGTTAGGAAGATCAATAATGATTGTTGAGCTACTTTGATTTCAATAGCTACCTTCTACATGGTAAGTTTTTATGACAATGCTAATCTTGTTATGTTGATTTTTGCCCTTCATGATTTGACCTATTTGTTGAAAGATACTGACAAACAGTTGTATTATCGAATAGGTTAACCAACTACTCCATGTCCTTGTTGAGCATGGTATCAACGTTGCAGCTTGGTCAGTTTCAGTTTTGCCACATTCAATTGATAATGATTCTCATGACAGGATCATCCTTTGCATTAGATTGTTGCGCAATACTGGTGATGAAACAAGGTAGTTATGTCTGCAATCTTGCAGGCAGAACATTATGAAGATGCTTGCCGATTAGCAGCGCCACAAGACAAAGGAGATTAAAGAGAAGGCTTGCATTTCTAATGTGCATCTTGATGACCTTATTGATTTCTACCTATAAAGATCAGAAAGGTATGGTGGTTGTATATATTAACTCTTTTTTTTTCCATTAGATTCCTTTAAATTTTAGTCTTGCATATTCTCATCATTGCTAATGAATAAAAAAAAATGGTTATACCTATATTGTCAAGTTGTGATATGTTGAGCATTGCTTGAAGTTTTCATATGTGGGGAACAGTCACTGTAATACATTTTCTTACCTTTATCTTGAGTAATACTGTTATTCTTCTGTATTGAGACTTGAATATTAATTTTTATGTATCATGTGGTGCAGTCTAAATTTGACATTGACGAAGAGTGGGAGGATTCTATTGTATGAATTCTCTTTGCTTATTCTTCACGGTTTGAATAATGGTAATTTTAAAATTGTCTTGCTCTTTTAGATAAAAAAAAATTGGTGTTATTATCTCTGGATTGCTTCAGTTTCATCCTTGTGCTTCATGTTGATACTATCACTAATTAGGATGTTTGGGTTTTGGTGTGTTCTGTTTTGTTGCTCAGTTCTGAGTATTGTTTTGATTTTTTGGTTCAACAATATTTGGTTTTGCTATTGTATGTTGCTCTGTGATTGTTGATATCATTGCAAGTTTTTCTATGCTGCTATCTGTGACTATCTTATAGTTTATATGTGACCACTGCTTACGCATGCATTATATTGTTTATTTTGGCAGAACAAAAAGTTGAATACTATAAAAGGATGCGAGAAGATTTGAAGAAGAAAGACAAGGAAAAGAAATTTGTAGAGCATCAACAACTTGGAGCAAAAAGAATCAAGCAGAAAACAAAATGGAAGGCTGATAATATGGTTGGAAGAATAAGAAAAGTGCAGTGGGATATTTTATAGAGTACATGTTACATTGGATGAAAACTTGTAATCGTTTTAGTATTCAATTCAAATTGTGTTGCTTAGTTCAAATTGCGTTGCATAGTTCATTATCATTATGCAAGAATAAGAATAGTGAAAGGGGAAAATTTTATAGAGTATGTAATTCAAACTGGTTATTAAAACTTGTATCTAATATTGGTTAATTCATATATGAATGAAGTCTAAGCAAAGACATTTGGTAAATTCAAAAAAAAAATAGTCTAGACAATCTTGCGACACATTTTACAATTTCTCAAAAATTTTAAATGTAACACTTTTTTATTGTTATCGATGATACAAAAAGTGTTACAATAATGTAACATTTGCAACACTTTTTGATTGTTACAGGTAGTACTATAAAATGTAACTAAAACTCTTTAGTAACATGGGTTTTACCTAACGATTATTCAAGTATTACTAAATTTAATTAGTAACATTTTTCTTGATTTAGTTACAATTTTCAAATGTTACTAAATGTCATTATTGTAGTAGTGAGGTGTCGGAGATTTTATTTTATCTTTTGAATTTATGTTTAAGGAACCATTGAGTTCTCTATGTTGATGTATATGAGATTTTGAAATTATGACTTTATGATGTTTTTGAGATGTATTTCCACTGCGACTGTTTATGTAATTGATAACCTTTGCATGTTTTAGATTAATGATGACGTGGCACCTTAAAGTTAATTGAATTATTGTTAAATTATTATTTAATATTGTATGTGGGGTTCCAAGGTGTTACATAGGACTCTTTACAAATTTTTTGATGCATTTAGTATTCCTTTTTCAAATATATGTCTTATTAATAATCTTAATTTGACTTCAACTATGCAAAGGTGACATTAACCAAGACACAAACAAAGGATGATTTAGTTATAGTCAGGCACGTTTATTACTTTAACAAATTTTCTTAATTCCCATGTATATATAATTAGAATTGGTAGACCGTATTATAATTTTGATAGATCTAGTTAGAGTAAATTACAATCTTCTTCTTTTAAAGATACTTGAATTACACCCCTTCTCTTCTTATGTTAAAATATTCGCTCCCCTCCTTTGAAAAGAAAAATTTATACTCCTCTCCCCTATACGATGCTTGAATTACAACCGCATCCCTTGATAATTAAATATGCACTACACTTTAATCTATTTTAACTTAAATATATATTTTTATGATATATACTAATTTTAAACCACCATTTAAGAAAAATAAACTCATTTCTTTATAATTTAAATATCAATGATAATTAAATTTAAATATTTTGCTATTAATTTTATATTTTAGAGTATAAAATTAACTTTTAACTAACCGTACTTTACTGTCTTTAGTAATTTTTCACATATTTTAATTTTATTTTGGGTTGTTTCATATTTTATATTAGGGTTTAAAACTATATGTTAATGAAATTGTGGATAAAAAATAGCGAAAAACATGTATTTAAATTTTGATTATATTAAAAAGACCCGCAATATTTTTTTCCGAAGTGTGTTAGATTTTATTTTTTTTTGCTAGATTATTGGAAATAAAAAAAAATATATTGAGGGATTAAAGTGTAGATTTTAATATAAGACGAGAGATAAATGTAATTCAAGCTTCTCCTAAGGAAGGGGAGTGAAATATTTTATGATATATATATTTTAACATAAGAGGGGAGGGAAGTGTAATTTAGCTATTATCAATTAAAAGGTGCAAAATTAGGGTGGTAATTAGGAGCCCATATTTGGAAACAAAGTAGATAGCGACATTATGGATGGAGCGAATATGTTAGTCAAAATAGTATCTTTAAAATATTTTGTTAATATTGTCATATTAGTCCTTAAATACATTACTTTTTTTTTTGAAGAAGCTAAATTAACCCACCCAAATTGACACTAGAGAGAATCGAACCTGAGACCTTGAGGAGGTGCACACTCCCAAGTCTCAAGTCAATACCACTAGGCCAACCCAAGTGAGTTCCCTAAATACATTACTTATTGACATATCAATTATCATAAGTACTTAGTTAATGTCATATTCCTATATAAAAACAGTTTATGTCAATATTGAAGGATTATTTTAAAGCCAAAGACTATTTTGATAAACGAAGTACACAATCAGAGACTATTTTGAAATTTTGATGTATTGAGTGACTATTGTAACTACTCGTTACACATTCAAAGACCGAAATAACTATTTCCCTACAACCACTGTGCCAAATGAATCTTTGTGTCAATACAAGGTTCTTAATGCCTCTCAACCATTGCAGCCTTCCAAACATTTTAAAAAATTCCTTACAATCTCAAACCATTTTTAAAAATATATCAATCTATTATTCAGAAAATACATTAAATTTACACACCTTTCTTCAATCACAAACAACTCTAGTTCTTCTTGTACATGGAGGGCTAAAGCTAATGCATAAGATGAAAGAAAGCAATTTATTTGGGTCAAGATCCTCTCTATTTATCAAAAGAATTGACTGTATCCATTACAAAAGTTTTAGATTAAATAAAAGATATATGCTTCAATTTCTAAATTGCTGATATAATTATATGAACATTTATACAACAAAGTTATAGTAATAAAAATGTCATTTTTAAGAAATTGAGGTCGTTGTTATTGAATATATTTTTCACATGATTGGTTCTTTTAAAGCCCCTACTTCAAACTCACCAGATTTCCTCGATTGGCATTTATGCTCTGATGGTGACTTTTCTATCAAGACAGCCTTTGAAGTTGATTGATCAAACTACTTTGAATCAGAATCCAATTTATGTTTGTACAGATTTGGAATTGGCCTAGTCCGAATAGGTTCAACTTAGGAAGATTATTTGTTAATGATTGTTTATTGACTAATGAGGAATTTGATGCATTTGTGGTATGTCATAGAGAAATTTATGTCCTAGATATCAAAATTATATAAAATCCATATGGATGTTATGTTATATTTTTTTTATCCATAGCCCTTCCCCCCACTTAAAATAATCATATTTGAGGTTGTATCGGACACTAAACGTATGTACTTCTCTCTGTTGGGATTGTGAATCTTAGTTTTCTGCGTTTTTGGAGTTTAACCTCTTTCACTAGACTCGACCCTTTGATGAGAGACTCTTATTCTATCAAAGATTTATTAGCATTTTTCTAGTTTGCACAACTGGATGAATTGGCAAGTTTTCATGCACTTTTTCTTTTAAGTGTCTCTTTGTGAAATCTAAAAATCTAGGAACAATTTTGTTTTCTCCCAAATTGCATTCAAGGTTGCTGATTTATTGAACAAAATCATGAATCAAGGTATTTATTAGGTCTAATCTTATTCAGGTTGGTTTTGGGCTCCCCCTCTTGTGGTGGAATCATCAAAGGCAAAAATGATTGTTTTTTTATAGAGTTCTATAGTAAGTTTGATTCTTGCAATGCAGAATGGAAAGTGCTTTGGACCATCAGATTGGGGATCAAATTGGTTCAAGCATTGGATTTAAAGTGAGTTATGTTTGAATTAGATTCCAAAGAGTTGCCCCTCTTTTCTTGAAGGGGTTTTGGTTGATTTCTTTTTTCTCATTGAAAATGAATAGTTTACTTTGTCACATGATGTAAGAGGTGCAAGTTTATCACATTAAAAATTTACGATGGAATTTACGTATAATTGCGACAAAATTTTATACTAAAGCCCAATGATAAGGCTAGTGTGAGTATGACTGACCGGTTGTACCAACTGCAATTAGTTTACTATTCCTTTTCTTAAGAAAAATATCAAAAGTGAAATTTGATTAAACATTCTCTTTCTCACCACTTTATATAGAACCTATTTCCAAGGCGTAATACCTACTTATGTTTAACTCTTGAAAGAGTGGTAAAATGATAATGTCATAAGACTCATCTTCTGATTTATTCAATTTTAATTGATTTCATTTTCCAATTTTTTAGGATCATTTTCTAGGTGTTCCATTGGATTAGGATGACGACACTCCTACGTAATGGTTTGTTACAGAATAATTAACTAATTTCTATAAGAAAAATGATGAAGTATCACATCACAAACTAGATTGGTATTATAAATAAAGAACCATACACAGGTATGAATACAAACTATCCTTTATACCATTTCAATACTTGAAACCAACATGTGAAAATTACTCACAAAAATGGGAATAGTATATTGCACGCCATTAAATACGTGTACTATGTGATAAACTATGACGCAAATTTATCAAGTTTTTATATTTTTTGATACATATCAAAAGAATAAAAAAGAGGTTCAATTATTAAATGAAACATAAAGAATATTATCCATCCCCACATACCCTTAGAAGAGTTGAGGGATCAAGTACCAGTGTTAAATACACACACACAACAGACATAAATTAATGCAATAAAGCTTCTTTCTCATCTTTCCATAACTAAAGGCAGTGATTAATTTAAGGAGCCGCACTCTTTGATAGAACAACTAAAGCATACATAATAAATCAACAAGATATATAATAATATTTCAAGGGCCAATTGAAATAAAATAAAATAAAATAAAACTTGAGGAGTTAACAATCTTTAATATTTCTAAACAACCTGAAAGAAACATATTGGTTGACAATTTCCAAAAGACATTATAATACATATTTGAATTGACGGTGAATTTGACAGAATCATAGTGTGTCACTGTGATTTTAGATGCTTCAACAAAATCACGGTGTTGTTATAATCTTGTCAAACTCATCGTAATTCCAAACATGCACATAGTTAGCTTAATAAGCTACGCTGGCCATTACATTCAAAGGGGTCGACACCAATTAACATAATAGAACATAAAGCTAGCAGCATGCTTCTTTTACCCTCAAGTTGTCCATGAACAAATGGCTTCACAAGAAGTCGTTGCATCTATACTTAGAAAATAAGAAACGATGAAAAGGCAAGGTGTGAAAAGTTCATCAACTCTGTGCCTTTCCAGTTGGTTTTGGTGAATTTTGAGGATACTGATGATGAAACGGAGAAGCATGAGTGCCATGTGATATGGAAAGACTTCTTTGTTGTTGTCCATTGCGCGTGAATGCCCCTTGTGTTCTACCGTTACGAGTATTTGGACTTGCGCTAAAACGGTCAGCTTGCATTGTCTGGAAATAGTATGATGAACTAGCCATGTCCTTAAGGTTTGGGAGAGGCTTCAAAGCTTCTACAACTTCACTCATTAGTGGTCTAGCTTTTGGATCTCTGCTAAGGCAGTGGGCAGCCAAATGGGCGGCTTTTTGAGCTCCTTTTATCGAGAAGTGGCCTTCCAGCCGAGGGTCTATTAACCTGTAGAACCTTCTTCTCTCTCCTAGATGCGGTCTAGCCCATTCCACGAGGTTATGTTCGCCATTCGGTCGGTTTTTGTCCATGGATCTTCGCCCGGTTATCATCTCAAGTAGTACCACTCCAAAACTATACACATCACTTCTTGATGTAAGATGCCCTGAAACCAATACATGAAGATTAGATGATACAGATTTTGATAATATTTAAAAGGTCTTTGAACAAATCTAGGTGAAAATCAACAGAGTATATCATAGAACAGCAAGTCTCTCATAAAGAGGAAGTTATAAACATTATGAGAATGCAAAACATGGGCAACTCATGCGTAAATTCGGATATTAATCCGAAGCATTCCTTACGAGAGAACAAGTGACATCACCCAATAAAGGTCAAGAGCGTCCCACGTAGATAGCTCATTTGGTCAGAAAAGGGACGCCGAGGAGTTTTAAAAAAGAGATTTAGGGTTCAAACTCTGCAAACTAGAATCAACCACTAAATTGATAAAATGTGTCTATTCGGAAGAAGAAGAAAAAAGGTCAAGAACATTGTACCAAGAAGAGAAACAGACGGCACTGAATCATTTACAAAATATTTTGGTTCAGGACACAGGTTCAGTGATAAAAAAAAAAACAAATACAATTAAAAGTTAGGTTCTGGATTTCGACTTTGGCATAACCAACAAAATTTACCTGTCATGACATATTCTGGAGCTGCATAACCATATGTTCCCATAACTCGAGTAGACACATGGGTTTTATCACCCTCTGGACCATCTTTTGCAAGTCCAAAGTCTGAGAGCTTGGCATTGTACTCCTGAATCATTACATTATTAGAAATGCTCAAATAAAGGAAAGAATAAAATGCAATCATGTCAAAATATTTGGCACTTACTGCATCCAATAATATATTGGAAGTTTTGAAATCCCTATATATTACAGGTCGTTCGGCTTCCTCGTGAAGAAAAGCAAGTCCCTTTGCAGCTCCTAGTGCAATTTTCATCCTAATGGACCACGGAAGAGGCAAGGATCCTACAGAAATATAGTTTTGTACATGAGAACATTAAAAACGGATATAATCCAAATAGAGTACAAAGCAGAATTCGTAAGAAAATAGTAACTTCAGCAGGGTCCTCTATCTCATGTTAGCAGAATTTTAAAATGAAATAATGGTCCAACTATTAATTTAAAAATATATTAGAACATAATTTGTTACAGTAAAAGTAACTTACTCCTAAACAAGTGGTTTTCCAAGCTTCCCCGAGGCATAAATTCATATACTAGCAACCTTTGATCATCTTCGATACAGTAGCCTATAAGTTTGACAAGGTTTTGATGAACTAAATCACCAAGATAATTTACTTCAGCCTGTAACATGAACCAAACAAGATATTAAAACCTCAAAAATAAAAAAGACATGTCTTTAAGAAAATACAACATAAAAAATGAACTTAAAGGAAGACAAATCTTATTAGAAAAATTACATACCAGCCATTCTTTATGACCCTGGAGGCCGTCATGGTTAAGGGTTTTGACTGCAACAGTAAGTCCTGTGCCAGGTTTCACTGGAGCAGTTCCATTTTCTTCGATCCATCCTTTGAACACACAACCAAACCCACCTTCACCGAGAAGACTCTCGGGCCGAAAATTTCTTGTTGCCAACTTAAGATCATTGAAAGAGAATTTCCGCAGCCTGGAAGCAACTTTAATTTCGTCTTCAACTTTTGAAGTAGATGAGTTGCTTTCAGCATTACTAGTGGTGGTGGTTGTTGAAGAGACTACTGGAACCGATGGTTGGTCTCTACTTGTATCAAGAGTGGATTTGCTTTCAGCTATTGAGAAGACAACCCAGCAAACAAAGGAAAAACACAATAATTAGAACAAGCAATAACATAGCATCATTTATCATACTAACTACTAAGACAACAAGAGAAAAAGGCTACAAAGCACTGTCATAGACACCAGACACGACACCAACACATATACACATGTACTTATTTAAGAAAATGAAAGCAGTTGAATGTGACTACATTGGTGCCGTGTCGGTGTTAGACATCGACACTTGTCAAACACTTGACACACGATCGTCTGAAGTGTCAGTGCTATATAGGAAATAGGTACCATTTCAATTCTAATTTCATAAAGTAAGAAAAGGAAATGGAACCAAAACCAAGTTCTTTTTGTCATACATGAAAAACACATACATCAATATACGGTGACATACTAACAGTTTGCAAATCACAAAATACAATTGTTCAACTTAAGAGCTCATCCCTAACTCAAGGAAATGAAGGAACTCCCAGCGAACGCCGCTCTGGAGAAGGGGAAGATTAAAAAAATGGACCATGATTGCCTTTCAAAGTTCTGAAAATCCTAAATAAAACATTGCTTATACTTTAACTTTAACAACACCTATGTTTGGTATAAATTTTCATGTAGAATTCTGAACAAGGACAGTTACAGAAAGTCAAATTATTTACTATTCAACAAATAAATTTCTACAAGTTCAGCTTTAATTCTTTAACACACAAAAACAGTATAAAAATAATTAACCAAAATTACAGAAAAAAAAACCTTCCAAACACAAAAGAAAAGTAATTAATCAAACAAAAAAGAAGTTACCATAATTAGTACTGGTGCCACTAACAGAGCTATCAACCTTGGATCTTGAAGAAATGCAGCTTCCAATGAACCTAAAACTAAGCCAACACCCAGTTTCAGTTTCTTCATCTTCCATAACCCCATCTTGTTTCTTCTTCTTTTTCCACCCTTTTGATTTACACACATCCAAAGACTCAATCACCTTACCATTCTCACCACCTAATCCCATTTTCATCAAAACCCTAAACAATCAAACCCATAAAATCATCAAAACCAAAACACCTTCAAACCCTACAATGCCTAACCACCACAAAACACACTGACCCAGATGATTAATTTCCAAATAAAGCCTAAAAATCAAAACTTTATCACTCAAAAACGCTTAAAACACAAAATCCAACAAAACCCAGAAATTAAAAATGGCAAAAAAGGGAAGGTAGATCACATGAAGCAGATCAAAAAGCTCTAAAATGTAATAAAACAAAAAATGAAACACTTTTGAAACCTAGATTGAAGAGAGTAATGAGAACAGTTTTGGAAGAAAAGAAGAGAACAAGTTAGCTTAACAGAGAAAGGTATGGTCGGAGAGAGACAGATACATGAAAGTCGGAGATGGGGTTTGTGTTTATGTTTGTGTTGTGCAAAGCAAAGCAAAGCTGACTCAGTACAACTCCAACACACATTACTGAAACGGAAACAAATGAAAATAATATTAAATATATGTCCAATTTCAGATAATTCTTGATATCATCATCATAGTATATGATTTTTTTAATTTACCTCGTTTTAAAAATCAGTTTCATTTTAAATTAGAAAAAAATGAGTTTCATTTTTTTTGTCAAGCAGCCTAGCGCTAGAGCTAACACAACTAAGGAGGGTGTATTGGATTAGGATTTTAAAGGACAATTTTTGTTTGAAAAAGTCTTGATGATTTTAAAAGACTTTGCAGGATTTTGATGACTTTGAAGATTTTAAAAGACTATTAAGGATCTCAATGGATTTAATTTATAAAATTTTAAAGGATTTGAAATGATTTTATGGATTTCAAGAGATTTCAACAGATTTTATGAATTTTAAAAAATAATTGAAAAAAATATCATAACACACTCTCTTTCACAAAATATCAATAAAGACTCTTATTTATTTTACTTTATTTTCTACGGGAGAGCTAGAGAGAGAGAGAGATATAAGAGGAAAAGAGAGAGTGAGAGAGAGAGAGAGAAGAGGAAAAGAGAGAGTAAGAGAGAAGGAAGGAGAGAGAGGGAGAGATAGTAAAATCTTAAAGAAAAACAATCCTAAGAAATCTCATGTTTTCATGAAAGACTTTTTCATG
>Ga0315914_1007596_pt1 | contig 14933 bp, 5 predicted proteins | sample MpolenodulesMG_FD_203920 | JGI IMG/M metagenome (GOLD analysis project Ga0315914, IMG submission 203920) | Medicago polymorpha root nodule microbial communities from Los Angeles, California, United States - elongated nodules | ecosystem: Host-associated > Plants > Roots > Nodule | place: USA... | reverse complement strand
CGTGAGATCTCTTAGATCCACTACTTCCTGACCCAATAATTCCTCCTACTTGACTACCATAATGTGGTTGATCACGGAGAGCATGCCATTCTTCCATTAAAATAAATTGGACATTCTTCCCACATGCATATAATTCCTGGGCTTTTGCCAGAACATCAGTTTCCGACCAACCGCTTCCTTGGAAACGTTTAGCACCTTCATAAGCACCAATCCATTTATTTATTAATTTTCTCATATAATTAAAACGGTTTTGGCATGCAACTAGATCGCGCGGAGAATCAAATGAGCAATACTCATTACAATACTCAACAATTTTACCCCAATATGTTTCACCTCTCTGATTTCTTCCAACAACACTGCTCGTTCCAAACTTAATCCACGCACTAATTAACACCAAATTTTGTTGAGTGTTCCATGTTGGTTCCTTACTTTTCTTGCTCTTAGGAGTTGAATCTTTTGGATCTGGAGTGACTTCATTAGCAACTGCCATGCCACCAGGAGTTATTTGTGTTGAAAATTCAGGAAATTGAGATGCACCAACACTGGAAAAATTTTCATTCTCCATTGGCATATAACCATTAAACGGGGGTGTTTGAGATGGATATCTCATCATAGATCCATGATATGGATGAAAGTTTGGAACAGAGGATGACTGGTTGAAATTTGGTGTAAAACCAAAATTAGGTATGTTTTGAGGTATATTTTGAGGACGTTGGTTGGAAAATTGATTTGGATTTTGATAACTGTTGGGATTTTGGTAGTTAAATGGGTAATTAGAATAATTTTGGGTGTTGAAATGGTTATTATTGGGATCCATTTCACTAAAAAACAAGATTAAAACTTCACTTAGTTTGCTAATAGAAAGATAATAATAAGATTAAGATAGTGAAAAACTTGATTTTTTTTTCTGTGTCCAAATCAAATGAACCAAGTCTCTATTTATAGAGAAATTTTTTTTATGAATTTTGGTATTTTTTTTTTTTAAAAAAAATTAATTTAAAACGAAATAATTGAGGTCCAATAATTAAAATGATAAGAATCCGAACAACCAATCAGAAGCTGACACGTGTCCTCATCTATCCAGAATTTCGTTTCTCTCTCCACCTCCTGCAGCCTCACGCGCCTTTGTCTGCGCGTGTGCTGCACGCGCCGTTTTTGGCCAACCGCGAAGCGCCACGTGTCCCTGTCGCAGCAGATTAAATGTGTTGAATCCATTCATCCTCTCTTTCATCCAACTCAACATTAAACTTACCATTGGAGGCTTTTTGTTGTTGAATCTCACTTTCAACACACACTTTCAACAGCCATTGTAGATGGTCTTATAATAATATGATTACAAAGGGTCCCTTTATTTTAAGAGATTTGTTATGGCCCCCCTATTTGCTCACAAACCTCTCATAAGACTGAAAATACACTTATATATTCAAAGAGAAATATTACTGACACACATTTTAACACATATTTTTTAACACACTCTCTTTGATTGGTTAAAATTCACATGGGACCAACTAAATTTATACGGGACCCACATGATTTGGTGGGACCCATGTGAATTTTAACCAATCAAAGAGAGTGTGTTGAAAAGTGTGTGTTAAAATGTGTGTTGTTAGCATTCCTCTATATTCAAATTGTATGATGTGATGAGTTGTTTTCAAGATCTTTCACATGGTTTGGAAGTTACAATGTTCTAAATGTTCCATTAAGATCAGAATGGAAAACCTAATTGTTGTTTTCTACTATTTTTGTCCATCAGAAGTTACCTACCAATGGGATCGAAAACTAAGTTCTAATCCAAGTCTACATCAGATTTACAACGTTTTTTCTTCTTCAATGAAACGTAGCATAAAATTATTACAAATATATTTTTTCAATCAAAATACAGATAGATCAAACACAACTAAGATTACAAAATGGGGAATGCTAGTGTCAAACGTTTCTACAGACGCCATTGTACACATGCGCATCTGTTAAGCCACTTGTCTAACTTTTTAATTTACTTACTTGCTAACCCACTCAGCCGGTGGAGAAACATAATTTATAATTTTTTGCTTTTATTTTTGGAAAACCTGAATAGACACCTTTAATTAGCCCCGCCTCTTCATTCAGTCTCACATGTCGCAAAACAAATGGTTGGTTCATGCAATTAGGCGGTTGTGATGTGGGTTTGAGCTTTCACAAATACATACAACGACGTCGATATGGGTAGAGAGACTTGGGTGACGTTTGTGGGTGTTTATGGTGTGATGCTCATAATTTGACAGATCTGAGTTTGAATGGATCTGCTTTACAGTGGACTAAGGGCTGAGTTGTGGTGTTTTGTGAAGTTTACTGAAGGAGAAATTGACTGCAAGTTTGAGCTTTCAGTAGTTACTTAAGAAGACCATTCAAATTGCTATTGATTTTTCATAATGGATGGTTGATAAAAGACAATAAAGTGAAACCCAGGATTAGAAAAACACACAAACAAGCCAAACACATAAATGTTGATTCTTTACTACAATGCAAAAAATCAGTATTAGGTTTTCCAGAAAAAAAAAAGTCCTTTAATTATATCTCTGTATTACTTCTTCTGAATAGTCCCGCATCCAATTTGATTGGAATTCTATTGAAACTATTTCTATTTTTGGAAGATTCATGTATTCTAATTTTTCCGTTTTTCATGATTATGTCGAACTTGACGATGAAGACGGTTGTCATGTGACTGTAAATATGCGTTGAGGAAAGTGATGAGTGGAGGAGACAATTAACTAGAAAATTTAGATTCTTTTACTAAATAAAATAGCCGGTTGCCAATAAAAAGATGTTTTGTTAAAAATGATGTGGACGAATAGAAAGGGAAGTGTACAAAAGTGTTTGTTACAGCGTGTGTCCGTAGCATTGCTCTTCTAAAATATACAAAGTTGAACAAACAATACATAAAACACAACATAATGAAATGAAATTATGAAATGAAACTACACTGACTCAGTTTGAATGAACTTACATCCCATCATCATCATCCTCAAGAATCAACCAAAAGTGAAGAATGATACCATTGTCATTTCAATTCGTAAGAGTTATGTAAGTGACACAACATGCAATCCAAAACACCGCCTGAGTCTCACGAGCTATATGAAAGAAGTGCTTAAGGTTGCTCTTCAATTGAGTCAACGTCTATGTGAAAACTATTTATATTTTCACTGATTTAAAATGTTTGAAATATTCAAATTTCACAAAAAAAATTGGTGATGAGCCATGCTTGAAATGAGATTATATAAATTTAAAAAGAAAATAAAAGTTTCAGTGTCAAATATTTGTAAGTAACTGTTCGAATGCACTTGTAATTAACCCGTAACTATCTTCACAATTCACATTGATCAAGATGCCCAACAACAACGGCTATCTATAATTTTATCGAACTTGCTAAGGCGTTTCATTACTCCCTTCGTCCGATATTATGTGACCTAGTTGACTCTGTCACGTATGTCAATGCACAATTTTAAACTTAAATATGTTTAACAATCTATTAAAAAAAATTATGAAAATTTAATATTTTAAAAATATTATCCATTTGGGGTTGGCCTAGTGGTTGACTTGGGATTTTGGAGTGTGCTCCTCTCAAGGTCTCAGGTTCGATTCCATCTGGTGCCAATTTCGATGGGCAAATCCATACAGAGTTTTGCTCTGGCTTAGAACGGACCCCCCGTAAGTGGGCGGTGGGATTGGTCCTCTCGGATTAGTCGGTCCTTAGATAGGATACCGAGTTTTCAACAAAAAAAAAATATTCATAGAAACAAATCCAACATCTTATATGTTATATTTTATCTTTATATATTAATAGAAAAATGTCAAAATATGTTACATTAACACAACAATCCACATTTTTTAAATTAGATAATTTAAAATAGAACATATGGAGTATCGTTTAGCTGCTGAACCCTATTAATTTATTTTTTGTAAGAGCCGGAACCTATTTTATTGCGTGTAATAATTACACACGTCATAGGAGAACAATAAAAACAAGGAAATGATAATAATTAGTAAGTGTTCATAGGACACTTTATGTAGAAATTTAAAGCGAAATTTTTATTTTAGAAATTAAAAAAAAAATCCTACATAAAGTTTATCAATTATTTTTATTTTTGAACCTGTTTCCGAGTTGTTCTTTCTTGTAGGAGAAAGAAACACGGTGATGTTTCACACCAATGATTTCAGTTCCACGATCGAGAAATTTTCTTCTCTGATTTCAAACTGTGTTACGGTGAAAAGCTTGAAGCATGGAAAAGCATTGCACTCTCAACTCATCAAAACCGCGCTTTTCTTTGAAACTTTTCTCGCAAATGGACTCATTGATTTGTATTCCAAATGTGGCTGTAAAGAGAGTATTCACAAAGTCTTTGATGATCTTCCCAATAAGACAACACGTACGTGGAACACGCTGCTCTCGTTTTACTCAAAAAAAGGATTTTTTGATCAAGCTTATAAACTGTTCGATAAAATGCCGCAAAGAAACCTTGTTAGCTATAACTCGCTTATATCAGGTTTAATACGTCACGAGTTTCATATAGAAGCGGTTAATTTTTTTAGGGTGATGCAAAATGGTGGCGGTGGTTTGATGTTAGACGAGTTCACGCTTGTTAGCATAGCGAGTAACTGTTCTTGTTTGGGTAACGTTAAATGGTTGCGTCAGGTTCATGGGGTGGCAACTATAGTTGGATTTCACACGAATGTGATTCTCAACAATGCTTTGATTGACGCTTATGGGAAATGTGGGGAACCCAATTCATCGTTTTGTTTGTTTCGTTCGATGGTAGAGAAAGATGTTGTGTCTTGGACATCAATGGTAGTTACATACACAAGAGCATCGAGAATTGATGATGCATGTAAGGTGTTTAACGAAATGCCAGTTAAAAACACGGTTTCTTGGGCTGCTTTGATCTCGGGTTTCGTTAAAAATGGACGTTGTTGTGAAGCTTTGGAAGTGTTTCACCAAATGATTAAAGAAGGGGTACTGCCTAGTGCACAGACTTTTGTAAGTGTTTTAGATGCTTGTGCAAGTGAAGCTCTTATAGGAAGAGGTAAACAAGTTCATTGTCAAATTATCAGAGGTAGAAGTAGTGACAATTTGTTTAACGTGTATGTATTTAATGCTTTGATGGACATGTATGCAAAGTGTGGTGATATGAAATCGGCTGAAAATTTGTTTGAGATGATGATTCATGTGAAGGATGTAGTGTCTTGGAATACATTAATAACTGGATTTGCGCAAAATGGTCGCGGAGAAGATTCGTTGGCAGTTTTTGATAGGATGATAGAATCCAACATAAAGCCAAATCATGTGACATTTCTCGGTGTACTATCTGCTTGCAGCCACGCAGGTTTCGTTAATGAAGGGTTAGAGTTGCTTGATTCAATGGAAAGGCGATACGGAGTGAAGCCGAAAAGTAATCACTATGCTTTGTTAATTGATTTGCTTGGGAGGAAAAACAGACTTGAAGAAGCAATATCTTTGATTGAGAAAGTGCCTAATGAAATTAGTAATCACATTGCAATGTGGGGTGCAGTGTTGGGTGGTTGTAGAGTTCATGGAAACTTGGAACTTGCTAGAAAAGCTGCAGAAGCTTTGTTTGAGTTGGAACCTGAAAACACAGGTAGATATGTTATGTTATCTAACATTTATGCTGCCTCTGGTAGATGGAGTGATGCTAATAGAATTAGAAATGTTATGAAGGAGAGAGGGTTGAAGAAAGAACCAGCTTTTAGTTGGATTGAGTTGAAGGAATCAAGATATGAGTTTGTGGCCAAGGATAAGTTTCATCCACAGATTGGAGAGATATATGAAGTGAATAGTAAATTAGTCCAGCATTTGATCGATGTTGGATATCAACCTTGCATTATTTACACTTCTCTTCTTGATGAGGATGATGATTTTTACTTTAGTTAGTTACAGTTGTACTGATCATAGGTTATTCTAGTAATTTTTTATTTTGGTATTGATTGAGTTAACAAATAAAAATGCTTAATGAAATATTTGTTACATGTCAATTCCGTCTCCTAGTTAACAGTCCCTCACAATGAAATTATCCAATGTTTTGTTGGGTTTGATTCTGGGAGCACAATAGACCTTGTCAAGGTGGTTCTAGAATCACATGATAACAAGCTTATGGTCTTTAAAGACCACAAAACTCATGGACAGTGTTGGGTCAAAGAACCACTGATTTTCTTAGAAACTTCCTGTTAGACTGTGGTTCTAGAAGTCCGAGTCACCTTTATGTAACCTTTGATAGAATACTATGATGTCACTAAGTTCAGCCACTAAAGTCAGTTACAAATGAAGTGAAGGTCTACTAATATGGATCCAGATTCCCTACATTAACAAAAACACACATCTATATGTATTAGTTGATCTCGACCATTGCTTTGACATCGGTCAATTACCCCTTCAACAAATCATCTTTAAATAATCTACGCCATTGATTTAAGATTAGACAACTAAGAATGATTAATGCATCACACATTTGATGCGTGGCATCCAAATCTTAATAGTCCTAGGTTCTAAGTACTAACCCATGGTCTCGTACCACTACGATCTCTAACATAGACCTAAAAATATAAGGAAGAACTTTCCCCTTCCATCGGCATGATTTGGATATACACGTTTAAAAAAAGACCGTAAATTATGTTGTTTAGAAGTAAATTTCGGACAATATATTTTGTGCCTAGAAGTACACTTCTAATAACAGGTGGATTCTAAGGTGAGGGAGCAATTAAGTCCCTCACCGGTGCGCCACCAATAATATATCATAAGATTTATTTAAGGGTTTAGATTAGTTTAGGCAAAAAAGAACAACACCTATGCCTTGCCCCCACCCAATCGCTGCCTTTTCTTTCCTTCCTTTTTTCCCTTTTCTTTTTTCAGCAATAACTTCCATGTTAGACGGTGAGGTGAGGTTTTTCAGCAATTCCACCGTGAGAGAGGAAGAATATTATGAACCTTGAAAGAAAATTTGTGCAAAAAAGGCATGGGAAACCCTTACTTCTATGATCTGGACAAGACCATTATTTAGGTTACAAAATGATGATTTGAGTATATGGAGTCTTATATATCATGTTTCTGTGCAGTGCTAATAAAAATCTGTTTTAATTTACTTAACTTTTGCTTTCAAATTTTTTTATTGCATGAAAAATCTGTTAATAAAAATCAGTTTCTGTAAAAATACATACGATGACCAAAGCAATCGCCTTGGTAATTCTTTTATCAGTCCTCAACAAAAAATTTAATGGAAATGAATAGGTAAAAAGAAAAAAGAAGAGGGAGGTGGTGGGGGTGGAGCATATCTTCTTGCCTTCCATGGAAGATTTTGCTGGAAAAGAGAAGAAGAATGGAATTAGGTGGGGCAAGGCATAGGTGTTGCTCTTTTTTGCTTAAACAAATCTAGACCCTTAAATAAATCTTATGATATATTATTGGTGGTGCACTGGTGAGGGATTTAATTGCTCCCTCACCTTAGAATCCACCCTAATAACATGTGTAGTTTTTAGAAAAAGTTTCTCCCAAAAATATATTGTGAAAATTTAGTCGTTCCACTCACATGTTTTGTGATTTCGTACTTTTTTTTTTAATCAAATGTGATTGAGTACTTGATGGATATAAATGTGGAAAATGAATATTCTGACCATTTACTTATGACTCCCATTTAAGACGGCAATGACTTATGACTCACAAATTCCATCAAGAAAAAGACAATTGACTTAATTTTCATATGATATTATGGACCTCACATCCCATTCTCTCCTACTAAAAACCACCATCACCTTTCTTCTCTTTTCACTAGTCTCTAAAACCATGAGCTACTCAACCTTCCAAACACAGACTCCTGAAAATACTGATGAAGGAAGCAAAGAATTCAGTTTCTGGATTTCACCAAATACCATCATAACATCTTCTGAAAAATGTGATTGTCATAATAGTCAACTTGGAGGCAATGAAACACAAGAGCTCAATAACCATCATCAATGTTCAATAGTTTCAGAACCTTCAAGAAGCAAATATATTTTAGAAGGAAAGAAAGAACTTATGGAAATGATGCAAGACATGCCCGAGTCTAGCTATGAACTCTCTTTTCAAGACATGGTTGTTGAGCAGCATCAAGTTCCACAACCAGAACCAGAAACAGAACCAGTGTGTAGTAAAGTTCAACAACCTCAACACAAAAAGCTGAACAAGAATAAGAAGAAGAATAAGAAGGAAAACAAAAGCAATAGACATAGTAAAATGTTAAGAGTTGAAAGCATGGACAGTGAAACCTTCCTATTGAAGATGTTCTTTCCAATTTCTCTTGATTGGATGAAGAAGCCTACTAAAGTACCAAATGGTACCGTGGTAGAACAAAAAGATAAAGAATGGAGAATCAAAAGATTTTTCACTGAAGATAGACAAAATACTAGTAGTAGTAGCTCTAGCAGCAGCAACAGCAATGATAAAAGCAGGTACATATAATTTTTTTTACAGAAAATCTTTATTAGATAATGATGATGGCTACTAAGTTACGAAGTAATGATGACATAGACACGACACTGACACGTCGACATTGATAATAATTTGAGAAAATTAAATAATTTAATGTAATAACATGTGTCGGTGTTACACAATGGACAAACATTCAATGTGAAGCGTTGGTGGCATAACTTTTTTTGATTGGAGTTGTTTAACTTACTTAAGAAAAACATCGAATAACTTAGAACTGAAAATAATCTAAATGAAGTTATTTTCCAGCTATATAAAAAATACACACTAATAATTTTTTTTTTATTGTGGTTTTAGTAGGTATGTTGATCGCAGCTTCTCACTTTCAGAAGGTTGCTTCCCATTCTTATATGATATAAAAAGCAAAGTAAAGAAACTAGGAGGAGGATGTATTGCTTAAATTATGAATACTCTTGTTCTTTTGCCAGCTTGGAAATTCAGAATATGTAAAATAGAAAATTCAAGGCGTGAAGAGTTGCAAAGGATACTTCGAGTTATTCTTGAATTCTTGGGTTTTGATTGTAGTAGTGACATTCATTTTACATACTATATTTGATAATTAAAATATATCTCACATATTGGGAAAAGAAGCCACAAGAATCTTTGTTTATTTTAGTGCATCAGTCAAGTATTGGTAGTTAGTTAGAAAACCATATCCTCTAGTTATACTGAGTCAAGGAAGCATTAAGCATACCTATGAAGACATTTTACCCGGTCATGATTTAAATGAAATATTTCTTTAAATAAAAATATGTGGTACTATATGGTAATGCTACATTGCTAATTTATTGTATACTGTAGTAAAATCCTAATGTTTCATCATAGAGAAAGGCAAGAACCAGCAACTTTTGGGACAAGACAACAATTACCATTTTCATTGTACAAGAAATAGTCAAACAGTGAAAAAGAGATAATATGACAGATTTTCGCCTAAACAAAAATATGATAAATATTTTACCAAGCTAACATTGAAAATTTGAGATTCAAATTTCAACTTGTGTATATCATAATGTCTTTAATAATTGAATTGTACTTAAAATGATCTATCTTGAGACGTTTATGTACTTAAAATGATCTATCTTGAGATGTTTATTTCACATAATAACAAATCAGTTAGTAATATAAGGCTTTGTTTTTTTTTCCAAATTTTTGTTTTTGTTTTTTTAAATATGAGTTTGTTTTAACTTGTTTTGTTCATTTTAATTTGTTAAATAAAAAGATGTAAGTCTTTCACCAAAAAATAAATAAATAAAAAGATGCAAGACTCTTGAAATGAACTATTGTGATGAAGAAAACATGAAATGATAGTTAAAGATGATACATTTTTGGAAATACCAAAAATAATATTTTGGCATTTTCATTGTTTAAAAAAAAACACATTTGTTCATATTTATAGTCTATTATCTCCTTATTAACTTATAAAATTAACACGTTTGTAAAGTTTAAGTCAACTGTCAATGTTGATATTGTTAGCTTGAACATCTTCACTAAGTTCTAATTCAGAATCTTGCTGTCACATGTGAATTTCATGTGATTTATCTTTTATCATTCATTTACAACAACAAAAAAAGTAAAATATAAATAAACACAAATTTTAGGAAATTAAAATAAAATATTTTCACAAATAGGTGGCACATCAGTTCATAGGTTTTATTAAACTGGTCCAAGTCCAAACTCTATGCTTATTGGCCCAAGATTTTTTCCAAACTCTTTCTTTTTGTTTTCCATACATAATTTAAAACTCTGGTATATATTTAGCAAGATAATTTATTTAAAAATAAATTTTTTTAGCAAGGTAATAAATATTTAATTGAATATTTTAAAACAATTAATATGTTGAATAGCTTACTTAAACGGTAGATTGTGGAGACACTCCCTAAATGGATAAATTTCTCAATTTGTTGGCCAAGAAGCTTAAAAATATGCACTCAAGAAAGTGGCATTGTAACAATTCTAATTAGATAGCTGAAACTTTTGTAAAATAAAAATAAATAGATAGCTGAAACATTAAATTGCTTCATTCATTCTATAAATTTTTCTACATAGAAAATATATGCGTAACATAATAATTACATTACACATAAATGAAAGAACATAATGCATGAACATATATAATATTTATATAAGATGATTAGAACGACAATTGCGTTCATAATATTTTTTAATAAATTAAATTAGTTCACCCAAATTGACACGGGATAATCATGAGATCTAGGTTCTAAGTCAATACCACCAGACCAACCAAATGAGTTGCATGAACACTATTTTATGGACAATGATCATAACAACGTCATCCGCTATAACGGAATATATGCGACGCTTGATGCGGCTTCTCATAGGCGGCAGAACTTGTTTGCCACCATCTCTGCTGCGATTCAACTTGTTCATTTTCTCCTCCACTTGCTTCTGATTGGAAAAATCTATCAACTTGGTATCTCCCTGATCTACACCTTATATAAGATTGGAGTTATATACATAAAGCTTGTATTATATATATGCACATAAGGTACTCTTTATATAAGATGATTACTTGATTAGTTGACAAACATAGGGAAAATTAAAGATGGCTTGTTTCAACTTTATCTTCTGGAGACTAGGGGTTACCTCGTTGAAAAAACGGGGCGTGTATATTTTGAGCAAATACTACTGTGGTTGACAATACAACAAGTTATTAATCTAGAGAAGAGTGAATAAAACGTTATATTTGTATGTGTGAAAAGAAACACTTTCCTAATAGAGATAGTGATTGGAAGAGTGATGTTTCAATATTGATGACACGAGGTTTGACATATTTTCTATTGAAATCTAGAAACATGGTATTAGAGGTGCCCAAACGGGCCTAGCCCGCCAGGCTAAGTCGTTTAGTCCACTATTTTTACGCGTTGAGTCAAAGTTTTGAACTTGTTTTTTATAAATGGTTTATTCTGCTTAACTTGTTGGAAAAATGAGGCAGACACATGGCGGGGGTTGACCAACTGTTTAACTCGTTTTTTTCTTCTTTTTTTAGACTTATTTTGGATTTATTTTAGGATTTATTTTTAAAAATAAGTTGTTGCGGATTTATTTTATGCTGACGGATTTTCCTTAATTTGCTATTAAGTATGATGCCGAGTTCGACAATTTGTTAATTATCTTGTTTTTACCACAAATTTATTTGATGCCTATTCTTTTATATTTTTTTTTATGATAAAAGCAACATAGTATTTTGTAACAATTAAGTGGTAAAAAAATTGGATTAAAAAAAGTTTTTTTCCCCCTAAAAAAAAGTTTTTGTTTGGCGCCACCAACTCATATGTTTCCGTCATTAAACGGAGCGGGATGAGATCTTGGACTCGGTCACCTAATTTGACTCGGCTCGGACAACCCCACATACAACCCTCACTACTTTTGGAAAAAAAGTTAAAGAAAAATAATATCTATATACACTATAGAATAAAAAGAGGGAATGATAATGAAGTTTAACTCAGATATGAACATGAGTTTCATCCAATATTAGAGTGAGTGTTAGAAGTGTTAGAAAGAGAGTGTTTCTAACATTTCTCATCTATCTAATCAATAATTGTTAGGCTAAACGACATGATCCGAGTTCGAATCCAAGATTCTACCAAAGAAATAAAAAATAATAATATTTTACTTTTACCAAATCAACAAATTACATAATTAGAACCCGAATTTCAATTAAAAAAATTTGAGAAACCCCTAATTTCTCAATTCATTGAGTTTCATTGACATTGAAAATAAGAAAATCATTCAATGTATCGAAAATATTTCATTTTTTAAATAGTGTGTGACAACATTTCACATGGTATCCCTACAGACCGGTCCACTTTGCCATCCCTACATGCGGGTGCGCTTTGCCATTCCTACATGGTATCTAAACTATCTCTCACTAAACGTTGCACGTATAAAAATTTAGGTCCACATTTTTAGCGATTTTGATCTTAAATCTTTTTCCTCCTTTGCAGCGTGTGGATTCCCAAGATTTTTTCTATTTTTAGTCTGCCAACTTGCTAAGTATTGAAATTGTACAATTTTGGTCCACGATTTTAGTCTATGAAACATCGTGATTATGTGCAATCTAAGTAACCACAATGTACAGATCAAATGTTTATATTGATTTGTTATATTGTATAAACTGTAAACAATTTCTCTAAATAATTACTCATTAACTAAATATTAACATGAGCAATGAATTATTGAGTGTATGAAGATGAATTTGCTCTTTTTCTTATTGGTAACATTTACAATACAGACATAGACATAGGTACATAATCTCATTCAAATTGTTAAATAACTCTTCCCATACTGTCCGGTTTGCTCGCACAGTCATACTGAAAATTAGAGACGGATGAAGTTCTATGGCCTATATCCGGTTCACATAAAATTCGTTAACAAAAATAAATTAAGCTAGCAATACACTTTCAATAACACATTGATTTCAATATGCGCTCTCTAATTGGTTGAAATTCAAACGGTTTGATTAAACTTTTAAGTCATATGTGATTTACTGAGACTCGTTGAATTTCAACCGATTAGAGAATTTGTGTTGAGAAGAGTGTGTTGATAGAACTCCTCTTGACAGAAAATAACACCTGGCCTCAGGAGTAGATAATATTCGACAGGTTCCAATCTCCAAGCCTATATCTGAGCAACAAGGAGTTCATTCCAATTATCTGGGATTCCAGGTATCCCTCAACTATGAAATAGCAGTTATATCCAAAATCTTAATCTTTGTATGAGTCAATGCACCATCAGCAGTTGGATCACTAGATCCGTCCTGCACAACCTCAGTTCTTCCACTTAATGGGACATTGCTATCACAGCTGCCACCACTGTTCCAATCTCCCCATCGAAAAAATGCCTTGGTGATAAAGTTCTTGGCATTTACAAGGTTTAAAAGATGTTTGTTTTCATTTGGCTTCCCATCAACATGCATTTTCCACCTGTTTGCATTAAGCTTCCCCGAGTTCCAGTGGTTGCTGTATTAAGAGCCAAAACATCAAACCGATGGAGGAACTTTCTCATGAAAGCTGGTGGGTGATCTAAATGCAAGGAAACATTGGTAAGTGGATCTGTGATGTTAAGCGGCTCGGCTCCAAATCGCATAAGCTAGCCGACCAATAATATAAGATGGTCGTATTCGTTTTTGGAAATTGATAAGCCCATCCGTCAGGACGAATAGCTCCGCGTGCTTTTACAAGACCATATTACCATCCAACATTTTCAAATTCTGGCCTCTCAAGTCCACCAGTGACCATACACATCAGAGATTGAAACTGTTGTCAACCCAATGAATCTCATATGAATGCAATTGTTTTGTCATGCATACTATATACCAATATTTACATTAAACACTACCAATAAAATCAGTAAAAACACATATTCATGAAATTTTCCCTCAAAAAAAAAAACATGAAATTTAGTTGTTTCACCAAAAGAAAAGAACGCACACGGTTAGGAACTTTATTTTAACCAGAATTTAAAAGGCAAAAGTTAACAAATTCAAAGGGTGCAGTTATCAAAGTAGTACATCAAGATATCAAAATACAACTTATGTGCCATTATTTACGGTAACTAAGAAGTGGATCAGAAAGCAAGTAATGTACTAAAAAATCAGTGAATAAACGTAAAAATTACACGATAATGTTTTAATATATATTAAAAATTCAATTAAATGAAGAACAAAGGATTATACTTGCTTCCTCAAGAACCCAGAATTTTCTGGCTGCCAGCGGTATCCTTCAAATGTGAAATCTGCTCTGTGTCCATCTACATGACCATTGGGGATAACCATTGTTTGCAGCCAAACCCAGAATACATGGTCTCTTTCTGTCCGCAGTTAATCTACTATTGGCATAATTACTGTAATAATCAACAAGTTTTTATGGTTTTTTTTTAAATCTCATTGCCTTATTTAGCATCGTTATTAATTACTAGCTTTTAGTTAATTATAGTATGATAGGGATGAAGCAATAAGGGAAATTGGTCTAAAATTGAACAAGGGAAAAAAGCCTAGAGTTGAGAAAGAAACATCACCTTCAATTCCACTCGGAAATATGATAAGCATGGAGCTGGTGAATAAGCATGTGTTGAAAACTGTTTGTAGGTAAAATGACTGTGAGTGAATGCATTAACGTCTGGATTCATTAGAGCAATAGGGACATGGAACCGATTAGAAGTGGACATGTTTAACAGCTGCCAGATATTTTTTATTAGTCATATTTTAATAATATACAAATGCGAAAGCCACAAATAGGAATTTTTGCATCAATCCAATGTGTCAAAATTCTAAGCCTCCTGCAATAAATCATCATATTTTATGATCTCATTTTATCATCACTTATAGTAAGTTGGATCAAAAACATCATTTTCACCCATTTTTAAATTATCAAAATTCACTTTTAACCAACAAAATTTAAATTGCTTA
>Ga0315914_1007594_pt1 | contig 14935 bp, 4 predicted proteins | sample MpolenodulesMG_FD_203920 | JGI IMG/M metagenome (GOLD analysis project Ga0315914, IMG submission 203920) | Medicago polymorpha root nodule microbial communities from Los Angeles, California, United States - elongated nodules | ecosystem: Host-associated > Plants > Roots > Nodule | place: USA... | reverse complement strand
CACAATCCCTCCTCCATCCACAAACGGAAATTCAGTCCCTCATTCCATGGTAAAATTGAAAAACTGTATCTTCAATATCAAGCACGCAACGCAATGGAAAATTATTTTTCTGAAAAATCTGAAAACCCCAAATGTCTGATATCAACTTCCCATGTTCAAGTCAAGAGTATAAAATGTGAACTACGAATCATTTGATATTGCATTCTATTTTGGCAGAATCAAATTTCTAACAAAAAAAATCAAAATTAAAAAGAAATAAAAGATAAATTCCAGGCTAAAGAAGTGATTGGGTGGGGAAGGAGGTGTTCCTCCTTTTTTAACACATCTGATCTGAAGGAAATAGAGCAGAGAAGGGGAGGAAGAAAACGAGAACGAAAAGAATGGAGTTGTAATTCAGGTGTATACAGGATTTGTGTATTTGATTAATCAAATGACTCTTAATTATTGTTTAAGATGGTCCACCGGTGAGGGACTTAATTAAGCCCTCACCCTAGAATCCACCGAAAAACAAACGCACAAGGAGGCCGAGTTAGAATTAAACCTATAAATAAATAAATAAATAAATCTGAAGTAATCCTAATACCCGAACTTTTAATCCAAGCCGTCGTCTTCTTCTTCATCATCGCAGCACAATAAGCATCTCAATCCTCGGCCGATCGAAACTCGCAGGTTCCCATTGTTTCTTCTACTCTCTCTCTGATTAAATTTGTTTTATAGATTCTACTTTGAATATGATAAATTTATTCAACCATAATTGTTTATGTGTTAATAAAATCAAGTATAGTTTCTTTTGATTGATTGGGGGATGGCTAGTAGTCAATAGCGTAGCGGCCGCTCTGAAAGCTACCGTAGAAAAGTGTGGTGAGGTGGAGATACGGTAGAATCTCTGTCTATGTGAGGAAGAGAAATTACAATAACCTAAATCCCAATTTTGAAATTGTGAGAGTTTTGATTTTGATTGTGGAAGTTGAAAGAAGAAATAAAATGAACAGTGGAGAAGTAGGAGGAGAGGGAGAAGTGAGTATAAGGACACATAGGGTGTGATGGTTCAAGGTTTATGAATGAGCAATAACAAAGGGAAAAAAATTATCGAAGTTGTTGATGATGATGATGGCGCATTGTTGTTCTTGTGATATTTTTAATTTCTCTTTTTCTTTTTTTCAAATAATTAAAAAATTGCACAACTTGCTTCTCTGTAGCTTAAGTGGCATGACATATAGTCTCGAATAAGTCAAAATTGAGAGATATTGCAAAAGGTGCTAAACATGAGATGAGTCTTTAGCTATTTTTTTAATAAGGGGCTAAAATCGCTACATTCTGAATGTTAGGTGTGAAAAGTGTGTTTAAGCCTTTAAAATAAAGAAGTTTCATCTGATTTTATTTATTTTTCTTTTTTAAGCTTTGATAGATTAATAATGCTTTTAACTGGAATTATCATATTGCTTGCTTGCAACAACAATGGAGAGCTGTGAAATGCTTGAGAATGAGTTGCCTGGTCATATTATATCTTCTATCTTTTCCAAGTTAGCTTTGAAGGATTTGGTGAAAACAAGTTCATTGTCCAAACAATGGATTCACGAATGGGGATTAAGGATGGACCTTAACTTCGATCTCTGTACCATGTTCAACTATAACACAAATCAAGACGTATCACAAATCCTTTCTCTCTCTCAAAGGTTTCACTTTCAATCTGAATTTGCCACAAGATTGGATCAATTTATGCTCCATTATAAAGGTGCCATGATCCGTTCCATTCAAGTAAAATTTCCATTAGATAATAAACATAGGGATGTCATTAATAGATTGATCTCCAAAGGTATTGCGAAGGGTGCCGAACATATTGAACTTCTCTTCTCTTCTGAAACAACTGATACTACTATTTCTATTATGCCATACAGATTTGCCCTTATTCTCTTACCTGAGAATGATTCTGTGACCTATTTGCACCTACAAAACTGCCTCATAGACAAACCCAAAGACTTATCTGGATTAAAAAATTTGAGAACTCTTGTGTTACAACAAGTTATTGTGAAGAAGAGACTCCTTAAGACTTTTTGTTCAAATTGCAACCACCTTGTTGACTTCACCCTTGATGATTGTGAAATCACTTCCAAGTTGGTAATAAACTCCCCATCATTGCTTCGTTTGAACATTGTTAATGTTGGGTGTTACTATCGAATGCCTATAACTATCATTGCATCAAGTCTCTTGTCCTTGGAATATTCTTGTCCTAAACATTATTTAGAACACCCAATGAACATTCAAGCTCCTATGTTATCCAAGTTTGGCTTTAGAGGTATTGCGATTTCAGAGCGTATAAGGTTATCTGATTTGAAGAACGTAACAACAATCATATTTGATGCATTACTATTTGATCTTACCACGAACATCTTACCTCATTTGTTTTCTAAATGTCCTCAACTTGAAGATGTCACCTTTAAGAATTGCTTGTTCCCAAGTTCAATAAAATTTACTAGTTCGAAGTTACGTCAGTTGATCATACTTGATAGTGTTTGGTTGAATGACTCTCCTTCTGAGATATCTATTGATGCATTAAATCTTTCATCCTTTGAATATACTGGGTACACGACAAGGATAATTTCTTTTACGGCCCCAAGGTTATCAAAGGTTTTTTGGGATACATCAGAGAGGGAGAATATACCACATCTTTTTGATCCAATTGCAAATTTACCACATATTGAGAATTTAGCTATGATCGTCGGCTCTTTACAAGTGAGTCACTCAACGATATTCCAACACTTTCTAGGTTTCTTTCCATTACATTGTTCACTAGTTGCTTTTAATTCACTTAATTATCATTGTTGTTAACAGGTGAAGGAATTGGCGAAAGTATTGGTTCGGTTTCAAAATCTTAGACAATTGGAGTTACATATTGATGGAGCATGCGATCCTACCATGGACTACTGTTGGCTTTTAGATATTGCAACAACTTCTCAGCATCTTCAAAAACTTACTCTGAATGTAAGTCATTCAAACTATTTTTTTTTTAGGTCTTGAATGGAACTAGTAGCTTATTTTAAAACTAAACAATTATACAATTATAGGCATGGACGCTAAATTCAAAGAATCTTGAAATTAGAAGCGGAAATCTCAAATGTTTGGATAAACTAAAATTTCTAACTGACTCCTATTCAATCATATATTCAAAATAGAACCTTTTTAATTTATGAAGTAATCATACTCACCCGATAAAATATAAAGTTACCAAATTTATTAACTAAGATATAAACACACACACACACACACACACACACATATATATATATATATATAGCTAGCTAGCTAGCTGTAAGTCTAAAGACTTACACCAAATCTCACCCGTTATAATTATTTGATCTAACGGCTCATATTATGTTAACAATAAATGAAAAGGAAGCACAATAAGATGCTAGTATGAGATTATCACTATATGAGATACTCCTTAATTTGTTGTTAATTATTTTATTTCTCTCTCTTATTAAAATATAAGGCTGTTTATTTTTTGTTGTTTGACCTGTAGAATAGAAGTAATTGGCATATTGTTCTCACCTTCTTGGTGTGATTATAAAAGTTTTCGATACTAGTTTAGTGATTTTGTCTCTTTGATTTTAACAAGGACATGATTTTCACCAATTTTCAAGCTTTTTCTATTTTAATTTGATGTTGTTTTGTTGTAACAAACATTAAAAATAACCACTCAATTTTTTTTACGGAATAAAGATGGCTTTTATTTTTTATTTTTTAACAATGAATGAAAACATTTATGCAAAAATAATTTGCAGAGATCGTTAATGGTAGACATGGCAATACAACTTTATATTTTGAGAAGAAAGAGAAAGTGATTAATAACAAATTAAGAGAATCTCATAATATTATTCACCTGTTACCTTCTTAATGTGTTTTCTTTTTCATTTATTATTGAAATTGTATGAGTCGTTAGATTAAATATTATAACAGTTGAGATTTGTTGTAAGACTTACACCTGGTGTCAACGGATCCTGCCCCTCTCTCTCTATATATAATAAGTTAGAACCATTTATTTTAAAATTGAAAACTAGCTTCAGAAGTAAAGATAGAAATCAGGACCCTTTATGTCATAAATCAATTTCATTCATAGCCACTAATGTATCTAGGAATGTATCTCTCAAAATTATTTGTTTTTTATAATAATCAAATATTAAACAAAATTTTGTTACGTATAATAATGGTTGATGTTAATATCAATATTCAAATAAATGTCACTGTAACAATTTTTTTGATTAAAGGAGCTGAAGGAAAATCAATCTTCTTTTTGAATATAAAGCTAAGTTATTCTTAACTTTTGATTAATGCGAAGTTAGAATAATTTTTATTTTACTTTACAGTTATTAAAAAAGAAGCTTGTAATTTTTAGATTTATGACAATTGTTTGTTACAAGATGTGTGTAAAAAAATAGAAATTTGTTTCATAAAAAGAGTAACTATCTATTGTTTGTTATGAGAAAAATTAATACATTAAATTTATTGCAGAGAAAATGTGAAAAAAATATGAAATTATTGATGGATTAAAATAAATTTATAACAGAATAAAAAAGGTCCAAAAATAAATTTATAATAGAAAAATGGTTACATTGGAACCACCGTTTTTTTTTTATCCTTTTAGAAAAATGCTAACCTGTGTACACATAAAGGAACCTAAGGGGGATGTATTGGATTAAGATTTAAGAGATTTTAAGAGACTTTTTAATTATGAAAAAATCTTGTGGTATTCAATCAAGACTGTTCGCAATTTTAAAAAAGTCTAGTGGTATTCAATCAAGACTCCTTGCATTTTAAAAAACTCTTGATGTATTCATTCAAGACTTTTCATCACTTAAAAAAAGTTTTGTAGTATTCAAAATCATTCAAATTTCAAAAGATTGTTTAATTAATTGGATTTTGTGGGATTTTATAGTGAAATTTTAGCAAGAAAATGTCTTTCATGAAAACATGAGATTTCTTGAGATTGTTTTTCTTTTACAATTTTAGCAGGATTCTTTCTCTCTCTCGTGTCTCCTCTATCTTCCTCTCTCCCTCCCCCCTCTCTCTCCTAAAAAAAAATCAGTCTCTGTATTGAGAATATTATGATAGAGTGTGTTTTTTTTTAGGGATATAGAGTGTGTTGTAATCATTTCTTTTCAACGAGTCCTAAAATTCGTAAAATCTCTTGAAATCTTATGATGTAAATCCTTTGAAATCCAAATTGTAAATTCCGAAAGTCTTTTAAAATCATGAAAGTTATTAAAATCTTACAAAGCCTTTTAAAATCTTTGAGACTTTTTTAAGCAAAAATTGTCTTTTCAAATCCTAATCCAATACACCCTCTAAAGTGAAAATTCTGCCATGTTCAAAAAGTTTAAAATTAATGTTTTTCATTAAATATTTACCATTTATGTTAGCATGACCCTTTCTTTTATTTATTTTTAATCATCTATACTCAAGAAAATCAAACAGTTTACCTCTTGAGTTTGAAGAATTACTTTTGGGTTTAGAGATAAATATGGAGTTTCCTGTAATTTGGTTGCGTTTTGATTTTCGTCCCTGTAAAAAAAAAAATTAAAACATCCTTGCAAATTTTTTTGCTTTGGCCCCACTTTTTTACTGACATGGGATGGTTTTGGCCACGTGGCAGTTGCTGACTGTTCAACTTTTGCCAAGTGGCCCTGACGTGGTAGTCCACGTCATTAAAAATCTTAAATTTTTTAAATTCTGAAATTTATTTTTTAAAATAAAAAAACTGAAAATAAATTAAAAAATCATAAAAAATTCCAATTTTTTTTGAAATATGAAGAAAAAAATTAAAAATATATGTTTGGAAAATAAAATTAAAAATTATATAATCTCAAAGTTTATAACTTTTAAAAATATAATTTTCTGTATTTTCGAAAAAAATTGAATTTTTGGAAATTTAATTTTCAGTTTTTTTCTTTTCCGATTTTTAAATTTTTTTTCAGATTTTTTTAATTTAAAAAATAATTTTGATTAAAAATCGAAAATTTAATTTTCAGTTTTTTATGATTTTTAAATTTATTATCAGATTTTTAAAATTTAAAAAAAGAATTTTCAAAACTGTGGCATGCCATGTCAGCGTCATGTGGCAGTAGTTGCACAGTCAGCAACTGCCACATGGCTGCAGTTTATACAAATAACAGGAACTTGTGGCTGCAGTTTGGTTCTTGTGGCTGCAATATTTCTGCGCAGCTGTGCTAGTGGTTGTGCGCGAGTTCCGGTAGTGAGGCAGGGGTATTTACCATGTTGTATATGTTGGCCTCATTATTTTTGTCTTGCTTTTGGTTTCCTCTGTTGTTGTTTCCTTTAGCTCTTCTCGCGAGTTGTTGGTGTTTCTTTCACCCTCTCGTCGATGAATAAAATTTGCCGATTCAAAAAAATAAAATAATAGGAACTTTTCTAGATACACTGAAAAACAATGCTGACATTTTTCAAAGTTTTTAGAAATATTGAATCTATTTTGAAAATGCATTTTCAATATCAACCATTATGTCTTCTCTAATGTTTATTTTCATAGTCAAGCGCTTCGAGTTAGTGAAGTGTTGTAGCAGTGTTGAAGCTCTGTGTGCTATAATGTTGAGCCAAGGATGCTCCGCCTTATCTATATAAGCAGTCAACTGAGTTATGAAAGAATTAGCTCCTTGGTGATGGATCGATCTATGCATTTTAAAACTATTTCTTATATTTTCAGCAGTAAGCTAATTTGTGCAAAATTTTGATGTTTTATTACTTATTTTATACTAAAGTTTTCTGATAAATGTATAATGGTTGGCTTTAAATATTTACAATCTACATTCTGATTTTTCACAATGGGCTTGAGACCTTATAGCAGAGGAAAGAAGCACACTTCCATAAACATTGAATTTTTTTTAGCAGTGAAAGCGGGTAAAAGTATGTCCCAAACAAATTTAAATGGAGTTTACCATTGATTGCGTACTTTGACTCTACGGAACAATGCGTCCATTAGGGTGTGTTTGGTTGTGAGAAGAAAGTGAGAAGAGAGAAATAGGTGAGAGAGAGTGTGAAGAACTAAATATCATATTTATGTTCTAAAGTTACTTTTTGCGGATTCACAATTGCCTCATAAGATTTAAGAACATTCACTTATTTTTATGTCAATGCATTGGGTTCTTAACTTATTTTATAAGGTCTTAGGTCTCGCAATTGAAGTGTTTCTTTGGCCTAAGAACTGATCCGCAGAGGAAACTCTTTGACATATTGTAGTGCCACTCAACTTGAATGCAGAAAAAAATCAAGACAATGTTCTTAACTTATTTTAGAGTTGCTCTTATACAATATAGATTTAATTTGACATTTCTAGCTTCTCTTCAATACTACTTTCTTTACTACTTACAGCTCAGGTTTAATGAACATAGAGTTTGCAATTAACATCTAATCTGAGAGTATGGTATTGGTAGGTCTAATGTTTGCTTCATAGTTCATCAGTCCATATCACCAAATCTTTGTCAGACAATGTCACTTAGGAAGATAAATTATAATTTGGTTATTTCCTTTTCTTATACCTTAGACAGATCAATAGCTCCTTTTCCAACCACATTTTCATATCATACGCATCAAATAATTGATTGTATAACTCTAAGGTGTGTTGAAAGCAAAATTTAAAGTTCATGCATACACCACTGTCAAATCTCCACTCTCACAACTTATTAATCAGACATATGATATGATGAAAAAGTTGGTAACTTCCCCTTTTCTTTCTACCTAAACTAAACCTTGCATCAATTAGCATCCTCAATAAAAGGCAACCACTTCTCCTTCATTCCTCACAAAAGGTCACCAATTAAGTACTATTAAGTAGTAATCTCAAAGTGTCTACACTACACATCAAACACTCATAGCAACAGCACCAACAAAACCATTAGTCCCTTCATTACCTCAATCACCCTCAGTTCATGTTCAACATCAACGGAGGACTCTGCTTAAATTTTGGTGGAGGAAGCATTAGTGTTAATGGATTGTCCTTATTTTTCTCTACTAAAAGTATCACATTTAACATACTATTATATTTGCATTTAAACAGTAAAGTATTCTTATTTTAACAGCCCAAACTTATGAAGATCACACACAATTAGAGCACAAAATTTACACTGCCTGTCAAAACAGAACAGCAGCACCACAACATAATAACTGTGTCCAATACAACATAAAAACCAGAAATGACAGGAAAAAAACAACCCGAAAAACTGCCCCAAAGGAACAAAAAAAATACTCCATAACAGTCGCAAAAGAATATCAGTTACCATGTTCGTGCATACCAATTACGAACCATATTGGAATGCAAAAAATAGCCTTGACTAACACAAAATCTAGACCATACCAGAAGGAAAAACAATATAGATGATAACAACATAAGAGTAGTGTTGTGTTTTCATAATCACAACCACCACCTAGATCCTCGATTCTTCAACCTGTCGTGGAAAAGGAAAAACGATAATAATAATCTATGGCTAGCAAACATACATTGCAATCAAACATACATAAAAACTTGAAATCAACAATTAAAAATCACTAAACAGGAATACAAAATTAAAATCAACACGAAAATCAAATTAAAAACATAAAACTGATTGAAGAAAATTGAGAATCATACCTGATATTGAAGGTCATGTGTAAATGGTACCAAACAAAGAGCGGTGAATTGGAGTTTGGCGATGAAATTTGAAGTCATGAGTCGCCGTTCCTCCTCTGCAATAGCAGGACCAGTAGTTGTCTTCTTCACCTTCTCACGCTCTTCCTGCTACATCCTCTCAAAATCCTCTTCCTTTGCATTTCTTTTATTGTGGATGCTACTGATCCGTTCCTTGAAGAATTGTTCTTGCTCATACATCTTCCATCAAGTAACAGGGAAAATGGTGAGAAAAAGTAACAATAAGAAACATATAAAGAAATAGAAGTAAATTTAAGACAAGAAACCCATAAGGGAGAATGTGGATGGCCATCCAACTTTGCAAAATTAACAAAACAATTATGATTCAAAAGAAAAGAGATAAAATGGGTTAAGCATTTTATTGTAAAAAGCGTGAACGACAACTTATATGAAATTACCAGGACACATAATAGAGAAATTACCTGATTGATTTATAAACAAACTAGTTCATCAATAGTATGCATCAAACCTCTACGACAAAACATAAGTACTCAACCCAAATCCAAATCTTTCTAAGACTCTGCTTTCATTTTAAAGCACTGCAAAACAACACCTTTGGATAAATGTCCAGTGTATTTTGGCACACGTTTCATTATAGAGTAACATTGAATAGTTGTCGTGATGTTAAACAGTGATGTGGAGTCCTACAAATGCGTTATAGAGAAGTAGCTTTTATTGATGAAAAACTTATGAGCCATTTTTTGGGCTTCTGTTTCTTATCCATCTATCTATCTATCTATCTATCTATCTATCTATCTATCTATCTATCTATCTATCTATCTATCTATCTATATATCTACCTATCAAGGTACATCAAGTTATTATTCAATGCCCTGATCATAAACAAAAACCCATTCAGTTCCTTATTTTTTCCGCTTAACTGTGTGCGAAAACAAAAGTATGATTCAGAAATATTTCTTTTTTTACTCTATCAAGTAAACATATAAAGTTTGTTGTTTTCATTCTAGCAGTTATGTTCAAATCCAGTAATGTGAAGAGTTTTTACTTCACACCTCAACTTCTGTTTCTAATGCAAGATTGTGTAGACATGAAAATAGAGGATCTTGTTTATCTAAAATTACCTTTACATAGACATGAAATCATATGACCAGAGGGGGACAAAAGAGCAATATACAAACCTCTTTTTACCTAAAAGTGCCTGCACAAATTGAGATTTTTCAGACATCAGACACAGAGGAAACAGAAGATCAGGCAAGTGGCTAGAAAAAGGTAACAAAACAAAAGTCACACTTGAAATAGTACAGGACAGAAAAGCATGTAATAACAGAAAATCTTGGTTTCATTTTCAGTGCAATCCAGAAGTTCTGTCACAAGGACAACTCATGCCATGAGTTGGTGATATAGAGGCAGAAGACACTTTTTCCAAATTCACACCGAAACTGATGCACATTGTCTCTCGTTGATACATATTATGAATTGTATCTATTTACTAAGCATAAACTAATGAAACATAAATGTTACCTTCTCATAAAAGATTCTAAACGCCCATGAGACTTGGTGCAGGTCCTGTGGTAGAGAATGTCTTCCCTTCATTATTCGTTTCAAGATACTTTCACTGCAATTCTGTATTAGCTACAAACAAACTGTAGCTTCAAAGTGTTGGTGCTTGAAGTTTACTAATAAATTTTGGAAGTTATCATTATCCTGCAAATACAGAAAGAAGACACCACCCTTTTTCTATAATAAATTCACCAATGGATTATACAGCAGATTAAAGTCCTGAAGATAACTTGAAGAAACATGTAAACCAATATAAACTCCAAATTAATCATAATGGAGATACAACAAACCTTACATAACTATCAAATAATGCCTACTGCTAAACGGCAAGACAATGCTTAAAATCTTGATTGAGAAAAATAAAAAGCTAAGATGCTTGTAACAGAGGGCCTGAAAAACAATTTATTTTCTAAACAGGGTTAGGCTAAGCGATGAGTGATAAAAACAAAACCTTGAAGAAAAGTTTCTTTTTTCTTGAATACATATTTTCACTAAGAAAACAATAAACTACACTTAACATGCCAATACCCAAAGCTTTTCACAACACACCCACCAAAACAGGTACCATAAACATATCCAGATGTACTTAATCTCAAACAAAATGTACACAATGTCATTAGCTATTAATTGTGCTACCAGTTGTAACCATCCAAGGTACCAAGCTTAATGTATCAAACCACATTTTGTTAAGATCCTCTGAAAATTAAAAATGAAAGTGAGACTTAATTTCCAAATTCCAAAGGAAAATGGGGAGGTTAAGGAGCAAGGTAACGTACAAAAAATAGATGATGAATGTAATCATCTATAAATTTCTAAATAAGATATTCTTTTTTCTTGAATACATATTTTCACTAAGAAAGAATATTTTTTGAGAACTTTATGATATAAAATCTTATGATATAGAAAAACCAAACCTTTAAGAATGACTTCACTACAAAATAAATGAGAGAGCAAGCATATTTTTGGAATCATTGCAATAATTTGTGTATCATAAAAATTCCATAATCATGCCAAAATTTGTATCTAGAAGTAGAGCATTGTTAATAGCTCTGTGATAAACATATCAATCATAAATAACAAATGGTGCCTTCTCTTTGATACAAAATGTCCACTCCAACCTATCAATCATAAACATAAACAAATCACATAACATTACCAATATCAGCAAAAAACACATTATTATCAAAGGACCTTAACCAAGACAACAAAATTCAATTTTTTTTTAAGAATCTGCAAAAGACCAAAAATTCAAGCATACCCTAATTCAGAAAACAACAACAAACCCAGTCAATCACCATTCTCAAATCTCAACAACAAACCCACAAAAAATTAAAATTTTCAGAACTCATAAAAACCAGTCCAAACTGCAATCAAAGATTAGCAAATTACCTCTTTTTTATTCAAATTAAATTTATATCAAACATAACCCTAAGGAAATTCAACAACAATTTCACACCACAAGTGAAATAAATATACAAAGAGGAAGTAATCTGAAATTTTGTGAACTTTAGAGAGAGAAGTGAAAAAAAATTGTGAGAGAAAAGAGGAAGTAATCTGAAAAGAGCAATTATATACAGGGACTCACGTGTGTATCTGCTTATTTTCTACCTTTCTCTCACACGCCAGTCTCTTCTTCCTCTTCTATCAAATTCAATCTGATTACTTCATCTTCTTCAGCCAAGCCAAGCCACACCAGCTTTCATTCCTCTCTCTTTGGTATGGATATTTTCCTCTCTTTTTCATCTGATTCTTTGATGGTATGTATATTTCACATTTATGTTTGTTATTGTATAGAAAATGAGAGTTTCCATTGACGCAATCAGAGATGTGTGGAGCATGCTCAACAACAAGGTAACGAGCATCTTCATAATCGAATTTTACATGATTTCATTCAAGTAGATATTTTACAAATTTTATGGTTTTTCAAAATATCTACTTGAATGAAATCGTGTTGAGCACAAAAAGCAATTTTGTGTTTATTGTAGTGAAAATTCTGTGTAATTTGGTTTTGTAGTGAAAAAGCAATTTTTTTTTTTTTTTTTACAAAATATGGCTGAAAAAATTGAATTTGTTTCAAGTTTTATCAATAAAGGAAGAAGGAACACACTGGAGATTGTGGATCAGGACTTAAAGCCGGCAACTAGTTGTTTCTTATATCCTTTTCTCAAAATAAAAAACGTATCCAAGCACTTTTGCTTTAAATCTACAAACATCTTGAATTTATCTTCTATTTTCTTATATGCCTTCATTTCTCTCATAATTGAATGTTTGCATTAGCAGTGTGTTTATCAATTCTGCGGTGAAAAACCATGTTAACTGCAGAAGCTTGGTTCTGGAGCTTCTGTAGATCCCGAGGAAACCATCCACAGACACACGTTTGGTGACGAAAATACGTTACCATATCAATTTTTTGCTAAATTTGAGTTTGAGTTTTTTTGTGATGTTTGACAATCTTCCGCCATTCAGCATAGTTTCGCACATTTTACAGGAATAATTTTTGAATACTAGCTGGGAATCAAGGGAATGAGTGAGGTGAGGTCCAACCATTATCATTTTTCCATCTACAACATCTCCAATTTAGGTTTTTAGCTTTGAAATGTTTAGTTTGATTCATTGCTAGGGTATTTCACTTGCTTTTTATTTGATATTTTTACCCTTATTTTATTGACAACTCGTATGTTCTACAACTTCCTCACTACCAAGGTAAGTTTTTTCCTTTCAATTCCTTTGCTGGTGAGTTGCTTGCGGTAACTGTGTCCATATAGGTGATTGTAATGAGTTTGGTTTATTGGTTTTGCAGCTGAAGGATCTTCAAACCGAAGGTTGAAATCAGAGGTAGAGCTTTGTCACAACTATTATTTTTGTTTAATTTATAGTGTTTTTTCCGATCGAATGGGTTTTCTGAATTTAACGGCACTGTTAATTTTGTCCTTCGGCCGAAAACACTGAGGTTTAAAAAAAGAATTTGCTACTGACTCTTATATTGAGTAATGCAAATTGAGTTTATTTTGTTTGTTGGCATTTTAAATGTTACAACTATTATTTTTATGTGTGATTCTTTTGGTTCTTTAATCTAATTCATTTGTTGTAGTTTATGTATGCTTGATAGTGTGACATATTATTTATTTGATTTTTAGTCTTAGTGTTAAATGAATTCCTGAAAGTTTCATTACTTTTCTACCATGTAAGAAATTTCAGACTTTTAATGAGATAATTTTAATTTTATGAAGCAATGGCAGGGAATATTTTTGAATTGTTAACCACCAAGGTGAGTTAAACTGAACTATAACTTGGAGTGAATTATGATTGTGTTTTAATTGATGTTTTTTTTTTTGTTGAAGTTATTGCATTTCTTTACTATTTAGGTAGTTAAAGCAGTTTATGTTCATGTCATACTTGAACACTTAATTAGAGTTTGATGAAGATTTATTTAGACACTAAGGCCTAAGAAAGAGTTGTGAAATTGATTTATGAGATGTCAAAGCTTATAGCAGTGCCGGTGTGTGCTTTCAGCCTTAAAATTTTGATTAAACTACCTTTGCATGTTGTGTTAGTTTTAACTTTTAAAGAATGTAATTGTAGACTTACGTTTCATTCATGTAATCTTTGTGTGGTTGGCTTCTAAAGGTTGCAAATGTGAAGGTGTACATATGAGAGTTGTTTTCATAGGTGTGTGTTCTTATCTCTTTCTTAAGATTTGATGATTTGGTCATTTACGTGGTTTAATAAGAAAAATTGGATCTTTTATGATTATAGTGTAGTGTTTTGGTTCATTGGCTTTGACTGATTCAAGTTCTGTTGGACACTTATTATTTTTTTCTTCCACTTATTCACTATTTTGCGTTGTTATGTCATATCGCAAAATTCAATTGAAATCTTTCACATTTTCTTCTTTCATGTTCTCTCTTTCCTATGCATTCATAGCCTTTAAATTTGATTTTCTTTTTCATCAAGAACTAAACTTCAGGTAAGTATCAACTAATTTGTGAGAATTTATTGTTCCTAGACTTCCTAACAATATTATTTTCTTAAATATAGTTTTGGTTGCTTTGTATGCCTTCTTTATGGCTATTGCTTTTCACATTCACTCTTTGTGGGTCTATTTCCACCTCAAAACCCCAATTCTACAAGCTAAAATCATCAATTTGGTTTTGTGAGTTTTGGTTCTCCCCGTTTTGATTTCTATGTGTTTTGGTTATGTGTCTAATTGTGTCTCTTTTTATGTTTCAAGCAGTTTTTAGATGATTTTTGAAGTGTTTAGATAAAAGGATATGTCACATCCAACATTGTGCTGAATTCTACTTTCCATAGGTTTTTCTTCGTTATCCTTCTATTTTTTCTGTTCATTTTTGGTTTTGATTCTATTTTGAATAGTAATTGATTTTTCATGCAAGATAAGTTGACAAACGATGAGATCTCACGAGTTGGAGCAATTATTTGCAACAGGTTTGTGCTCCTTGCATCCATGATTTTTACTTTAGATATGTGGGATTTTTGATATGTTATTTTGTTTGGTTTAAGTAATTAGAGATAATATATGGTTGACTTTCTTGATGAGGAGATATTTCATGAAAATCAGCGTCTTGAGTTTTAATTTAGAATTTTAAATAAATTTTAGGGGTAAAGGTATATTTGTGGGGGTATAGGTTAAATTCTTCCCATATGGGCCGTCAAAGAAGAATAATGGGCTTGACATACCAGATCTATACAACCCTATAC
>Ga0315914_1007590_pt1 | contig 14945 bp, 11 predicted proteins | sample MpolenodulesMG_FD_203920 | JGI IMG/M metagenome (GOLD analysis project Ga0315914, IMG submission 203920) | Medicago polymorpha root nodule microbial communities from Los Angeles, California, United States - elongated nodules | ecosystem: Host-associated > Plants > Roots > Nodule | place: USA... | reverse complement strand
GACAGCAAACAGCAAATGTGCTAAGCAAATTACTCTTGAGAAATTACTAAGTTATGGAAACAACAAACAACACTATTGTAAATGTGCTGTTTCGAAAGTTGTTGAATAGTTTTTTCAAACAACACTACGAAGTTTTTTCAAAAGTTGATGAGTAGTTTTTTTGAACAAAACAAGGGTATTAGAGTAAAATTAACCATTAGGGTTAGGTTAAAATTAGGACAAACATTTGCTTCCAGGTTAACTTTAATAAATAAGGGATAGGGCAGATTTGTTTTGTTCAAAAAAATTGGAGATTAGGTGTGATAGATTTGTTTTGTTCAAAAATATAGGAGATTAGGTGTGATTTTGTTGAGAATGAAAAAATAGGGTTAATAATTAAACAGAGGTATTAGAGTAAAATTAACCAATATGGTTAGGTTAAAATTAGGGGGCAAACATTTGTTTCCGGGTTAACTTTAATAAATAAGAGATAGGAGATTAGGTGTGATTTTGTTGAGGAGGAAAAAATAGGGTTAATAATTAAACAGGGGTATTAGAGTAAAATTAACTATTAGGGTTAGGTTAAAATTAGGGCAAACATTTGCTTCCGGGTTAACTTTAATAAATAAGAGATTTAGTTTATTTTAGTGTTATTTCATGCATTTTTTCCTTTTTTATTTACTTGCCGTATTTAGTTTTTTTTTTTTATAGAATTTTTAGCATTTTTATTTATTTACTTTATTTACTTGCTGTTTTTATTTTTTAGAATTATCATCTCATCTTTTATTTATTTTTTTATTATTCATTTATTTGCTTTATTTTCTCTTTTTTTATTATTTATTTACTTGCTGTTTTTTTATTTAGTATTATTATCTCATCTTTTTTTCTTTCTTTTTCTTTTATTATCTCTTTATTAGCTTTATTTTAGTGTATTTAGTGTTAATATTATATCATGCATTTTATGTTTATTTGCCACTTTATTTCTTTACCTATTATGCTTTAGAATGTACTTAGAGACTATGTAAATACATAAATGAGAACATGCACCGACACTATCACACATTTATTTTTACCACATTATGTCATGACCGTAATCAAGGATCAAAATGAATTAGAGACAAATTAGGTTAATTATTGGACTTTAATCTTTTCTTAAAATCAAACTATTAGTAATGTTAGGTTCATTTCAAAAACTTGAGAATTTGCATGGGTCAATGTCCTTTGTAAATTTCTCACTTTTTTATTACGTCACGTCATTGCACTTAGTTTTTTAAGTTTGCATTTAACTTAGAAAAATCATTTTCCAAAAAAAAATTAAATATATCAAACTTCAAAAATATTATCTTAATCTTTCCTTGGACTTTAACCCAAGAGGTCTTTTTCCCTTTATTTCTTAATCAAATTTTTAATCAATTTTAATATCCATATTAGACTTAGATTTCTTTTAATTCAAATTAAACAACCTCACTTCATTTTATTTCTTCTATGCCTTTGAGGTCTCTCATCCCTTCTAAAAGCTTTTTTCTAAAACTTTAAAATTAATCCAACCCACCAAATGAAACTTTTGCGGTGAACTACATTGGTTTTGTTCCCACTTGTGGGTATGTAGGCAAATGACCCAATCCTTCCAAATCAAACAAAAATAACAAAAGACATACTTCTTCTTCCCTCATTCTTTCACTTAGACATTTAAGCAACTATTTTCAAGATAAGCAAATAACTTGGCACGAGATAAATTAGGCAAGAGGTTCCTACGGAATACCGTAGTCGTTTAGGGTGCGTAAAACCTTCCATTCGCGAAACCAACCCCCGGACCTTTAATCTCAAGGGTTTTTCTCTCCTTTTCCCTTCCCAAGAATAAAAGTAGAAAGTTCAAAGATTGTCGATTCAAAACCAATCAATGGTTTGATATCCGAAAATCAAGAGCACACTCACGAACATACTAAACTTGAGCCTTGTGCCCGTCTTTGTTGTTTTCTTGGTTATGGTATTGAACAAAAAGTTTATCGATGTCGGGATCCAATTTTTCAACGCATTCGCACCTCCCGTCATGTTGTCTTTTGGGAACATAAAATGTTTTCTTCCTTGTCAAATTTTGTTTCAATCCTGTCCACATCCACTCCTTTATTTACTAACCCTGATGTTGACTATTTTTATAGCGACACGTATGCAGGTTCTTCTACTGAGCTCTCTTCCCCTTCCATTGTTCCATCCACGTCAAATGATGATGTTCCAACTATTGATCATGAAGAAACTATTGCTCCTGTGGCGCGCATTACCTCAGTTCGAACTCTTTTAGCCATTGCAGCCTCTCGCCAATGGGCACTTACACAAATGGATGTTAAAAATGCATTTATGAACGGTGAATTACTAGAAGAGGTTTATATGCATCCTCCTCTAGGTTATACTTGTCAGGAAAACAAAGTTTGTCGTCTTCGTAAGGCACTTTATGGTCTTAAGCAAGCACCTCGGGCTTGGTTTGCTAAATTTCACAGTATTATTAGTCAGTTGGGTTTCTCTTCAAGTCCTCATGATTCTGCTCTTTTTACTCGAAAAACAGAAAATGGTACTGTAGTACTTCTACTTCATGTTGATGACATGATTATTACCGATAATGACTCTATTGGAATTGTCAAGCTTAAGCAATTCTTGTTTCAACATTTTGAGATGAATGATCTTGGACCGTTAAGTTATTTTTAGGGGCTTGAAGTTTTATCTTCCATTGATGGCTTGTTTCTCTCACAGGCTAAGTATGCTTCTGATCTTGTCTCTCGAGCATGCCTCACTGATTGTAAATGTGAACACACTCATCTTTAACCCAATGTTCGATTTTCTCCTCAAGATGGTACCGTACTTGACGATGCAACTCTTTATCTTCAACTTGTATGCAGCCTTCCTTCAAAAAAAACTTGTAGGCAACTTGATTTACCTCACTGTTACTCAACCATATATCTCTTATGTTGTTCATTTAGTTCGTCAATTCATGAATGCAACACAGAGCACCCATTATGTTGTTGTTCTTCGAATCATTCGGTATATCAAGGGTACTATGTTTCATGGTCTTCACTATTCAGTCACATCTCCCTTGATTCTTAGAGCCTACTCTGATGCAGATTGGGCAGGTGATCCCAATGTTCGTCGCTCTACTACCGGTTTTTGTATTTTTCTTGGAGACTCTCTTATTTCTTGGCGTAGCGAGAAACAAACTTTGACAGCTCGCTCTAGCACAGAAGCTGGGTATCGTGCCCTTTGTTGATACTACATTTGAGATATTGTGGCTTCGTTGGCTTCTTGCTGATTTAGAGACATCTCAGTCTTCACATGTTGATCTTTATTGTGACAATCGCAGTGCCATTCAAATTGCCCACGATGATGTTTTCCATGAGCGCACCAAGCATATAGAGATTGATTGTCACTTCATTCGTCAACATCTTCTTCGTCATGAACTACGGAAACCTCACTCTCCTAGTCGCTTCCGCGTTTTAGTATCCAAACTCAAGTTGGTCACAACTCCACCCACTTGAGTTTGAGGGGGGATGTTACAATATTATATGATATTCTCCTTATTATAATTAATATCTCAATTATAGTAGGATCAATTAGTTTTATGTGTAATTATTTTCCTTGATTTCTTGTCTCCTATCCTACAATATATATATATATATATAGGAGCACCTTATTGTAATTGAGAGCATTCAGTAAATATACAAACATATTTCTCCATGTCTTTTCCTGAGTTTCTACAAAAAGGTCAATTAACTATCATGCAGTGGTGATTGTGTGAAGTTGATATATAAATGATTTGTACTTAAAAAAATTTAGTCTCAATGTTAAAACCAAATGAAAATAAACACCAATGTGATAAAATTCCTATCATTACTACACCTTGTTTAAGAATATTTGGTAAAAAGTAATTATACCTTAGTGGGAATATAGCTTTCTTATCATTTCATAAAAAGTCTCGATATTAAATGTCTTTACATAAAGATTGTCAGTGAGATAATTATATGATAACTTAACTATGTTTCAATGTAAAAGCCTTCAAACATAGTTATCTTAATGAAGTGAGGTGATTATGTGTTATCTTAATTATGTTTGAATTTAAAAATAGGGAAAATATGATGCGATGCAATTTATATTACCAAAAGAGAGTGCCAGCATGAAATCTAATAGAAATGAGAGAAAATTGTAAAATAATTTTTCGTATATTTATGAAATGAAATTGTGATCTGAATAATCAAATTACAATGTTTAATTAATGAACTTATCCTACACTCATTGGAGCTAACATACGCCAACGAACTGCTGTGGCTTTTTTAGCACAGCGGAACCTTCTAATTATGCAGATAGATAAACTTATTCACGAATTGAGAAAAAGAAATCAGAATTTAGTTATGATTTGTTGATAGTTTTATTGAAAGTAGTGTTTTATTGAATTTAAATTGACAAGTCGAATTCCGGTGTATGAACAAGGAAGGACATACAAAGAGTAAACGGTTGAAGTAGCTGCCTGAGTCCTGACATCACAAAATGCACACCTCTCGACAATGATTTTCTCCGACTGAAACAAACTTTGTCCTGCTGCTCAGTTTCCTTCATTCAGCTGTCCGTTTCCATCAAAGTCTGCTGTCTCATCATTCCTAATGCATAAATTAGAGTGATGCCTTGCAGAATGGTTCTGTGTTACATTGATTAACAGGCCAGTCTTATTGATGCATCGGCTACTCATTCTAATGAAGAAAAGATGGAGCCACCTGCCAATTTTGCATGTAGACTGTGATCTGAACACCATGGAAGCTCCCATCCACCATGAGGACAGAGGTTTTTTCTCTAGTTGGATGCCATTGAATCCGACAAAATTCCCTTTGACAACAGAGTGGCATGTCATTCAATTTTTGATCACTTCTTCTTAACACTTCAAAATAGAAATAAAATGAAAATCGGAGTAAAATGCCTGATGACATCCTCACCGTGTAATTGATTGATGCAATTTATCCATCGCCTTCTTTTCTCATGTCTCGCATTTTCTGAGCCGACACAAAAAGAAAAGCAGACAATTAACGTTAAATGGACTAAGAATTATGGGACACAAAGTCAGAAGAATAACAAAGGGGAATTGTGCTTTGAAACATAGTTGTCTCATTGGTTAAGAATGGACTATAATGCCATCCAGCTGCATTTTTCAAATACAACTTTATTTGACAGAAGCCCTCATTAGAGTATCCCCTAAAGGCAAGAATATTAAAGAAAATTAAAGCTCTGTTATATGATTTCTATCAAACCATTTTGCGTAACATAGTGTTTTTTTTATTGCACCGGTTTTCAGAAGACTATCTGTTGGAAACTGGTTTTAATTTCTAAAGTAATTTCAGATATGGACACAATCCATAGATATACTGATGATTAAAAGGTGGGAAGAAAAACACATTATAAATTTTGTTGAAATTAATTAATCAGCATTTGATTTTGTTGAAATTCAAAAGTATAAATTTACCTGAAGAAGAAGATAAATCTGAGCAGAAATTGAATCACCACACTCCAATAAATCTTCACAATCATCATTTCCCAAACTACCCTCACACCATTACAAACGCAGAATCCCTCTTTGCCTGAGAAAATAAATTGAAGTCATAAAATAAGAATATAAAATTAAGAAAATAAATTGATGCAATTGTTTGGTTAAGAATAGAATATATGTTCCTACCTTCCGAACCAAAAAGGTTTGACCACAAGTGAGACCCATAACATCTCATTCCTGTTTAATGTAGTATAATTAGTCACATAACGGATGTGACTAATTGCATCCCGAAGCACTTAAGATGACAAAAGGAGTTGACAAAGAGATTTCATCTAAATGTGGGATCCACAATTTGGATTGTGCTTGCTAGCACTATGTGGCGGTGTGATTAACATCTCATTCCTGCTCAATTCAGTCAATCACCACATAAGGGATGTGAGTAATTGTATGCCAACGCTCTCCTCCCTCCTTTTCATACTTCTCCTTTATTATTCCACAATTGAAAATCCACAAATAAGAAAGGGTGTTGGGTAGAGCCTCCTTCTCTGGCAAGCTCTCAAGACTAGGGCAGTTGTTAATAGTTAGATCATGGAGAGATTTGAGGTGGAGAAAACCCTTGTTGTTCATTATTCTTAGCTTTGAACAATTATCCAAACTAAGATAGTGAAGAGTTGGTGGCAGCAGATTCTCCTCTGGGAACGACTCCACGTTTTCAAACTCATCACTAACACGGAATCCATACAGAGAATTGAGTTGGAACAAACCCCACTCCTCTCTCGAACCAATCAGTTTTGGGCAATTCTTTATCGACAGATCGCTCAAGTTGGAAGGCAAACCACCCATTGGAAACGATTCCAGCTCTGGACAATCGTACAGACGAAGAGAATGAAGTTAGGTGAACAAGTGTAGTGAAAAAGTCAAGGAGGAGGAGCCCCATCCTTTTATTGAAAGTTCACGAAGAGAATCATAGCAACACAAATCCAAAGAGGGACATTTTACAGAGCCACTCCAATCCAACCCCAACGCTTCAAGAAAGGGAAAATTGATTAAATTTTGGTCCACCAAGAACTCGGTGTACCGATTATCACAAAGGACTAACCTTTTCAAGCTGGTCCGCAATTCATTTACCAAAATTCTACCACATCTCTGTATATCTAACTCTATCATATTATCACACTTGGGAATTGATGCCTCCAACTTTTTGCAATCACTAATGAACAATTTTTGTAAAGAAGGAAGGTGTTGAGGCAGAGTGGCCCTTTTCAATTTAGGACAATCTGTTATACAAAGCTCTTTAAGCAAAGGAAACCCTTCATGACATAACCATTCCTCCCAATTGTCCATCTTCTTAAATACTAAAACTTCAAGGGACCTGAACTGAAGATTTGTTGAACTGTTGCCATACAATTCATCACCGATGACCTTTATTCCTTTACAATTTGAAATATAAAGCTTCTTGAGAGAGGGAAGTTGCCCAAGTGCTGGCAACAAAGAACATAAACCACACGCTTCAAGTTGAAGAGATACTAAGTTGGGTAAATGACTTATCCAATTTGGAAAGCTATTACCTTTGTATTGTGTGATTGTAAGCCTCTTCAAGTTGCTATTTGGTTGAAGAGCCTCCAAGACATCCAATTCTCTTCCATTGTTGTTGAATTTGAAATTGTCACTGTAAGTCATATTTAATTCTTCTACATGTTTCTTATCTTTCAAATTTGCTCCTACGGCATCTTTGGGATTAATGACATGTTCCAATCCTGAAATACAAAGTTTCCCTTGAAGACGATTGAGATTACCCAACTCCTGAATATTAGACCCATTCTCCTCTCCCACAACAAAATCACTCAGTGTTTGAAGATGGTTTAGACTCCCCATCTGCTTTGGCATTTTCTTTATATTACAGCGTTCAAGATTAAGATGGCGTAAACTCACAAGTTTGTAAAAATCTGAAGGGAGTTCAGTCAATTTAGAACAGCCTTCTAGTATCAATGACTCTAATTTATACAACTTACAAATTGAGTCAGGCAACCTTTCAATTAATGATTCAGTCAGGTTTAGATATCGCAAAAGCTTTAGATTTCCTATCTCACCTGATAGCTCTATGAGTTTACAACCACAGAATGACAACATCCGCAAATATTTGAGTTTCGAAAATAGATCACGTTGCAAATTGTTGCTTATCATGAAGCATTCTTTACCATAGCCTTGTCGTACAACCAGCAAGCTGCGTAATCCCTTAATCTTAGAAATGTAATTCAACACTCTCGCACCATCTTCCAAATCATGATAGCAGCAAATGTGACGTGTTCTTTCAGTTATATCTTGCAAACTATCACCCTCAATTTGTAAGCAAAACTCATGGGACTCTGATTTTGCCAAATCATTGACAAGATCATGCATGAATAATGTCTTGTGACCAAGATAATTTAGTGATTGTTGGAAAAATGAAATGGACTCTAGATCATCCAAGAATTCAATACCCAACTCTTCTTCACTTTTGTCTCTTCCGCAACATTTCAGCAAACCTTCTGCCATCCAAAGCTTTATCAATTCATCTTTTTCAAATTTATAACCCTTGGGAAATATTGAACAATAGGCAAAACAACGCTTTAGATCGGAAGGGAGATTATGGTAACTCAATCTCAATACTGAGTTAATTTCATCACCACCCTTCGATACATGCCACATATCGGTCTCCAATATCTTAAACCATTCAGCTTCAGAAAACTTTCTTTGCAAGAGATTCCCCAATGTTTTCACAGCTAGAGGCAACCCTCCACATTTCTCTACAATCTTCTTGCCAATCGATTCAAGATTTGGATATTCAAACACATTTTTTCCTCGAAAAGCGTGTTTCACAAATATACTCCAACAATCTTTCTCCTCCAATTGTTTTAAAAGAAGTTGATGGTCAGATTTCATGACAAATGCAACATGTTTGTCACGTGTTGTCACAATAATCTTACTTCCAGAAAATCCAGGGTTAAAAGAAAGTAGTAATTGCTCCAAACATTCCTCATTCCCATTCCACACATCATCTAGAACAAGCAAACATTTCTTTCCGGTTAGTGTCTTTTGTAGTTGACAAATGAGTGGATCCAAGTCTTGACCGTCTGCAGGAGAATGGAATGACCTGAGAATTGTTTTTGTGAGTCCAACAACATCAAAAGATTTTGAGACATGGACCCAAGCTTTAAGTTCAAAATGCTTCTCCATCCTCTGGTCATTGTAGACAAGTTGAGCAAGGGTGGTCTTCCCCATCCCACCCAAACCCACTATGCTGATTATTGATACCTGGTTGCTGTTGTCCTTACATGAAAGCAAATAGTTGATTATTTTTTCTTTGTCGCCTTCTCTCCCATATATGCAAGATTCATCCACCAAAGATGCAGTTGGAGATCTTTTTGAGGATTGCAGGCTTACTCCACCTTCATTACTTTGTGTCAATCCCAACACATCCTTTTGGGCTGCAAGAGATTTTAGCTTGTCTAACAAATCTTTGATCCTAGATTCAAATTGATTAGACAAAGTTGAAAGCAAGCGTTTCACTTTGCGCTTTTGTTGTGCATTTGTAGCAATTTCGTCTAACAGTTGATCTACTTCGTATACCTCATGCTTTAGACGATCAAACCACTTCTTCACATTTTGATTTTGGTACTTCTTTGTCTCTGCATCATCTAACAATTGATTGATAGAATACAGTGTGATTTCAAGATTTTCAACCAACTTTTGATTGAAGAGGTCTTTGAAATCTCTTGAGGCAATGCTCTCAAGAGTAACTTGAAATAATGACGAAAGAAATGCTCCAGCAATCAGCTCTGCCATGATGTTGTAGTCAAATCCTGAGAGGCTCACTGCAAAACTATAATCTGTCAAGCAAAATGGAACAACAGCTATATAGTTGGAATATCAATGTTGAACACTTAAAACATACATTTTAATTCAATTAATGACACATTATGCAGTTATAATAACAACTATATTTGCATATATTATCTTCATTGCATGCAAAGAAGAAAGATCACTTGTTACTGTAACTAAATCATTTGTGACTTTTATATTTCTTTATCACTGTTGTTTTTAGAAATCAATTTTTTTATTAGAAATGAAAAAGTACAGAGTATGAGTGATTTCTCTGGTTCCTTAGACACAGTAAGTCTTGCATAAACACAGTCCAATTGAACTTCATATACTAAAATTATTAATTCATGATAATTTATTAGCTTTTTGAATTTTTCTAATAGATTTTGTACTCTTATTTTATTGTAGTATCTGATAAAAAGAATGTCCAGCCAAGTAATTGTACTAATAAAATAGTTAAGGAGCTTTAATGTTCAATCATGGTTGGAAAAAAAATGATTGAACCGAGGTCTATTGCATCACATGTAAAATGAAATGATAATTAATCAATGGAGTGGTTTGACTTTTTTTGTGTTAACCCTCCGATATTTTAGGTGAAATGTGCTCTAGTAATTTGTAGTTTAACTGATAGCTAAGTAAAGTCTGGCCAATCATTATTTCATCCAAAATGAAACACAGGTTCTCTTATTAATGACTTGAGTCCAATTAATCGGTAATAGTTTGGCATATACTAATAGGTCATAGTGCATGTAACCAAAAAATACTACTAATAAGTAATGTATATATTGATGTTGATATATAACTAGTAAAACGGTCGATAAAATAAAAATAATAAAACAGTCGATAAAAAGACTAGTAAAAGAATATATTTTTTTTAGAGGGGAGTAAAAGATTTTATTAAATGTCCCTATGAGTTTAGTTCAATTGGTACGGACATTGCATACCGTGGTTCGAATCCTAGACACCCACTTCTCCACATTTAATTGTGTGAGCTCTAGACACTGGAGCAAAAAAAAAATTATTAAATACTTCAAATGTGAAATGAAAAAAAATAGTTTTTTTTTTGTCAAGTAGCCTAGTGGCTAGAGCTCACACAATTTAATTGTGGAGAAGTGGGGTGTCTGAGGTTTGAACCCCGGCCCCTGCATATAATATGCAATATCCCTGCCAACTAAGCTAAGCTCACGGGATAAAAAAAAATAAAAAATAAAATAGATTTTTACTAAGCATTGAAAGAGTTAGATCATTTTCTCATAATGACATGAAATTATGTTTAAAATATTCATCAAACTTATCTAAAATGTGATATTCATCAAACTTGATATTATTACTTCAAAAAGAAAAATCAAACTTGATACTATTATGTTTTAAATATTCGTCAAACTTCTATACATGGTTGGAACTTGGAATATCATAGTCAAATACTTAAAGCAGGCATACAATTTACATGAAATTTAGATTTCTAAAATAAATTAAAGATTTATTAGTTGAGGGCAATTTAGTAAATGAAAAAATTATTAATACTAATATTTTGCATAAGCACAGTCCAATTGAACTTCATATAATACTAAAATTACCTGAAAGTGTGAGAACAAACAAACTGAGATCTGCCAAGGAAATAAAGAAAGATTTAGAGGAAGTAATGAAAGATGTAAGAAATATGAAATTTGAGTAGCAAACGGAAGTTAAGAGTAAAAAACGTGTTTACTAAGATTTAAAGAGAGAAATTACTTGAAAGTGAAGAACTTGAAAGATATGTCAAAGAAAGACTCAGAGGAAGCACAACAAGATATCAATGATGAACTTTATATGAAGAGAAAGTATGAAGTAAAAAATGAATGAGATGATGTATGTACCTTTTGACTTTGTTATCAACACACGCGTCTTTCCACACACCACACAAAAGGATCACACCTTCCTATCACTTGCAAGGAACCTTCCTATCACTTGCAAGGAAATATGAAGGTAAGGTAAATACTCTTATTTTTCCTTTTTTCTAATACTTTTTAACTCTTTTTTTTCCTTTTTTAAGTTAAATAAATATTTGTAGCACCAATAAAAAAATTAAATATTTGTAATAAATTAATCGTTTACGTTATCATTATAAATGATAAAGACAAGGTTTGCCTCTCCCTCAAGGTAAAGTATTCCAAATTGAGAGGACTTTCTGTTTATAAGAGGAGGAAATGTGAAAGTAATAAAAAAAATATATAGTGATATAGGTTGTCTATCTACTTCAACCCATAAAATGAGAATTCAAAAGAGTTAACCAAATCATACCTAGACAACCACCGACACATGAGATAAGGGAGACTAGGCTGAAATTTCAAACCATTTTTGTCTAGACTAGATTGTACCTCCTACCTCTATTGTTAAATAATTACACAAATTTTTTTTGTCCTACAATAATTTTTAAAGTAGATTTTTTTTAATAAAAAACACTCCTAATTAACATACTGTATTTTGTTGTTATATTTAATTAAAATTTTAATTGACGTTACATTTTTTAACACAGTCATACATATATTTTTTTTACATTAATCATACATATCATCTTAGTAAGTTCGTTAAAGCTAGATATACGGGTTTAGTCTCGTTGAACTTGCTCCGAATAAATCAGCATCTTAAGAGGATTGTTCTTTAGCATCTCACAAACATCCAAAAGACTTTAAAGAATAATTGATTATCCACTCGAATACTTTTTAAATTGGTTAAACCAATTGTCATTCGGTCTTTTTTTAGGGTACCTAAAGAGCATTGTTGCACATTAAATGGGTTTGACCAGTTTCGTGGCATTCTGACAAGTACTCGAGTTATTAAAAATCCAGCTCTTTACATTAAAAGAGCAATCTCGGCTCTACAATAACATTCAACATAATATTCAACATTTCTGCAACTAACAAATATAGAAAAAGAGAAAGAGGGTCACCTTGTCGAAGCCCTCTTTTCAAAGAAATTTATCGGTTGGACTCTCATTAACTAATGTCATTGATGTTGCCAAAGTCACACATTCCATAATCCATTTTCGCCACAAAGTCAGAAAGTTCATTTTTCTCATCACCGCTTCCAGATAATTGCAGTCCACCGAATCGTAAGCTTTTTCAAAATCAACTTTAAACATCAATAATTCTTTTTTGGACTTACGAGCTTCATCAACTATTTCATTAGCAATAAGGATTTAGCATCAAGAATTTGTCTTCCTTTAACAAAAGCCAACTGCGATTTTGAAATGATACTACCTATAACTTTTCGAAGTCTATTTACAAGTACATTCGCTAAAACTTTGTACAAACACCCTACCACTAAAATTGGTTGAAACCCCCCTAATCTTTGCAGATTCTCCACTTTAGGAATTAATCCAATGAAGGTATAATATACCATTTCTATGAAATTTTGAAAGAAATATCATAAAATCTTGCTTAATGTCACCACAAATTTCTTTGATAAAACCAAAATTAATTCCATCAGATCTAGGACTTTTAAAACTGTCACAGTCACAAACCGCTTGTTTAACTTCCTCTTTAGAGAACTGTCTAATCAAATCTACACTAACCGACACACTGAGATATGCTTGAAGCTCAAGTCATCTACACTAGGATGCTCAAACTTGGGAGTCAAGAAATGATTTGCAAAGTGATGGAAGACCGCTCCTATAATATTATCAACCACATATGTCTAAACACACTTAACTTTTTACGTAATAACAATGTTCATCCTCTTTCTCTTCGACATCAAGCCATGAACAAGTTTCGTATTTGCATCACCATCTCCTCAATCTCCTCTGTTAGCGAACCAGCCTCCTCTCCTATTACACCCAATTCAAAAATAGGACTTATTTTTTGTCGGTATATAAATAAAGAAATTATTATAATCGAATTTTATATTTAGAGTTTGTAACAAAATAAATTATAAGGATTTTACTGTTTTAATTTCTATTTAATCTTTTACTTAATGATGCTTATTTTTAGAAATTAGATTTTTTTACTTGAGTTTTGATGGAACAATGTGTAAAGATTGAATGAAAATAAACACTAAAACTGTGTACAAAATTGAAGAAGATGAGATTGAGATTCTAGGGTTTCTATGGTTTCTTGTTTTGAGAGAGGGAGAGAAAAATATTTGTGTAATTTTATTGAATGAATTGAAATACTTATTTACAATAGCTATGAAGTATTTATTCACCAAGTGATCTAACAAACACTTAACAAACTCATAACTTGTCATGCAAGTAACTTGAGTTAGTTACTTCACGTGCAAGTTTCTAAACAAAAAGCAAAGATAAAACTAATTTTTAACTAAAATGAATTACTAAACCAATAAGTTTCCACCGGCTAATCTCTTTCATAGAACATGTGGGGTACATAAGATGTGTTATTCCCTTTCAAATATTTTTTCATACGGAAGAGACAATTATCAGATTTTGACCATTTGCTTAAGGGGAAAATAGATCCTCTCAATTTTTTTTCCTTATCATGTTTTCTAAATTTTTCAAACTCAACCCTTAATGTACTTTTTTCCCCTTCTAAATTTCAAAACTATCCCCTTTTTATATTTTAAGGGCCTAGATAGATGTTCACATACTCCCTCATGTGTGTTTTTTTTTCTTTCTTTCAACATGAAAAAATATATTACTTATAAATATTAATATCATTCTCTAGATAAATACCTTTTTAAAAAAATGTAAAAAAGTTGGTAAATTAAATCGGTAAGCTAATCTCTTCCATATGTCCTCGTGAGCTTAACTCAGTTGGTATAGACAATGAATAATATATGCAAGGCCCAGGGTTCAAACCCCGACCAACACTAAAAAAAATAAAATCTCTTGCCATATGGAATAATTTATTATTGGAGAAACTCTTCTATATGCACAACTATAAATGATAAATATTTAAACAGACACACATCAAATGCAAAATTTAAAAGAGAATAAAACTAAATGATGTTGATTGACGTGATCTAATTATTTTTGTTTTATGTTTTTCCATTTGACGTGAGTGTGTCCAAATATTTATCATCTGTGGGTGTGTTTATAGAAGAGTTTTTCTTTATTATTGATAAGAAAATTGGATTTTTATATAATCTAAAATGATGTCATGTCATATTTGATGAGAATGGTTGACAGGAGCTAGATTTAGATCTCAATAACATTTTTTATAAGGGAAATGTCAACGTTAAGACCCTTTAATAATAATTTTTTTATGAAAACCTGTGTAATAAATGCATTGAAATTTGTAACATTTAATTTTTATAAAGAATACTTTCTAAATTTAGTATCTTTAAGAGTGTCTCAGATCAATCGTTAACGAGACTCTTTTTATAAATAGAAAGAATAGATACCAAGAAAACACACCATTATTCTTGAACAGAAAATATTCCAGCCTTTGAATTTTCAAATCCATCAAATACAATGAACCATGATTTTGTTTTGTTTAATTTAATTCTTTACTCTCTCACTCTCAGCTTCCGTCACAAACCTCGGCATATATAACAGACACTGAAAACAATATATAAAGAAAAAAAGAAAAACACCTTTTTCTTTTTCACTTTCCAACAGTACTACTAGTAGAGTAGTTAAACAGACAGACAG
>Ga0315914_1007588_pt1 | contig 14947 bp, 9 predicted proteins | sample MpolenodulesMG_FD_203920 | JGI IMG/M metagenome (GOLD analysis project Ga0315914, IMG submission 203920) | Medicago polymorpha root nodule microbial communities from Los Angeles, California, United States - elongated nodules | ecosystem: Host-associated > Plants > Roots > Nodule | place: USA... | reverse complement strand
CCCCCCCTCCATGAGTATAGCATTTTTAATACATGTCGTGTTTAGGGGAGAAGAAGATTCTCTTCGATCGTGCGCCTCCTTCATCTTCCCCCTCTTCACGAGTATTGCATTTTTAATTCATGTCTTGTTTAGGAGAGAAAGAGATTTTCTTCGATCGTGTGTCTCCTTCATCTTCCCTCATCTTCACGAGTATCGCATTTTTAATTCATGCCGTGTTTAGGGGAGAAGCAGATTTTTTCCGATCGTGTGCCTCCGACATCTTCCCCCTCTTCACGAGTATCACATTTTTAATTCATATCGTATTTAGGGGAGAAGAAGATTTTCTCTTTATACATTTTGATTCATGTAAGAATGGCGTTGTCCGCACGACTTTGTTTATCTTTATGCATTTTGTTTCATGCAAGAATTGGGTTGTGCGCGCGCCTTTGCATGTCTTTGTGCCCTTGGGGGGGCATGATCGGCCAAGGTTTAGCCCCCCTCCCCCTCTTTCAGGCTTTACGGGGCGAGACACTCGTCCTGATGGGTGGCTATCCCCAGGTGGGTCTGCCACGGTTGTTTAGGCCTTTGTTTTACTTAAAAGCGGAAGCCGTAACAACCATTCGCCATTGCATGCTCCAACGCGCTCTGTGTTCCTGTTCTTGCTAGTCAATCATACAACAAACAAACAGAATTGCGAGCAGAAGTTTCTTATTTTGTTAATATGCGATGACATATTTACAGTGGTACTACTTAGAAGAATGGTAGAAAACATTTTATGGAATGATTGTAAAGAAAATCCTTTTCACCGGTTCAGTGGCGGAGTCTGGGTGAGTAGCTAGTACTCGGCTTTGCCAATTTCCTCGTGCGCCGAAATGTCATGGTGGTTCCATCTCCCCTTGCGGTGTATTCACCCCTCCGGGAGCTTCGTGGAGCCTCTGGACTCCGCTTAGGTCTGCGTGGATCGTCATGATCTCACCCTCTTCGCTGTGATATTTCATCTTCAGACGCACCATCGAGGCTACTACATCTAGTGTTGTGAGAGTCGGGCGGCCGAACACACAGTTGTAGGTAAAAGTGTCGGGAATCACCAAGAACAGGATTTGTACTGTTCATCTTCCTGTTCCATCTCCGAAGGTGACATCCAAAGTGACATATCCCCACGGGCGGGCGTTCATTCCATTGAGGCTTATTACTTCCAGCTCGAAGCAGTACTTCAGATTTTCCCTCTTTAATCCAAGGCATTCGAACGTGTTTTGGTATAGGAGGTCTACAGGGTTTCCTTCATCTATCAGGCATCCTTATACTTGATGTTTGTGGAAGTGCGAGCTGATGACGAGTGGGTATGTCCCGTTGGGGTCCCCGTTGAACTTTTCGTCGTGTGTGAACTATAAGGTCGGTCATATCCTTGCTCTTTTTGCCTATGGGGTTTCTTTGTCCGCCCCTTTATGATCGGCGACCTTTCCTTTGGTTGTCCGGTTCTGCTGCTCTTTTCCATCCAGAGAGTTTGTGGTGAACCGTGTCATCTTGCCGTTCGAGATGATTTCCTCAATCGCATCACGGAACTGGTAACAATCTTGTCGTGTCCCTGTTGAACTTCTGTGTTGTGGCCGCGATATTGGTGATAGAGGAAGTACTTTTCCTTGTCTGTTTTCATGGTTTCTCTTAGAGGCTTTGGCGGGGCGATGCCCACTTCCTTGAACTCTTTATCGCGGCACTCCCAGAGGATGACCTCCCGTGACGAGTTTAGGGAAGTGAACTTCCTCCCTCGTTGACTGGTTGTCCCGTGGCGCAGTTTTCCTTTGGAGGTCGCCCTTTGTGGTTCTTTCTCTTCTCAAGCGCCGTAGAAATTATCGTGCGGGTCCCTTTGTGTCCTGATTCCCGTTCCATTACGAGTCTTCTGCCAACTTAAGGTATCGTTCTTGGTGGCATCTTCAGAGTTCCTTAGCTTTTTTCCTTCACCTGTCCTTTTTCCGGAGATTGGCTCCCTTTCTTCTTTGTTAGCGTGCGGTCTGCAACATTCCATCTCCGTTTTCATGGAACATTTCTCTGTTGTTCGGGCGCCACCTCTCCCAAGGTGACTAAGGGAGTGTCGGCGTCTCTCGACAATTAGGTACTTCGCCTAGTCATTGCGACGGATACCGCGAGGAAGGAGTCTCTCGTGCTCCAAATCCGAACTATTGCGGAACGTGTTGAGGGTCCTACGATGGTTTCCAGGGATTGACAGAAATCTCCTACGAGGTTCCTCTTCAGTCGTTCTCTGCGTGCTCGAGTCGGTCGTTCTGTTGTTGAAGAAGGTTTACCAGGTGCGCCAGTAGCTCTTTCGTGTCGGATGACGGTGAAATCTGAGGGACCGATATTGAAGGAGCGTCGTTCTCCCTTCAAGGAGACGTAGGGAGGATCGTTGAATCGGAGGTAGTGGCGGCGGCGTCAAGGATAGCATCGTCTTCCTCCAGATTCACTGTTTCGTGAATCGAGGTTGTTCCATTTCAGAGAACTTGAGGTGTCGAACGCGATGTCCGATAGGTAGACGGATGACTCGCGGCACTTCTTCTGCGAACTTTGGCCATGACTTCAACGGTATGTGCATTAACTATCAACCGTTGCGGTGGAGGAACGTGTAATCCAAAAACGGTTACGACGGAGATGCGCGTAACATAACACAGTTACGATGGAGGATCGTTGGACTGAGGCGGTTTAGCGTACGATCCCCTCCTTCTAACCCCAAATGATCTTACCATTGAGAACGATTGAGTCGTAACATTTGTAGAGAATGCTCCGATGACTGGTAACGGCTTCTGGTGCGGCGGCGAAACGTCTTCTGCGATGGAACAAAAGGTGCCTACAGGCACGTTAGCACTCTGACGATCAAGTCAGTAATGGAAATGAGAGAGAAAGTCTAACAAGTGTTATGAAAAGTATCGTGTACCTTGAGGGTGAAGCAAGTTCACCCTTATATAGGCGCGTTCGTGGCATAACCGTCTCCGGGTTATGCCGCGTATGATTAGGAGCTGGGAAGGACACAAGTAGCGTTATCCCGGCAAGGAGGCGTGCTCTGGTGTGGCACGGTGCAGGCGAGTTAGCGTGCTCCTTTTGGTGTGTAGCCTGAAGGCGGCGTATTATTGTACACGTGTAGCTGTGTGAGTGCTCCAGAACAGTTCATAATTTTCAAACGTTAACGCAATAAAAAGAGCGAAAAGACGGACACTCGTTTCCGTCTTTTCGCTAATAGTAAATAAAATAGTTTAAATGAAGGGTAAAATAAGTAATGAAAAATTCAGTCTAAACTCATGTATTTTAAGCCTATTTTCTTCATATACGGTATAGATAATTTTTCCCAGAGTTACAATAGAAGTAGATATAAATATTAAACAATAAAATGTTTTAGATTTTTTTAAGAAATTAAATGTTTTATATATTTATTTTTTTATTATTTATAAATAATTTGACTGATATAAATGTACATACTAATATTTATAGACAATTCTTTTGAAGAAATATTATTTATAGACATTTTTTTTGAAGGAATATTATTTATAGACATTATTTTTGAAGGAATATTTACAGACATTTTTACTAAGACAATTAATTCAGTCAAAATACATGAATATAAAAACATCAAGAAATACATATAATATTTTTTTAATATATATATTTTAACTCATATATATAAATAATTAACATAAAGCTACACAATTCTATTATAAAAGAGAGCTTTCGTATTCTTGATTTCAAAGAACTTTTTTTCAAAATTTGAAGTTTCGTTTCTCTTGTGAGTACCTATGGCAGCAAATCCAAAATCGAATGATAAGATTTTTGGAGGAAAGGTAGAAATTGAGTGTAATTGTTACATTATTTTCAACAATGCACTATTCTTCTTATTCTCACACATATCTTAGTTTTTAACGTTTCATTCTGTCATTTCCACCCTTTAAATTTTGTTTTAATATATGTGATTTTTTATCATAAATTAAACATCGCATATTCATGTGATTTTCGTTCAATTCTAGTATACAGTTCTATATAAATCATGTAAGATCATTTGTAGGTGATAAGTTAGATAAAACAGTATATTGGTGTTTGTTTTTCCCTTTTTTTATTGGGTTAACATTTGTAAATTATGAACGATATATTTTATGAAATTTTGATTTTTATTAGAAGTATACGTCTAAATGTATGTGAATTTCAAATTATAATAAATCAAACAAACCACGCTTATCCTTTTCAAGGTTTTTTCTAGATTACTTTTTTTTTTAATTGTGGTTAATTTACCCACCAACCAATGAAAATGAACAATTTATTGGTGACGTCAATATAATTCATGGATACCACTTTAAAATGTGAATGTTTATTGGTTGAGGTAAATTACCCACTTTTTTTCCATAGGTACCCTAGTTGTCACCCTTTTTCAATCACACCAACAACACCAGACAAACCCAAGTGAGTTAGATATATGTACAAATTAAATTTTCTTATAACAATTTTTTTTTTGTTGGTGGTGGCCGGGGTTTGAACCTCAAACCTTACATATATTATGCATTGTCCAAATAAATTGAGCTAAGTTCAAAAGGACTTGTAACAATTTTCTAGAATAATTAGATATCCGGCAAAAAAATATAATTAGATAAATTAAATCCCAAATAGATTTCTTATTTGATACAATGAATTAAATTAATGTTTTGTAGACATGCATTGGTTAACTTTCAAGAAAATATATATTCAAAGTTTAACCATGTTCGTTGCTTGTATTATATTTGTAAATGCAGAAAGGAAAAGTAGTTTATGCTGATCCAATATCATGGATATCTCCAGAGGATAATAGTGATGATAATAATGATGCTGCCATCATCACTACTCCAACGAGGAGGGTAAATTTGAAATCATTTCAAATTTTAATATTCTTGCACTCAAATATTTTCTAACTTTAATTTTCTTTTAATTTTAGATTGTAAGTCCATCTACTGCATCAACAAAAAAACTAAGAGGCCCCAAACCTTTTCCAGCTGAATGGATTGATAGGTGGGAAGTTGAAGATCGACCACGAAGCAATGGAATTAGGAGTGATAAGGTTTGTATTAGAATTTAAAGTGTAAACTTTTGTTGACAAAATAATCAATGTGGTATAATATAAGTAGAGTTTTAGTTCTAAAATAGATTTTTTAAGAAAGTCTATGATTTAGTCTTTTTTTTTATAAAGCAAGATATTTATTGAAAAATCAGGAGAGGCCTGAACCTAATACAAACACCAATTCATCCATACAAACAAAGAAAACAGAAACCACCTAAAGCAAAAACCAAACAACAAGAAAAACAAAACAAACAAGACAACACAACATCCTCCAAAAACCAAAAGCAAGGAGGGACAGAGATCAAATCATAGCTAATCTAGAGTAAGGTATACCAAGCTTGTCCCTTAAGAGAAGAGATTGGATGAAGGGAGGTGGTGAAGGCCACCACTGAGTGGAGTAAGCAGAGAGTCCTTGTCCATTTTTGGCAAGTGCATCTGCCACCATATTTCCTTCTCTATGAATGTGAACCCAGGAGCAAATAATACCATAGCAAAACTTTAAGCAATTGTGCCATCTGGCTCTCATCTGCCAAGGAACCCCAATCTCTTTGATGAAAGCATTGACCACATGTAAAGAATCAGTTTCCAAGCAAATGTTAGTGAAATGCATGTGTTGGGCTCTTTCCATGGCAATCATGCAGGCACTGAACTCTGCCTCCAATGAGGAAGCATGTCCAATATTGCTGACAATGGCTCCTAAGAATTCAGAATTGGAGTTTCTAATCACAACGCCAACAGCACCACAAGGATGGGCCCCTATGACAGAACCATCACAGTTGAACTTGATGGTTGCCCCAAGAGGAGGGGTCCAAGAACCATGATGAATTGGAGTGACTCTCTTGTTTCTAAAAGGGATGTTAAACAGCTTAGAGACTTTATAGTCATGCATATCAGAGTTACTATTAACCAAACAAAGGTTGTAGCTAAGCTTGACTTCTGCAAGAATATGATTGAATAAAGTTGTCATGGATTGATTCTTGTTGTGGAAGCATCTTTGATTTCTTTCAATCCAAATGGCCCAGATGGTATGTATGATAGCAGCATTGAGAATTTGTTTGACAAAAGCACTTTCCACACTAGTTCTGCCGAAAAGAAGGTGTAAACAGCTGCTGCAGTCCAAGCTATGATCAGTGCCTTTACTGAGTCACTCCCATAGTCTTCCAGTCACAGTGCAATCAAAAAATATATGTTGAGAGGATTCAGCCTGTTGCATGCAGAAACAACAAATTGACACAATGCAACATCCCCTTTTTCTGAGGTTATCATCCGTGGGGAGCTTATTATGAATAAGTGTCCATGTTATAAAGGCCCTGGAAGGAGGAATGTAGTAGTTCCATAAAATCTTGGCCCATTGAACTTGTTGTCCATTACCAATCAGAGATGAGTAAGCCAATTTTTGGGTGAGATCCCCATTAGTTGAATTTATCCAGTGAAGCTTGTCGGGGATATCATCAATTGGAAGGGTGATTGTCTGAATTTGGTCAACTAGAGCCTGATCTCTAAGGATAAGGAACTCAGGGAGACACCAGTTGCCATCCACAATACATTTAGAAACTTTCATTTGAAGAGAAGGGAACAAAGCTAAGGGAATGCTCCATTTGTCAACTATGGGGCTATCAAGCCACCTATCAGTCCAAAAGTGAATGTTGTGTCCATTGCCAACTGACCAGGATGAGTGAGCAATGACAAACTGAACATACTGCTTCATGCCAGGCCACACAGATGAAGTAATGTAGTGAACTTTTTGCTTACCATTCTTGAGAAACCTTTTCCTGCAGAGCTGAGCCCATTGTTCCTCAGAAGTTAATAGTTTCCAAGTTAGAAAGATTAATGAAGCCTGGTTAACTTCAGCAGGGTTTCTGACAGATAAACCTCCTTCTGCTCTAGGCTTGCAAATAGTAGACCAAGCAACAGTACAGAGTTTTCGTTGTTCCCAATTGCCACTCCATATGAAATTCCTCATACTTTTGGCTATATCATTAAGCAAGCTAGGGGGCCACTTATACACATGAAAAGAATAGGTGAGCATGCTGCTAATAACAACATTAATCAGCTGCACCCTTCCCATGATGGTCAAGAATCTGCCTTTCCAAGCACAAAGTTTAAAGTTAATTTTGTCCACAATAGGCTTGAAATGTATAGATTTAGGCTTTCCTTTAAACAGAGGAACACCTAAATAGTTGAAAGGGAGAGAACCATGACTAAACCCTGTGATGGAACTGATAGTGTGAGCTCTAGAGAGAGAGAGATGGCACCAGAGTAAAACTTACTTTTGCTGGCATTCACCATTTGTCTAGAATACTTGTCACATGTCTCAAAAAGTTTCATGATGTTTCTCACATTTGTCAGAGAACCCTGACAAAAGATGTGAATATCATCAGCATACAGACAGTGACTAGTAAGAAAAATGTCTCTGGTGGCCCTTATTTGAGTCAATCTTCCTTCTAACACCAAAGCTTCCAAGCCCCTGCTGATAACTTTTTCTGCCAAACAAAAGAGCAATGGGGAAAGGGGATCCCCTGCCTCACTCCTCTGGTGCAGCTAAAGAACCCAATTAGCTTTCCATTAATGTTGATGGAGAGCTTGGCTGAATGTAGAATGTTATCAATCCATTCACAAAATAGCTTATTGAAGCCAAAGCAATGTAGGACATGCAGCAAAAATTGCCAGTTGACTGTATCAAAAGCTTTCCTGATGTCTATCTCCATAGCTATATTTCCTCCATAAGTTTTCTTGTGAAGTAGGTTGACAGCTTCAGAAGCTGTCATGATACAATCATGGATGTGCCTGCCAGGGATGAAACCCTTCTGATTAGATGAAATGATTTTAGCAGCAATGGAGCCCAACCTGTCAGCAATGATTTTGGTAATAATTTTGAACTGGAAATTAGCCAGAGCAATTGGCCTGAAGTTGTCAAGTTTGTCTGCTCCAGGAATTTTGGGGATGAGGATCATTTAGTCGTCTTATGCTTATGTTTTTGTTCAAAAAAAGTATTTTAACATTATTTTAAAAAACAAAATTAACGAAAATTAAGAGAAAACTAAATATATCTAACTACCTTTTGTGATTCTTGTACGTTTTCATATTTATTTTTCATATATTATAATGTTATTTTTTAGAAAACCCCATTAAAATTATTTTTCTTTTTACAGTAAATATATTATACTTTTTTTTAGAAAATGCCATTAATATTATTTTTCTTTTTACGGAAAAATAATCATACACATTCATGAATATAATTGAAGAATTAAATTAAATATTTTGGATTATTAATTTTTTTATCTCACTTTCTTTTGGTCTTATCCTTTCGATCACTTTATCCAAAAAAATTAATTTCAACAAGTTTTAGTGGTATAATCATTGCTAGAGGAATAGCTTGCGTTTTAAAAAAATTCATATTTGCATAAATATTAATTTTCATTGAATTGTAGTCTCTACGAAAATGCCATTTGGACATATTCCGAACTATTGTTATAGTTACATTTTGAACATGTACTCATCTTGCATTATTTTTTTATTAACAAGATTAAAATTTAATTAAATAATTGTTGTGTTGTAGTTTTATCATCATAAGACGGACGGGTTTACTTGTCGATCCTTGAAAGATGTTGAGAAATATGAGAAAGATGGAACAATGCCAGAGCGTAAAAGAAAAAGAGAAGGCAAAGGAAAGGAAATTATCAATGATGAAAAAAAAGTTGATGTGAGTACACTTTTTTTTTTAATATTTAATGTCTCAACTCATACTTGTATGTTATGTTTAACATTGTTTCAAGATGTAATATTAAAAAGTTTAGGACATATTAGCTAGTTTAATTGTTTTTTAATTATTAATAGTAATGTGGTTTAAAGTGTTGGTGCTACAACTTTTAGCACTATATATGCTTGCTAATCATGATTGGATAAATATAATTTTCTAATATTAAAAATATAACATGATATTTGAAGTACTAACATACATACGATCTCTCTAGATTTGTTTGTAGATGAGAATTTTTTGAATAAGCCTCGTAATTTCATTGAGGGAAAAAACATCTCATTTCACATTTATTTGTCTTTTTTATAAATGTTAGAAATACTCCATTTTTTTTCAAGTAGTTTAGTGGTTGGGGTTTAGCCATTTTAATTGTGGAAAAGTAGGATGTCCGATGTTCGAACTCTGACCCTTGTATATATTATGCATTGTCTTTGACAACTGAGTTAAGGTATATTTGACACTCATTTTTTTAATGGGTAAAATTTATGTGGGTCTCATCATTTTTTACGCGGGTTCATTTTCAAAGTATATTATATTATCCACATTGGTTTTATTCATTAAAAAAATGGTTGTGAGGGAGTGTGTTAGAAAGAGAGTCTCCATAACTGTACTCTTATTATTATTATTATTATTATTATTATTATTATTATTATTGGTACAATAAATGTACTCTTAATTAGATTTAAAAACGTAATTCAAGTGAAAAGTTTTATATTATGCACCAGCTAACATAATTTTGTATATGCTTAAAATAATTTCAGGGGAATATTGCTAAGAAGAAAAAGCAACAAGCTGAAAAAACGAGAATTCGTGTGGAACAGTTCCTTGCAGAATCTCACAGTAACTTACTTAAATATTTTGACTCTTGAGCAAGAGATATGAAAGGGATAAGTTTCTGTTTTTTGGTAATATATCGTTATGGTTAGAATAAATCACCTATTGTTAAGGTGACACTAAACTCATGGAGTATTTTCTTTTAGTTTGAAAAAGTACATTTCTTTATATTTTAATATTTATGGTTGGATACTTTTACTGTTTGGATGATATGAATGGATGATACTTTTCCCTTCAAAATTCTGTTTATAGTTATGGTGGTGGTGGTGGTTTTCTTCTTTAATTGAGTTTAATTGAGTTTGTGTTGAATAGGTGGATGATATGAATAATGATATATGAATTCTTTGTTGGTATTTTTTAGTAATATCATGAGGGATAACATGTTGTAGCACAACTCCTATAGCCAGTATGTACCTAGTACCTATTGTTTAGGATGATCTCAAATTAATAAGGAGGCAAGATCATTCTCTTGGAAGGGAAATCAGATATATTGAAGAGAGGCTACATGATTTGATTATGGGTTGATGGCTTAGGTCAAAGGTCATAAAAAGTACTCGAGCCCTCCCATATTATAAGTTGCTTTAGAAAAAAAATTGTTTTAAATTATAGCTTTAATAGGTTATTTAGTCCTCTAATTAATTACAAGTTTTCATTTTAGTCTCATAATTAATAAAACTCGTGTTTTGATCCCTCAAGTTTGCCTCTGCCAATCAAATAAATCTCTAGGTGTTAGGTTTAACCCCAAATGTCTATAGTGGACCAACCTTAAGAGTGGTCCACCATAGACCTAATTTGTTATTCTCATCGGTTTGTTCTCTCTCGCTTTGAATCATCACCAACAAATTCCTCTCACAAAATCGTTCCAAATCGCTCTCATCAAAACTCAAAATTGTGTCATGCTCTTGCTGGAACCATCAATTTGAAGTCTTTTCTTTTGGGTTGTATTGATCACGTTGGAATGATTTTGTGAGGAATAAGAGGTAGTGTAGCACCAATATGGATTTGAGTGATAAATCGTTGCTTTTAGCAGTGTTTAACGAGAGATAGCTGAAGATGATTATTTTGAGTTTCTTTTTTTGGGGTTGTTTGGTTTGTTTCGTGAATTTATTTGGTGAAGAAGATGGTTTAGAAGAAATATGGAAAAGTTGGGGTTACGGGTTTGAATTTGGGGGAAAATTGAATATTGATGTTTAAATTATATTATTGAGTTTCTTGAGTTTTTTTTAATATTTTTGGGTTTGTTGATGAAGCTCATGAAGGGTGTTGACGAAGATGACGAGTTTTCTGGGTTTGATGATGAATGTGATGAATTTTTGGATTTGATGATGAATTTTAACGTTTTTTGACAAAAGTTAACGGCAAGGATTTATTTGGCTAACAGAATAAGTTAAGGGACCAAAATGTAACGTTAATAGACCAAAACGTAACCAACAAATAACATAAGGTACCAATTCATTAATTAAGCCTAATTTTTTTATATTTTGATAATGTTTCAAAAATATTTTTTTTAAAGTACTCTGATGTATTGAATACGTGTTATGTGAGATATCTAGTTTCACAGAAGATTAATTTTAACTAACAGTAGTGTGATGCTATTACCTTTTGAAAGGAATATACTACTTAAAAAGCTAATGATCCAAAACGAGATGCCATTCAAAAGGTTTGGAACATAAACACTCTTTTGACTAGGAATAGCTTTGAATGAAATTTGTTTCTTTAAATTGCCAAGAATCTTGCATTTCGATGAGCCTTTATTCATTTATTGTTGAACTTGATTCAAAATAGTCTTATGCAATTTTTATGAGTACGTATATGTTCACTAGTTTAGGATTACTATTACTATTATTATAATAAATTGAATTTTAAGACAGCATGAGATATTGCCTTCTAAATTCAATTCGTCTTGCTTCAAAATGTTTACATACTAATTGGCATCTTTATTCTGCTCTTGTTAATTGGCTCACGGTATCATACGATTATTTTGCGAAAGAATTCTAGTTCTATTTTTACTATATATTTTTCATAATTTTTCTTGATGTGGAAATAATTTATATGAATTATTTGATGATGTGTATTGATCTGTTATTTAATGGTGTAATTGATGTGTTAATTGATGAGGTGTTATATAAAGACGTGATGTTTGAAGATGTGTGATTTAAAGATGTGTTATTTAAAGATGTAATATTTGACGATGGTGCAATTTAAAGATGTGTATTTGTCGAGTCATTTAAAGATGTGCATTTGCTGAGTCATTATTTGGTGTTCATGGATTCACGGTCAGTCCGATTTAAAAATGGGGGATAAATCTGTAACATAACTCTGATATCCAAAACTGGTACCACATGCATATAGAGTCGAGTTAGGGACATTGCATCCATTGTCAAGCATATTTGAAATATTTAAAGATGTGGTGAATTTGATTATATATTTAATGATGTGTAATTTGTGAATTATTTGGTGATGTGTCATTTACGATGTGTAATTGATGTTCCATTTAAAGATGTGAAATTAATATATGTGCTATTTAAATAAGTGTAACTATTTTAAGATGTGACATTCAACGATGCTTGTCATACCCCAAATTTTGACCACTTTTTTTCTTCTTCTGTTTTTTACCTACTTTTATTCGTATTTTAAAAGCCAAGTAAAGTTGTCGTCTCAGACGAAATTTCGGCAGAAAGGTATTTTAAAATACCTCATTTTGGTTCCGAAGGGACAATTTTAAGTTTCATTTGTTATTGTTTTTATTTTATTGATTTTTTTATCTCATTCTCATGTTATTTATTTTATTTTAATTAATTTTCTTTTATTTTAAGTAATTTTCTTTTTTTTAATTAATTAATATTTCTTCTTTTAGTCCTTTGGTCTTTTAGTCATTTTGTCCTTAAGGTTCTTGCTGCCCAAGTCAGGGGCACTTTGGTCCAGTGAAATTTCATTTAACCCTAATTGGTCCTTATAAATAGTTTGTCAATCATTGGAGAGAGAAGGTCAGAAACGCGTCAGAAAAAGTTACCAATCATATCAACAAACACATTTTTCTTTTCTCTCTCTACTTTTTAGATCAAACTTCAAAAATCCACTAAAAAAATCATGAACACCTCATGAATATCAAGTACACCAACTCATCAAAAATCACACAAATCACCACAAGTTCATCAAAAAGCACATAAACCAACACTATCCTCAATGATTTTCAAAAATCATCATCACACCACAACATAAAAAATTTCGGATCTCATAAGTCACTATAAGCTCAAATTCGGCCAACAACATCAAAGAGAAGGAAATTTTCGGATTCCAACACATATAAAATCAAAACCGAACCATTTTCTCAAGGCTTTGAGGTAGTATTTCATGCTTATCTTTGTGTAGTTGCTTAGATCTAGAGCTTTGTGAAGTTTTGTTTCAAAAAAAAATTCAAAAGTTTAAAGTTAGATCTACACTTCATCTCTCATCTTCTTGAAAAATCAAGGCCGGATTTGAACTAAGCATGAAAAAGGATATGAGAAACACTAAAAACAAAATTTGAAAAAAGGACAAAAAAAAAATTCCCGGCGACAGAGCCACCACCCTAGGGTGGTCGGCCTCCGCGCCGGAATGTTGGTGAAGGTGGTTCCGGCCACCGGTTTTTGAGGAAGAAGAAGAGAGAAGAGAAGTGTGTTTGTGAGGTTTTTTTGTTGAGATTTACTTTTATACTCTTTTTTGTTTGAACGCTCTTGCCCGCGCTAGTTCATGCTTGTTTCCATGCTCCCGCGTTTTAGGCCATCAGATCTGGACGGTTCCAAGATCTGATGGCTACTGTGTATTCCTTTTTGAATCATGTGGTTATGGTCTATATTACAACTGTGAAACTGTAGGACTAGGCCGTTGGATCTCAGATCCAACGTCCCAGGATGATCCTGTTTGAGATACAGTGTGTTGCCTTTGTTTTTAATGTGTTTGTTCTTTTTTTAACCGTCAGATCTAAGATCTGACGGTCACTGTACTTCTTGTATTTATTTCTCTTTGTTGTTTTTTTTTTTAAAAACCTTTTGATTAATCTTGTGGCTGTGATGAGTTGATACAGTGATTAAATCTGGACCCCCTGATTCATCAAGTGGTCCAGATTAATCCTGGCTGAGCCTTTTTATTTTATTCACTTTTTTTCAATATATTTTACATTTTTTTTATTTAATGTCTCTTTTTTTATTCCAAAAAATGTGTTCTTTTTTTTTTAAACCCTCTATATTTTTAATATTTGCTTTAATTATTCATTTCTACTACTTTTGTGTTATTTCCTTGATTATTTTTAAATTGTAGTTTATTTTACGTTTATGTTATTTGTCATTTATTTCTAGTTTAATCTTTGCATGCGTATTTTAATTCTTGTCATTCATTTTATTATCCTTATCTCATTAGTGTGCATTTAGAAAATTATGTAATTTAAAATCATGCATTTTATTATTCTTGTCATTTATATTTTCCTTGAAGATTTAGCAGGGGCTATGTAATACTCATGTAATAAAAATTGCACCGACACCACAATTTATTTACCGCATTACGCCATAAACCGCTATCGAGGATCAAATTGAATTAGAGACAAATTAGGGTAATTATTGGACTTTAATTATTTTATTAAAATCAAACCATTAGTAATTTTAGGTTCACTTACTTGAGAATTTGCTTGGGATCCAACATCCTTTGTAAACTTCTCGCTTTTTTTATCACGTTACGTCGTTACGCTCGGTTTATTTAATTTACGTTTAATTTAGAAAAATCCTTTTACCAAAAAAATCAAATATGTAAAACTCCAAAAATATTTTCTTAAGAAACTTTGGATTAATCCAAGTGCTTTTCCCTTTATTTTCTTAATCAAAATGTTTAATCAAATTAATATTCATATTTCGACTTGAGTTTCTTGTAATTAAAATTTGACCAACCTCATCTTATTTTTTCTCATGCCTTGAGGCCTCTTTCCTCTTCTCAAAACTATTTTCAAAAATTATAAAATTAACCTAACTCACAAAAAAATAAATTTGGAGAGTGAACTACATTGGTTTTGATCCCACTTGTGGGTATGTAGGCAAAGGACCCAATCCTTCCAAATCAAATAAAAATAACCAAAGAAAACTTACTTCTTCTCCCTCCATTCTTTCACTTAGACTCTTAGGCATTTATTTTCAAGATAAGCGAATAACTTAGCACGAGATAAATTAGGCAAAAGGTTCCTACGGAGTACCGTAGTCGTGTAGGGTGCTTAACACCTTCCCTCCGCGAAATCAACCCCCGGATCCAAATTCTCTTAAGGGTTTTTTTCTCTTTTTCCCTTCCCA
>Ga0315914_1007587_pt1 | contig 14953 bp, 9 predicted proteins | sample MpolenodulesMG_FD_203920 | JGI IMG/M metagenome (GOLD analysis project Ga0315914, IMG submission 203920) | Medicago polymorpha root nodule microbial communities from Los Angeles, California, United States - elongated nodules | ecosystem: Host-associated > Plants > Roots > Nodule | place: USA... | reverse complement strand
TCCACCCCAATCAGCATCTGTGTATGCTTGAAGGGTGAGTGCAGTAGTTTTCTTGAGCAAAATTCCATAGTTAATAGTGGCCTTGAGATATCTAAGTAGCCTTTTGAGATGTTGAAAATGGAGACTGATAGACTTATGCATGAATTGAGAGAGTTTGTTGATGGCAAAGGAAAGGTCAGGCCTTGTGAGATTGAGGTATTGTAGTGCACCAATAATCTGTCTATAAAGAGTAGAGTCTGTAGCAGCTGTGCCATCATTTAGTGTGAGTGTTGAGGTTGTGGACAGAGGTGTATATGTAGGTTTTGCTGCATCCATATCAAACCTTTCAAGGATATCTCTAATGAATTTATGTTGAGATAGGAATAAGCCTGTTTTTGAGGGAATAAACTCTATTCCAAGGAAGTAGTGTGGTGTTCCCATATGTTTGAGAGAAAACCAGTTGGAGAGAGATTGAATAAAGTGATGAAGAAATGATGCATCATTTCCCGTTAAGAGAAGATCATCAACATAAACCAGAAAGTATGCAAGAGTAGTACCTGAGGCATATATGAAGAGTGAAGGATCACTTTGGCTTGTAGTGAAGCCATGAGAGGTAATGAAGGTTTTGAGTGCATCATGCCAAGCTCTAGGTGCTTGCCTTAGGCCATATATAGCTTTGTGAAGTTCGCAAACAAAATTTGGTTGGTGAGAGTCTTTAAGGCCTGGAGGTTGTGCCATGTAAACTTCTTCATTCAATGACCCTTGGAGAAATGCGTTATTGACATCAAGTTGATGCATTTTCCACCCTTTTGTCAAAGCAATTGTAAGAATTAATTTTATGGTTTGAGGTCGGACAACAGGGGTGAAGGTTTCTTTGAAGTCCACCCCGGGACATTGTGTAAAGCCTTTGGCCACCAACCTTGCTTTGTAGCGATCTATGGTGCCATCTGGATTGCGTTTGATTCGAAACAACCACTTGCAATCAACAATGTTCTTATTCTTTGGTGGTGGGACAAGGGACCATGCGTCATTCCTAATCAGAGCATTGAACTCTTCTGATATGGCTTGTCTCCAATGAGGATGTTACATTGCTTGTCTAACATTAGATGGTTCTAGATTTTCAGGAAGAGGATGGTTTGATGCATAGAAGAATTTTTTTGGTTTGAAAATATTGTTCTGAGATCTAGTAATGATGTGATTTGTGGTTTTGGAATCTGCAGGTGGGTTAGTGAAAACAATAGAATTATGTGTAGGGGAAGATGAGGGAGAAGATTCGTTACCTGATGAAGTGCTTGGAGACAATGGAGCCTCTTGAAGGATTGCTTCAAGTGCGGGAGGTGTTGTAGCCATGGGTGAGTTTGGTGTTTGTGGTTGAGGTATGGTTGGGTTGAGAGATAATATTGTGTGAGGGGGTATCAAACTAGTGTTGATGGGGAGATTGGCAGCAGGTTCTGGTTTTGTTTTGTCAACAAAACCAAAGAGATCATAACCGATCAATAGAGCATTGAATTGCACCATCTATGAGGGAAAGTTTGTGCTATTTAATTTGATGGTGGACTGAACATTCAGTATGAGGACAGTTTTGGTGTTTGTTTCACCAATGGATAGTGAATGAGCAGACATGGTGGTGGATGAATTTTGGATCGAGATGTTGTTAAGCAACAGAACTTGATACCATATAAGAACAGTGGTTTATATTATTTTTGAATGAAATACAATTGTGAGAATGATCTCTATTAATAGATAGAGAGTGAACCGAGTGCATTCATGCACTATGCTACAATCAGGGAAATACATAATACTACATAAATACATATATAATATAATTACTATAATTACATGATTTGTTTTGTTGTCTTCATTGACTTTTGAGCTGTAACAGTTCCATGGTTTGATTTGTTGTGGTATGACTTTTACTCATCATTAATTCTATATTATTTCTCCTATAATAAGTACCTAATCAGGGAACAAAAACATAACAGAATTATATTTTTGCATTAGAAGTTATTGAGCAAATCTACGACGAGTTTTCTAACAGAGAAAAGCAACGGAAAAACAATCATGAAAGTGGATTTGTCGTCGATTCATTAGGGAAATCTAGAAAGGAAAATGAATTTGAGAAATAAGTTAAAATCAATATTAACTTTAACTGCCCAAATTGTAATAAATACATTTGGTAACGGTAAACAACTGTTTGCTTAAAACATTATCTATAACACTGATCAATGTACAATATAATTAGTCAACTCGTATACATATATTAAATATAATTAGTACCTAAATTTAGTATTGAAATCCTTAATTCACTACATGCATAACCAAATATTCTTCCCTTATAACAATTAACAATAATTTTCTAGTTTAGGAGTTCAAACACTATTATACTATCATCATAATTAACATAATTACCAATTAACAACATTCCTTGAATCTAACCTATTAACCCCAATTCACAAAAAAGAAGAGAGAGATTGTGACTAAGTTACAGACTGATTTGGGTGAGTCCAATAGGAAACATGTCATGGAGACTTGTGTCTTTATTTGCATAATGTATGGGCTTTTGTGATAGGTTATTGAACCTTTTAGTGAATTAACCAGTGAACCGTATGTCTTGGTCATTCTTATGTTTATTTTTCTCCGACAGCTTTTCTGTGCTCAAGCACCGATCATGTGTTCACAGACAATGTAAAGTTGAGTTTATATGTACTATATGTTTTTGAGTTGTGGGAAACAACTTGTCTTACTCTCACCAACCGCAAGAGAATTGGATAGAATAGAACTACTCTAAAGCGTAATTTTAAACATGTTTTGTGCGTCTCTCACTCCTTTTCAAATTTGTTATGTCATTAGCGTAAGCCTATTTCAGTTATCAGAAAAATCACCTAAACAACTTTGCTATACAACTTAAATTTTAGTGAACAAAAAATGTCTCCCAACATATGTATGTTTGGATGTTATCCAAATCAGGGGTGGCAAAAAAATCCGTACCCGCGGGTATCCGCGGATAAAATCCGTCATGGATACGGGACGGGTAGCTAAACGGGTACCCGCGGATATAATAAACGGGTATTTAGCTACCCGTTACTTTATGGACACGGACACGGATATGATGATACCCGTGCCCGCGGGTATCCGTACCCGTTAATAAATCATGTAAATTACTAAAATATCCATATGTATGTGTGTGTGTGTGTGTATATATATATGTATATATATATATATACAAGAGTTTGGATGTGGATTTTGGATGTTTTTATCTTTTATTTTACTTCACGATTTTTGTTGGATTATGGTTATAGTATGGATTATGAAATTTGAATGGAATATCTTATGTATGGATCTTTAAAAGTTGAATTTTACAGGTAATTAAAAGTTGAATTTTTTTTGTACAAAAAATAAATAAATAAATCCATGGGTACCCGCAGATATCCGTTGGTATCTAAATACCCGTGGATTACCCGTATAGAGATACCCGCACGGATATGGGGACGGGTACGGGTACCATATTTATCCAACGGGGCGGGGACGGATATCATACTACCCGTACCCACGGATACTCATTGACATCCCTAATCCAAACAAGTACAAATTAAGTAGACCAGTTCGATTTTGAATGGAATAGTTTTTATATTTACCTTACGACCGAACTCCAGATTATTAGAGCAAGAATCAGAGGGTTAACACCAAAATAAAAATAAAGAAATTAAGTAGACAATAATAACTTGTTAGTTTTCAGTTTAACATATGTAGATGTGGATATATTTATAAACAAAGAGTCGTTTATATTTATTACATTTTACATTGCCGCATGAATTCCAACTATGGTAAGTCTTGTACTAATGTTATGCTACTTTCTCATAAATATACGGGTCATGTTAACTTGTGTCTTTATGACACATGTTAAGGATTACACATACAACAAAAATTGATTGAGAAAAACTCATTTTAAAATTTTGAAAAATAAATTGACACAATTGAAGGATCAAAATATGTGTTTATCTCTTTTGAAATCTAAAGGTTTGTGCAATGCTACACCGTGGAGATGGTATAGGGATCCATTTAGGATAACTAGCACCCAATTCAAAATAGGTAAAACTTTCGAACTCGATGAACGCTATCACACTATTGAAACATAAATGATGTTACTTAACCATTACTCGAAGTGGTTTTCAGTATATATTCAACCGATTTTTGATTGAATCAATCAAAATCTAAAACTTCACTTCTACATATACTCTTTAATTTTTTTTTACAGAAATACAAAAATACTTTTTTTTTTCTTTTTGAACACTTCAATAATGATCAACAAAACTTAGGTGTGTTTTTCTTATAATTTTTCACATAAAATATTCATAATTACCGATAATATTTCAAACCCAAAAATTTCTTAAAGTTTATTATAAGCACAAAAAACACCTAAAGAAATACCTAAGTTTTGTGCAAGGGTCATAAGTGTTTATACTTATTCCACGGACTTTCAAAAAAAATTACTGCTCTGGATTTAAAATTGGATAACTAGATCAAAGCCAAACTCCTGCAATTTTAGGTGTAGCATGTGGATGTAACTATTAATATTAATATTTGCATGCATTGTAAAAACCAATTAAAGCTCAAGCAGGACATTCGAGAGGCAGCTTTTGCTTCTATAAATAGTCCGAACAAGAGCAGCAGTTTACAGGTTGCAGTTTAGCTTTTGTGCTCATATTACTTTGGACAATGACTTCAACTTCTTTATTTTCTTGTCTCTTTCTTCTTCTTTCTCTCATTGCTTCTTCTTTTCTTCCCCATTGTAACTCCTTCCCGGCCCAACATAACCATCACCCTCGCTCTGCTACTCACAATTACAAAGATGCTCTCACCAAATCCATCATCTTCTTTGAGGGTCAAAGATCAGGGAAACTCCCTTCCAATCAAAGAATGTCTTGGAGGAGGGACTCCGCTCTTTCCGATGGCTCATCCATGCATGTATAACACTACATACATACTACATTATATGCATACACAACCCTTTTTTTTAATGACAAATGTTAGTATGTCAATTGTTATTATAGTATTTTCTCCCTTACCAGTCTATAATGTGTTGTCCAATGCAGGTTGATTTGGTTGGAGGGTATTATGATGCAGGGGACAATGTGAAGTTTGGCTTTCCTATGGCCTTCACAACCACAATGCTCTCGTGGAGTGTTATTGAGTTCGGCGGGGTAATGAAAGATGAATTACAGAATGCCAGAGAAGCAATTCGTTGGGCCACTGATTATCTTCTCAAAGCCACTGCATATCCAGACACCATTTACGTTCAGGTGGGTGATGCTGAGAAAGATCACGCTTGTTGGGAGAGAGCAGAGGACATGGATACTCCAAGAAATGTGTATAAGATAGATAAAAACAACCCTGGTTCCGATGTCGCTGCTGAAACTGCTGCCGCTCTTGCTGCTGCTTCCCTCGCTTTCAAAAAAATTGACCCTATTTACTCTAAAACTTTACTTACAAGAGCTATTAATGTAAGTAACAGTCAAAATACATCTTGTCATCCGATAAGTTATTTAATTGTATGAGGTTATTAATTTTAAGTTTTTTGTTTCAGATAGATGCTTTAAGTCTCATTGCATGCGCAACGTTGGCCTTTTTTATAGTCATGTAATTTTTGTTTTTCAATGGAGTTAAAGAGAAACTCAAAAAATGGCAACAGAGTGCGCATGTAATATGACTTAAATTGCCTATATGAAGAAAATAAACTTAAAGGATTAATATGGTACAATTAAACAGACCGAAAGATGTATTTTGCGCAAGTGATAAGTAAACAACACTATTATGAATGGGAGTAATAAATAATGCCTAAAAACTGAGATTATGTACGTATACTTTGTTTGTGGATGTAGGTTTTCCAGTTTGCTGATAAATATAGGGGATCCTACAGCAATAGCTTGAAGCCTGTTGTATGCCCCTTCTATTGCTCTTACTCTGGTTATCAGGTAAAGTTATTGATATTCCTATGTGCACATTTGCTATTTTATGTTGTAGGAAAAGACTCAAAAACACTGTATATTGATTGCTTTCAAAATACGTCAGGATGAGTTGTTGTGGGGTGCTGCTTGGCTTCACAAGGCCACTAAGAACCCAATGTACTTAAACTACATTAAGGTTAATGGGCAGATACTTGGGGCTGATGTGACTGATAATACCTTTGGATGGGATAACAAACATGTTGGAGCAAGGATACTCCTTTCTAAGGTCCAAAGTTTTCATCTTCCATTGTCTTTTTGGCACATCAAAAATGCTTTCATTTGATACTCACATTGGTGCTTTTGATTTTAGGAATTTCTAGTTCAGAAGGTGGAATCCCTTTATGACTACAAGGGTCATGCAGACAATTTCATATGTTCTGTTATCCCTGGAGACTCTTTCTCTTCCTCCCAATATACACCAGGTGAGTGAGGTTCCATTTTCATCTTTCTCTTAATTATTCTCTCTCTCTCTCTCTCCCAATGATCTCAAGTCTCAACTGTGTGGTGTGGTCAAATTTCAGGCGGGCTTTTGTTCAAGATGAGTGATAGTAACATGCAATATGTCACGTCCACATCCTTTCTACTCTTAACTTATGCAAAATACTTAACCGCTTCACATACTGTTGTGAACTGTGGTGGAACCATCATAACTCCAAAGAGCCTAAGAACTATAGCCAAACAACTGGTACAAAAAGGAGATATTGTCTCAGTCTACCTCGTTATTTCACTAACTACTCTTTGTTTTTGTTTTCTTTGTACAAATTTCTCTAAGAAGAATGTTGTATTCTTGTTATTTTCTAGGTTGATTACTTGTTGGGAGACAACCCATTGAAGATGTCATACATGGTGGGGTATGGTACAAGGTACCCACAACGGATACACCATAGGGGATCATCACTTCCATCCATTGCTGCTCACCCTGACAAGATCCAATGTTCAGAAGGATTCAGTGTAATGGACTCACAATCCCCTAACCCCAACATTCTAGTGGGTGCCATTGTTGGGGGACCTGATTTGCATGATAGCTTTCCAGATGAACGATCAGATTATGAGCAATCAGAGCCAGCTACTTACATCAATGCACCTCTTGTAGGAGCATTGGCTTATCTTGCACACTCATTTGGACAACTCTAAAGAGCACTTCTACAACACGTTTTGTGCATCTCTTGTTTTAATTATTCATCACTTTAAGCTGATTTTGATAGTTTGTATTGTGTTGAAAATAGCATGTTGAAGAGTGGATTCTTAACATGATTCTAGCCGTTAATTACTCACACTTTTTTAAGGTAAATTCTTAGTCATAAGTATACACTTAAAGGAATTAGATCCGTATGAGAGAAAGGAGATAAATGCATGCATTATGAGAGAGAGATTATATAACGTCAAAGTGACTTTTCCGGCCTAAAGGTAGAGAATCCGTGACCCAAATACACCTTTACATGATAATGAACTCACTTGTTCAAAGTTAGGTAAAAGATTTAGCATGGTTTGTTCTTACCAATCTTATTCCCGTATCTCATTAAGCTTGTCATAGGGAACACAATACAAGAGACATCAACAACCAGTACTCGGCATTTCTGATATAATGAAAGCTAACATACACAAGCTTCCATGAAATTCCTCTTAAGTCCTCAGAAAAACATTAATTTACAACACAAGCAGACTTTTATATACATACAAGACTCTTATTGTCTGCTGTCAGTCCTTGATAAGAACATAGAGCTGCCATACATCAGCTGGTTAATTTGCGTCATCCTTTGCTAGTGGAACAGAATTTGCCTGAAAAAATTTGTGACACACAAAATTGAGATCACTTTCATTTGTTTCTATTACACCTGATCTTATAAATTTAAAAGGCACAGAGCATATAGAAGGTAAAATTTATAATCATAGATCATAGCATACCAACAAGGGAATGGATGTAAATTGAAATTGGAATATGACTTACCAAATCACGGAACTTAAGAATGTAAAACATCTCGAGATACCGTCGAGTTTCACGCCTTTCAAGTTTGGAAACATATTTCCAGAAACTATAAACACCCGCCAAGGTCATAAGCCTTTCAGAATAGATTTTCCATGTGTACCTGTTTAATTATTTGCTCAGCATTTTTTTCTGAACAGGAAAATAAACAAACTTTTACCAAAAATCACCTACCTTTCATAAATTCTTTGAAGACCTCCATCAGATATTTTGTTCCAGTGGCTTGGATCCTCCTTACATTTCTGGAAAAATTCAACTAATAGCTCTGAAACTTGGCCGGGATGATAAGGATCAATATGAAATCCTGACACACCATGCTCGATGATCTCAGCAGGACCACCATGGCAAGTAGCGAATGTAGGGAGCCCACAGGTCATGGCCTCCACGACTGTAAGTCCAAAAGCTTCATAGAAAGCAGGCTGCAGCAAGAAAGGAAGAGTTGCAAATGAATAATGATGCTTGAATGGTCAATTAAACAGTAAAGAGTGGTCAATTAATACCTGAACGAAAGCGCCTTTTGTATCTGCTATGTAACGATACAGCTCTCCGTTACGTGCTCTATTTGTTTGAGCAGTAATCCACCGAAACTCGCCATTCAAGTTATACTGCTTCATGAGATCGTGCATCTTCTCAATCTCTGCAATTTCTTCTCTGTCACTGGACTTCTTCACATCAATATAACCAGCTACTACGACAAGGTTGACCAGTTCCCTCAAGTTGCTGTTCTTAGCATAGCTTTCTACCAAACCAGTTATGTTTTTAACTCTGTCAAGCCTTGCCATGGAGAAGATTATAGGCTTTGACCGGTCTGCCAGTGAACCGCTGCCACATAGAGACAAAGATAAACTCATTAACTCTCAATAGTCACATTTACATACCTGACAAATGTGACATGCTTTTCAAGTTATTCTATCCCTCGGTGTGATTTTAAATAAGGTGTTGGTACTGAAGGATGAGTAATGACTTTAAAGTGGAAGCTAACAGAATCCATGATACGCGCTCAGAAGATCAATTACTTACTGAGGTATGACCTGTTCCTACATTAAAAAATTCTGCAACTGCAATAGACTCACATGTACTCATTGGTCTGCTCGGTATCATACAATAGCTTTTCAATTGAACCATGCAGAGCTGTGAGTCTTTTCTCCTTTTCAGAATAGGGGAAATATATCGTCATATCTGCTCCAGGAGAGACAATATTGAACTTGGGATCAAAAACATCAATGCCATGGACAACCCTATAGAGTCCAGGAAGAGTAAAAGCAGTGTGACTCTCATACTGGCCAACAGTATTCTTCCTGGAAGACAGCATAAGTTAAGAAAATGAAATGAGCAACATTATTATTATAACAGAACAAAATTATAGTAACTTCATCTCCAAAATAAATATTCAACAACTTATAAAAGCAATGAAATAATTGTTATATAATTGATAATGTTGACAAGCCAAATAAAAGGGAGAGCGCTAAAAAGCAGACTAACAAGCAATGATTTATCACAAGACGCGAAGCATACCATAAATCATGAAAAAAATTACTTACGTTCCTGCAATCTCTTGGTATGTACTGGTGATGATAAAATCAGCATTATTCATGGCTATTAGGTCGGCAGTGAACTGACATGAAAAATGGTATTTATCCTCAAATTTCTTCCAATATATATCCGAATCTGGATATTTTGTCTTCTCCAGTGCATGTGCGATTGTGCACTACGCATACAACATTCAACTCTATTAAGTTACACTTTCGGCAGAAGATGACACAAGCTTTCAAATTTAGTATGGAGATAAGATGACAAAAAAGAGGGACAAAAACCTGGGTAACTCCCATTTTGTAAGCCAATAAAGATGCAACAAGATTCCCATCACTGTAGTTTCCTATGATGAAATCAGGATAACATTGTAACTCGGCAGAAATTTCACTAGCAACATCCTGTCGATATTTGTAAGAAATGATATTAGGTGGAAAAGCTAGCACATGCAATATATATCATGCATGATTTGAACTCTATCGTGCCTAAACCAAGTTATGAAACCATTCATTCCTAATAATCCTGTGTCAGATTAATAATTCAAGCAATATGTTGATGGGCTTTACCTCTGCATAAGTTTCCAGGAAAGGCCAGACATCAAACCTTGAGATCCATTTACGGAGAATTCCCTTTTCTGACCTGAACGGAACACGCAAAATATGTGTATAATCAGTGCCGCTGACTCTTTCTAGTCTCTGGTTGCATGTTGTCCCCTTTGCATCAGGTATTAACCTAGTAACCTTCAAAGAAACAAACAAGTTCTAATTTGATTTGAACTTAAAAAACAGCCAATTACGTTACAGCCTTATCAAATAAGAAGAACCTGACTCCAAGAAGTTACACTTACAATTAAAATTCTAGGGGTGAAATCAAGTCCTTGTTTCTGGATCCGAGCAAGCATTTCATTCTCAAGGGCACGCACTTGATCGAGTATATAAACAACCTGCGATAAAAAAAACTTGTGTAGAATGGCACTCGCATATAATATAACTCAACAAAGCAAGACAAATGGATGGAGTCAACCAAGAGACATGAGGACATGAGAGAGGTGGCACTAAACAATGCATACATGTTCAGGGTTGGGACGCTGAAGGAGTAAGGAGGTCCAGGGTTCAATCCCTTATGTTAACAAATTCCCCTCCCCCTAACAAACTAACCACTAATATTTTCCTATAAAAAATGCATACATGTCCAGTAAGTTCAGCTGTTTTTTTTTTAACAAGAGTAAGTTCAGTTGTTCTTAATCGCATATGATAAATAAGAATACCTGTCCGCCAGTATCAGGTAAACCCAGGACATTGGCTTGCCCAAAGAAGCCATGCGGGGACAATATAACAACATTGAACACCATTGGTACTCTCCCAAGAAAAGTCTCTAGTGTAGAAGGATCAGGGGCATGAAGAATATCCAACAGCAGATGCATTGTCTCTAATACCCTCGCAGCAGTATCACCCCAACCTCTCTCAAACCCCATTCCTTGCAATCTAAATGGATAATAGAGTCAGAGGAAAAATATTATATCAAAATATCCTATAAATTACTCGCATCGTTTGTAATGCACAGGAAAGATATGAAAATCCATCATAGAACATAGTCTTACACGTATTCAAATTCAGAATAGAGTGTATCAGGTGCAAGCTTAGAAAGATGATCCTCAGCCTTGACCAAAGCAGACTGAAGTTTGGAAATGTTTTGTAGTCTATCATTTAACATCAGCGCCTGTAACATTATAATATGGGAGAGAAATTCAGGGTCAAGCTACATATTTGAAATTACAACGGTAGTCACCTAGCATAATCATTTCATTAGAAAATTAGAAGTGAAAAATGCATAACACAGAAAACCTACATGGCCTTTATATGTGTGAGCACGGAGGAAATCAAGCAAGGGTTCCAGGCAATCTTTGTTGCGAAACATATTTGACGAGAGGTGGCGGTTGAGAAATTGCACACCATTGCCAATGGATGATGAACGGGTTGGACGAGGAAATGATGCATTAAATGGCTCTAAATCTAGCTCCAATACAAAATTATCATTAATCCTATTGCACAATATAAGACAAACGGTCATCACAAGACTCAGAGTTAATTTATTATAACAAAAGCTAAGCGGCAGATTTCTTACTTTCCATCCACAAGTTCTTCTTTGAAGCTGAGATATTCAGAAATGCTCAATTGCTCGACGTTGAGTTCAAAGACATTAACACGGACATATTCCCAAACACCGGGTCTTGGACGAACTGCTATTGCCACAAAAGGAGGCAAAACTATGGCTTCCTGTCACAGAAATAAAGCTACACATTTTCAAACAATATCTTAAATCTTTCAATATGATACGGTGATTAGTAACTTTGATGAATGTGACAGTTTCAACCTCTGATACTGATTTTTCACATCATACTTTCAATTACTGTGAATTTAGTTGTAGCTGAATGCAATTAGCTCCAAATAGATACAAATACAGTATATAAATAACAGTATTGGAAATGTTCAATAATAACCCTTTGTTTGAGTAATAGTAGAATCAAAGTCCAAAACTATTTACCCAAAAAATAAATAATCAAAGTCAAAAAATATCAGCAGACCAACACATGTCGGTCCATATGGGAAGGCATAATTTTTCATATGCAAAATCTCAAATTTGAGTCATGATTTAGGAGGGTCCAACAGGATTTCATGATACCAAAAGGTCTATGACCCCAAAAATCAAATATTTGTTGACTAAAAGTTGAAAATGAATGTTCACAATCTATTCTATTTAATTTTATTATTACTTTTATTTATTTATTTTTACGATTTTTTTTTGAACAAACAAAGATGAATTATATTAACACTGCTATAGCAGTCTCCTCAGCAAAAGGTGTGCCCAAAAAACTACTAAAAAAACAAGCAGCTCACACAAGATAAAAAAAAGTGGCTATCCAATGCCTGACAAAGGATTCTACCACCACAAGTGTTCGGCAAATACAAAGATAGCCTTTTTGGCTTCAACCACCACAAAGAATGATGTTTTACTTTGTCTAGTTGTTGATCTATAGAGCATTCTTTCTGTTTAAATAATTTATTGTTTCGTTCATTCCATAAAATCCAGGCAATAATAAGCCAAATAATTATTTTTGACGAAATTACTTTCATTTATTTTATTTTTTCTCAGACGCTAGTAGCAAAACTAACACACTGCATGGAGAAGAAGTGTTGCAGGTTATACCTGACCTTTTACCATATTAGCTGCAACTTAACATATCAGCTGCACAAACAAGACGGTTTAATTTCTAATTTTTTTGTGAATTGAGACTAGTTACTTTGAAGAGCTCTTTATTAGCGAAATTATGTGAAGGTTGATGTAATTAAAAAAGAGAAAAATGGAAGCAAATGATTTAGGACATTGATTAAAAAATCAAAAGTGATCATTTTTACAAAGAAAGTTGTGTATTTGTTACTTTAACAAGTATATGACTTGTATTTTTAAGACAAAATTTATTTTCATGGATTACTTAAAACTTGAAAAAACAAAAAAGTGGAAAGAGAGTAGACCTGTGCAGACTTGATAATTTCACCAAAGGGGCCATCTTTAAGATGATCCTCCTGACCAAGGATGTTTTCAAGCTCATCAATCAAATTATGAGGTTGCAAGATCCCTTTCCCCTGAGCCACATACCTTAAAATAAAATAACAAACGAGTATCTTTGATCATGATCAAAGTCATAAAACAGAGCCATGCATAGCAAAACATAAAAAGTGAAGTTGATGATGAAGAAGAAGAAGAACCTGGAGAGGAGAGAAATGAGTTCGTTACGGTGAGCAGAAAGTGTATCTTGAACTCTGTCTCTGATACTGGGAACTCTAACATACTTAGCTTGCGTAGACATAATAATGAACAATCACAGTGTTGTTCTTCTAGACTGTGGAACTGACTAGAAGTTGGACTGAATTGGAATTGGAATTTCTAAGTTGGATAAAACCAAAACGTTAGAGAGTGATGTGATAATTAGTGCGACGTGTTGAGCAGAGCACAATAGCAGAGAGTTTATAGTCAGAGAAAATCATAGACAAAATGGTTTACGTGTCTAACTTTTATTACTTTATTGTTTCATACTGTTGTCTTTTTGCTGTGTTGTAACTTGGATTTTATCGTAGTTCCTTTGGGCTTTGTTTGGATAACTTGAATCTAATGGAAACAGAGCAAAATGGAACGGAATCAAACTGAATGGAATAGAACGGAGTGGAACAAAAATTTCATTTTATTGTTTGAATATTTTACGAGAGAGTGGAACTAACTTCCCACTTCATTGTTTGGATTGTGAACGGAATGGAACGTGTTATAACTCTTTTATTCCATTTTTACCCTATAGTTTAAAAGCATCAATACATTGAATTGTCAACCTCAAATATATTGAGTAGTACTGACTAGTCTTTTTCAAGGAAGAGTACCGACCAGTTAGAATTGAAAATAATTGTGCAGAGTATAATACCAAACAATTTAAATACCGAAATCAAATTAAAGGAAAATTAAGGCAAGATGAAAACATTTTTAATTTCGGTTTCCCTGAAATAATATGGTTCCTGCATAATTTACGGTTGTTGTATTTCTATCTGGCAACTTAAACTTCACAGGCTTGATTCTAGTAAAATTAGGAAAAACATTGAAAAGTTAGAAAACATGCTTGGTTTCATGTGAATCTAACTAATATCGAGTATGCTTGTCTACAATGTAAACTGCACTTGTTAACACAAATTGTTTGCCTGTCATTTTCTTTGCTATAGTAAAACAAGGTGGCATTTACTATGGGAAGGGTAAATCCTTTCCCACCCTGGGAAATGTTACTTTTCACGTCCATGTGACACTCAAACAAGTTACTTTTATTTTGTTTGTTTTTTCAATGATTAAAAAAGCTAATATTTAATAGTATTAACAAGTTTACTAGTACACCCCTGTTTTTACGAAATCATATATGCACCTCACCCATTTACACGTAAATAATTTATCACCTTTTTTTTTTGTTTTGATATCTAACCCTTTTTATAATTTGACAAAAACAGCGAAAATTGATTAACTTCATATACCAGCGTTCCCTTCAAAACACATATACCAGCTTTCAATTTTTTTTTTACGTAAACTATATCATTCAAATTCTTTTTTACGTAAACTATATCATTCAAATTTATGATCAAATAATATTTACTAGTCGTGGCCCATTACAAAAACATTATAGTTTATTCTTAAACATGATTTAAGGACTAAAACCTTATTTATCTTAATATTATGTAATGTTTTGATTATATGATGAGATTGAAATTTGTATGTGGGGGTTTTGATAGAGTGTTCATTCAAGTTTTATGAGTTTATTTTCAGATGGCCACAAGCCCATAAAAAATGGCCCACTCACTTATCATTATTTTATATGTTGTGGGGTCTCAATTTTTGTTTCAAGTATAAAACCAAAAAGTTGAAAAAG
>Ga0315914_1007586_pt1 | contig 14956 bp, 12 predicted proteins | sample MpolenodulesMG_FD_203920 | JGI IMG/M metagenome (GOLD analysis project Ga0315914, IMG submission 203920) | Medicago polymorpha root nodule microbial communities from Los Angeles, California, United States - elongated nodules | ecosystem: Host-associated > Plants > Roots > Nodule | place: USA... | reverse complement strand
GTTCAAGAGCAAAGGAATTTTATTTGAAGCTTAGAGCGTCTGGAAGAATGCGTCTGAAGAAATGCGTCTGAAGAAGTGCGTCTGAAGAGAAGTGTCTGAAGAAGAGCTCCTGAAGACACGTCATCAGAAGCAAGGTCATCAGAAACAATGGTCATCAGAAGCATCTCACCAGAAGCTACTTCACCAGAGTTGACAAAGTACAGTGTACGAAGTGTACAACCACGAACTCTGCAACCACCATCTCTACAACGTTGTCTCTACATCAGGACAAGAATAACAGTAACGTTGCTGCAGACATTGTTCCTTTCCATATGGAATGGATTTGAAATTAGTTCTTCATAGGACAATTATCAAATCAGGCAAAGGATCAATGGTGAAGAATCAAAGCTTCAAGCAAGACAAGTTGATGTAACGGCTAAATTCTCAACGTCTCTCAAATCCTTTATAAATAGGGATGAAGACTTTGAGAATAACAACAACAAGAACTATATAAGCAAAAAGGCCAATACTCTGTGCAAAACGTCGTAGACAAAACATCAACAACTTAGAGAATTCTTTCAATTGTTCATATCTTAGAATTCTTAAGTGTCTAGAAAAACAGAGTCTGTTATGTTCTGTATTGTATTGTGAATACCTCTGATTGTATATCAAGTATTCAAAACCGTATTCAATTCTTTGTAATTGTTAAGATAAGTCTCTTTCAGTTGTGATTGAGCAAAGGAAGTCTCTTGGAGTTGTCCTTGAGCATAGAAGTCTCTTGGAGGTGTCCTTGAGCATTGAGAAGTCTCTTTCTTGTGTGATTGAGCAGCTTGTAATTTAACATTACATTTTAGTGGAACTCTCCTTGAAAGTGCAAGGGGGACAGGACTACTTCCGGTTTATGGAAGGAATCTGTATAATTGCTTGTGTTCTTTCTTTCTCTGTTCTATTACTTATCCGCTGCACTAAGACTCTGAACTCACTCAGACTTTGAACTACTTCAGACTCTGAACCTGAGAATAGTTCTTCAGAACGTAAGGAAGAAGTTTTCAAAAACACAATTCAACACCACCACCCCCCCTTCTTGTGGTTTTTCTCACCTTCATAGATGTGTGAACAAATCACCATTAGGCCAAGCTGCATGCAATTATGCCATCGATTCCGTAAACGCAAAGGAATAATAGAGTGATTGTGGAAAGCCTGTACCGCAGTAGAAGAATCACTCTCAAGCCACAACCTATACCAATTGTGCGAAGCCGCATACTCTATAGCACACATCAGACCTGCAAGCTCGGCCTCAAAAACATTTCCATAACCGATATTACAAGCAAAACTACCCAAATAAGTACCATGAAAGTCTCTGAAAATTCCCCCACATGAAGAATTAAGATTAAGAACAGAACCATCAGTGTTCGCCTTAACCCAAGTAATGGTTGGAGGCTTCCAAATCACGGACATAATCTCTTTAACACGCCTGTAAGAAGGAGAGATCAAAAAATTGTTTAAAACAGCCCCATCCGTAGCTAAACAATTGCCTTTGGAGTTAGCACCAGACAAAGCAATAAGGGACAATATTTTGGCCATGGAAGCATGAATGGAAACATTTGTATAGCTGAAGCGAATCGTATTCCTAGCCAACCAAATTGTGTGGACCGTATGAACAAGAGCAGCAGCAAACACATCAAGAAGTTGGGAGCTGCAAGGCCGCGGTATGCAATCAAGGATTGACGAGTAAGAGGCCAAGGAAATAGTGCACCGTAATTTAACACTCAGCCATTTCCAAATGATTGTTACAAATTCACAGTGGAGAAACAGATGGGATGAAGTTTCTGCATCCCGAAAACAGAGAACACAAACAGGCACTAAGGTGCAACCACGGAGCCTTAGATTCTCATTTGTCAGAAGCTTGGACAACATCAAACGCCAAAAAACAAATGAGTGATGGGGGAATGCAAGAGCGCCAAATAACATCCGGCCAATCAAGTCTTGCAAGAGGAGGGCACATGAACAAGTGTGTTAGCTTAGAGGTAAAGACACCATCAGGAGCGTGTTTCCAAATTTTCTTATCCGGCAAAGGGGAAACCGGTAAGGTAATTTTCAAGATCGCCTCAGCGACATTCGGATAATCAACGAGAGGAGAAGGGATTTTCCATTTACCATTATTTATAACTGCATCAAGTCTCATGGTAAGAGAGGGAAGCATCCGTGTTGGAGTATTCAACATCACAACAAGAGGTGTGCCCATCCAATTATCCAACCATAGGTTAATATCCTTTCCATTGCCAACAATCCATACTGAATTTTCTTTTACTGTGGTCAGGAAATCCCTTACACCGGGCCAAATTGAAGATTTGAAATAACTGTTGCGAGGGAGGCCATATGAGAGAAAACACTGCTGAAACATGCGTGCCCATTCAGAGTCTTGCGTGAAAATGGTCCAGCTAAGGTGCAGTAACGAAGAAGAATTAATAGAGCGGGTGGATTTGAGATCAAGACCACCGTTTTCCCAAGGCAGACAAATCTGATTCCAAGAAACCGTGCATATTTTTTGACTGTAAATATCACCACTCCAAATAAATTGTTTTATCCATCTATCCAACATCTTCAATAACCGAATAGGCCAACGATAAATATGAAATGAATACACCAGCATGCCGTGCACTATCGACTTCACCAATTGGACCCGACCCATAATTGTTAACATAACACCTTTCCAAGTGGCAAGCTTAACCTTGATGCGATCAACAATAGATTGAAAATGAATACGTTTGGGCTTACCTTGGAATATGGGGCAGCCTAAATAATGGAATGGTATGGTACCAACCGCAAAACCAGACAATTGCGCGAGCATATTCCGTCTAGTACCCGTCATCGCTCCTGTAATTAATTTACTCTTGTCAAAATTCACCATTTGTCCGGATGTGTCTGAATACTCATTAAAAATACGCAGCAGACATCTGATATTTTTTTGGAGCCAACACAGCAAATAAAAACGTCATCGGCATACAGGATATGCATAGGAAGGGAGACCCCTCTACAATAGGACATTGGCTGTAACGAGTTGTTAACTCTTTCAATCTCAACGGCACGACTAAGAACTTCCTCGGCTAGACAAAAGAGAATAGGAGAGAAAGGGTCTCCTTGGCGAACTCCCCTGGTGCAAGGGAAGTATCCAACCGCATTGCCATTCACCAAAATAGAGAGATGCGCTGAATGCAAAATGGCTAGAATCCAGTCACAGAATAAATCACAGAACCCAAACTGCTTCAAAACTGCTATTAGAAAATTCCAATCAATGGTTTCAAAGGCCTTGCGAATATCAACTTTGATGGCAATATTCCCACCAAATTGTTTCTTAGTTAGCAAGTTTATTACCTCAGAAGCAATAATTACACATTTTGAAATGTTCCGTCACGAACAAAACCTCTCTGCTGAGGGTAAATAATTCTCATACAAATTTTGGCCAGTCTGTCTGCCAAAATATTTGTAATAATTTTAAATTGAAAATTTTCCAAAGCAATAGGGCGGAAGTCCCCCATGGAAGCAGCCCCAGGAACTTTAGGAATCAATACCAGAATGTTGGCATTAATATTTGGAATCAGTGCCCCTGTGTAGAAGAATTCCTGAACCGAACTCACAACGTCAACTGCCACAATGTCCCAAAATTGTTGATAAAAATGCCCCCCAAAGCCATCTGGACCAGGGGATCCATCCACATTCATATCAAACACCCCATGTTTAATCTCATCTAATAAAGGCACAATAGTTAATGCATTGTTTTCCCCCATCGAAACCAACGTCGGGATCACTCTAGCCACCAAACCAGAAGTAACACATATATTATTACCGCCGAAAATATTTTGAAAATAAGACACCATATGTTCTTCCATTTGTCTAGGGTCTGTAATGTGGTCATTACCATCCTGAAGGAAAGTGATAGGTTTCGAGGATGATTTAATGCGAGCCATTCTGTGGAAATAAGCAGTGTTTCGGTCCCCGTATATAAAACTTTGTTGCCTAGCCTTTTCTCGCCAGAATTGATCTTGGTTGTTCATAGCTTTTTTCAAAGATAATTGTGCCTGTAGTTCTGACGTATGGAGGTCAGAATCCAAACCAGAGGCATCAATCAAATTATGTATGCGCGTAACCTAATCAGACGCCAGCTGGACTTGACGTTGAACATCACCAAATAACTTAATCTGTAAACGATACATACCCGAGCCAATAATACTTTGCTGCCAAATTTTCAAAACAAGCGTGACACTCATCATGATTCACCCAAGTCTTGAAAAATTTAAAAGAAGCAGTCCTACGCACCCCTAATAAATCCATGCGCACCAAAAGAGGATGGTGATCAGATTGAGTCCTTAAAAGAGTTGTGCACGAAGTACCCCCCCCAAAAATTGGTCCAAGCTTGATTGCAAATAGCCCTGTCGAGTCAAAGAAACACAGAGTCAGAATCTAACCTACCATTGTTCCATGTATATTGTACCCCATTTGTATTTAGATGTAATAATAAATTTGCATTGGACAAAGTAAGAAAATCTGTACAAGAAATAGATGGAGGAAGACGACGTCCCCTTTTCTCATGAGCACCTAACACGGCATTAAAGTCCCCCACAAAAATGCACGGTGCCACGTGATTATTTTGAAGCAAAGTCAGATCAGCCCATAACTGGCGGCGCAAAATATAAGATGTACTAGCATAAACTCCAGCAATATAAGTTTTAATCCCGTTGCAGACATGTTCAAGGACCAAGCACTAAGAGGATGCGAAGATAACAGTAAAAGTGACCTCTGAACCCCACACTGCCCAAAGATTAGGAATAAGAGGCTCCCTTTTATTTACGCAATAATTTGTCACGTGAATATTGTTCCAAAACCAACTAGGAATAGAATCATAAACCACCATAGGCTCAGCAATAAAAATCAAAGAAGGATTATTAGCATGATACATATCACTAAAAGCTACATGGGTGTCATTGTTACTAATACCCCGAATGTTCCAGAAAATAACCTTCATTGAGATGTTGGGAGGGGACCTTGTGAACGAGTTTTACAACCAGCAACTTTGTTTAATTTGGCCAATTTCTTTTTCTGAGATTTAGAAACCATTGGCAAAAAAGGAGCTTCCTTATTGACAGCTGCTTTTTCCAACTATGTTTGCATAAAATCCATTTCTTTCCGCAACGTGGGATGCACCGTCACGTTGGGATCAGCTGCTATAGAACTGACATCTAAATTTTGAACAGGCATTAATACTGGCTCATGATATGTTAGGTCATTTCGTGCCACATAATTTGTCACATTTGCAAGAGGCATGCTAAAGGAATTCTGAGAGATATCATGATTTACCGTAACATCCGGTGAAGGTGATTTGCGTGTTGTGTCATCCTGCTGCTCCGTGTCTGCTTCCATGGTGATTGTGACAGTAGTATCAATGTCACGGTGCTCATTTGTAGTAATGGCAAGAGCGTGGTGCTCTTCCGTCACTTCCAACTGTAGAATTTCATCAGTAATGGGCGCTGCAGTAGGTTCCTGTTGTAATGTCTGTTGTTGCTGCCCTGTAGAAGGTGTCGGGGCTGACTCTTGATGCGGTTAAGCAAAGGCCAGAGAGGAGCCGACACCTGCAGGATTTTCTTTGATAGGGACCCGTGTATGTTTCTTAGTTGGAACCAGTTTCTTGCCCTGTGCAATAGTCTCCTTATTTGCATTGCTGTCTTTACGGGGGTATAACCATCGACACGCGGAAACATTGTGTCCTATGTTCTGGCAGTGGGTACAAAAATCAGGCAGCCATTCATAGGCCACCTCAACATTGAATGTAAAACCTTCTCTCTCGACCGTGATTTCATGGAATAGTTTCCGTGAGAAGTCCATATCAACAAGAATACGTGCGTAGTGACCGTAAAGGCGTTTGGTGGTCGCATTGTCGATAATAAGTGAAGTGCCCACTGCACAAGCAATTTCACGGAGCGTCCTATCCATCCAGTACTCCTGAGGTAACTCCAAAAGTCGGATCCACACCTAAGCATGAGTGTTATGTTGCTTGTGCATGTTAAAATCTTTTTTCCATTCAAACAAACGAAGAACACCCGGCTTCTAATTTATCGTCCCTATCGCCCATGCCATGCGCAAATCTTCTTCAGAGGAAAAAAAGAATTCATAGAAACCCCTTCCCAAGGATGTCATGGACCAAGCCCCTTTTGTTTTCCACTGGTTCTGTAGTTTGGAATAGATGTCTTTTGTGGTGTAGGGTTTATCGCCCTTGTTCAGAACCATCGGCCGCGGAGGTTACGTTTACAGAAGGCCATGTCCTTCTCATACATGGGCTGAGAGATATGAATGCTTACGTTATCACCACGAATGAGCGGTTGTGGTAGGTTATCATTGCTTGTGGTTGTTGTTGTGGAGGCAGACAGTTCTTGTGGAAAAGAAATTCTCTGTATTGGAGGAGGGAGAATTGTCGCTGCTGGTGAGTCATGATTCACGATAATCCTTCCCGGAGATGCTCCCAGCTCAACCTGCCAATCAAAGGCCATGGCGAGGCTGCGGTGCAGGAGCAGGAATGGTGCGGTGCAGTTTTGGTCAGAATTTGGAAATACACACCAAATTCAATTTAACAAATCACTAATTTTACCTTTGCTATATAGAGGATGGCAGGAATTAGGTCATTTTTATCAAATCAATGACTACAGCTTGATCTCATTCTCATATTTAGGAGAAAGTGTATTTCATATCAACTTATTTCGTGGACCTGTACCTACAAATGAATTTCCAAGGTTTCATACGAAGACAACATCAATTACCAAAAATCGTGCATTTTTGGTCAAAATGCCAAATAACAGTTGGATGGAGAGAAGGGCGTTATGTTTTTTTTTCTCATCATCTATGACTTTTACAATTAAATTTCATCATTTCTTATCATCAAATCATATCTAATTCTAAAATATATATTATCAGGTCCTAAAAGATGATTTTGGTCAAATTTTGAAATCCAAGAATCATAAAGAATTGATATTATGTGGTCCTTCAAACTCAATTACCATTTGCAAAGTCACTTATCCAGACAAAGATGATCAACAACATTCTGTTGTAAAAATTACCAAAGGTTGGAAAAGATTTGTGCTTCATAACGATATTCTTCCAAAGGATAACCTCATTTTCAAATGTGATTCAATTATGCCTACCAATTATGTTGTTGTTTTTAAGTTTGTTTAATTTAAATTATCATTTAAGTGTAATTTAATTATGATGTGTATTATGTTGTCAACACTCGTACTAATCTTATTATTTACTTCAATTTATTATTTGTGCCTTTTAAGATTTAATTATGTAATATATTTAAATTTCACGTTAATTTTCTTTTTGTATAAGCAATTACAATAATTTACCATGTCCATAATTATTTATTATAAATCTCATCATTTATCATGTTAGATTCAAACTAATTTAAATTTTAAAATCTATTTATGTGTAATGCCCAATCCCATGTTACTTTTTGTTTGTAATTGGTATCCCGACACATTAATAATACCATGGACCTAAACAGGGTTTCTCAACTTTAGACCTAACAATAAACCTTTCTCTTACAAACATTTTTTATATCATACTAAATACAATCACATTCGGAAAAGATTTTACATACTAATAAAAATTGTTTTTTAATCTACTTTTAAAAATTACTATTACATGACATAATTTTTTTAATGTTATGTCACAATTTAAAATTTGGTTTTAATTTAATTTGTAAATTACTATATTCGACTGTAGCAATTGTTTATGTTATGGACCAAACCTTATTAAAGGTCCACTTCCCAATATGGTGTATTACTTCTGAAGCCCAGCTTAATATCAGACACACTTAATATAAATATATCCCGTAGCAATTACTAATCTAGAACCAAACATATCTACTCACTATTAGCAATATAGCATCTTTAAACAACCTCCTCAACACATAACCTCTTGATTTTTTTTCGGTTGTCAAGCTAGCTCCTCAGGTTACAATCTATCTCATACTCTTCTATATTCATTTATACACTTTATAAATTTTATATTTATTGAGTCTAAACAATTCTATTTTTCTTTGTCATATTCAATCAGAAATACCCAGAAGTTGATCCTGATTTTGTTGATCAACACCACAAACATCTAACAACAACATTGCATGTTATTAATGAAGACGCTGATATAGATGAGCTCAAATTGAAAACGTGTTTTCTTTTTCCAACTATATCTCATGGATGGGGAGAACTAATCCATAAACACAAGTTGCCTGAAAATGCTGAAGTGATTTTCTCTTATTATGGGAAAAGTACATGCGCAATTGCAGGATATAAAGAACTTCATGATCCATTTACTTATCCAAAATACCACAGTCAAAGTTTAGATCCAAATGAAACATTTTACTTTGACGTAACAGTGTTAAAAATCAACTTAGAACAACCTAAAATGGTTAATATACTTTTTTTTAATCTTTTTTTGTTAATTACATTGTTTTACTAATTTGCATTTAAAAGTTTTATATTTTTATAACTGATTCTTACTATTCTAATTATTTGTTAATGCAGGTTCTTCCTACAAAGTTTGAAAACTTTCTCAAACATTGTTACTTTGACATACTAACATGTTGCACTGATCTTGGCTACTACCAAACTTTTGAAGTCGTTCAAAATAATGATGAACACCTCTCTATTGAATTAGGTCTAGATTGGAATCACTTTTGCGAATCCAATACTTTTCAGCCAGGCAACATTCGATTCAAGTTCACCAGAAACTACACTCAGACTCTGTGCTACGTTTACCAGTTATAAGCCTTTGTACCTAGGACTAAAATTGTGTTGTTTTAGATTGTCCAGTTAACTATTTATTTCTCTATGTCTTTCAATATAAACTTTGTGTTTTATTATGTTTTATTATTTGGTGAACTATTTATTACTGTTGTTTATATTTAATATTATCCTAAGTTCAGTCGAATTTTTATCTACAACTGCTTAATGTATATGTTTCATTTTCTTTCTATCATTGTATTTTTCTGTTGTAATGTTCTTACTACTATGTTACTTTAATTTTATTAAATTATTTACTATCTTTCTTGTTCATTCTTCTAATTTTATTAAAGTTTAGAACAAATTTTCACAGGACTTCAATATTACTTTTTATCTACATTTATAGCATCCTATAATAAAACTACCATTTATTAAATAACCTGCAAACATACATATAACAATCTACATTTAAATTGTCACCATTCTTATATTTATGGTTTCAACCTTTTAAATATTTTCATTTTTAATAAAAGGCTAAACTACAGTTTTGATCCCCTAAGTTTGACAATGTTGCGATTTTGGCCCCCTAATAAAAAAATGAAAATTTTGGTCCCCTAAGATTTAGCCCTTTTGCAATATTGACATTTTAGTCAATTTTGACCTAGTCAACGCCTAAGTGGCACGCCACGTGTGTAATTACTAATTAAAAAAAATAAAAAAATCTGCATAATTATTTTCGAAATTAAATAAATTAAAAAAGAAATTGAAAAAAAAATAGAAAAGGAAAAAAAAGAGTGAATTCATCTTTAACCCTTCAACACCCACACAATTCATCCAAACCCAGAAAAATCATCAACACTAAAAATTCCTTCTCAGAATTCTTCTTCCCGTTTTTCCCATCACCATCATTCTTCAAATCACGGCCGCCACCACCACTGCCATTTTTCTTCTCATTAGATCCATCTCCTTTCCATCTCAGAAACACCTTTAAAAGCATAATTAAAATTAAAAACAAGATTCATAATTCCAATAACCATCATAGCCAAATATTATACTGTAAATTCTATAATCCGTCTCCTAGATTTCCCTTAAATAAAAGCATACCAATTATGTAAACCTCCTAGACTTTGAAGATGAAGCAAGTAAGATCAAATCCAATTCCAACTCAACAAAACTAACACTAAGATCATGCTTCTTCACAAACAACAACAATAAATGAGTAAAAAACAAAAGGGTCACCGTAAATTAGGACACAAACCTCTTATATAGCGCAAATCAAAGGGTCTAAGCCTAGTATGAGGGTAGTTGAAGCTGGAAACAATAAGGGTTTCACCTTTACTACTGGATTCACCATTTGCAAAGAGAAGCACAACAAGAGTGAGAAACAAATTGAAAAACTCATCTTTTTTACTCACACCTTTGATGCTGGGTCCACCTTTACTACTGGTTTCGAGTTTTCCTGCCTTTGCTGGATGCACCCTTGGAATGCGGCGACGGCGGAGGAGGAAGAGAAAGAGAGGCGGCAGTGAAGGAGATGAGGAGAGAAGATGGAAGTGTACTGGAAGATGAAGATTAATTCACTTTTTTTTTTTAAACTTTTCTTTTTTTTTTATTTTTCGATTTCTTTTTTAATTTATTTAATTTCAAAAATGATTATGCAGATTTTTTTTATTTTTTTAATTAGTAATTACACACGTGGCATGCCACTTAGGCGTTGACTAGGTCAAAATTGACCAAAAGGTCAATATTGCAAAGGGGCTAAATCTTAGGGGACAAAATTTTCGTTTTTTTTAGGCGGCCAAAAACGCAACACTGTCAAACTTAGGGGGTCAAAACTGTAGTTTAGCCTTAATAAAATTCATGGCTCATATTATTAACTACTACACTCCTTTCACACTGTTCACAGACAGCATGCCTTCGATCGAATATTATATCAATCACTTCTGCACTAAACTACAAACACTTACTTCCCAAAACTACCTTTTAAATTATATAAACCAATGTATTATGATATTCTCAATATTGTCATTTGACTGACTTCATTAATAAAATTAATCACATGCGACAATACAACAAAGCTATAAATTTTCAATTCGAGATTTAAATATCAAGCCGCACTTTCTTCGATATATTTCAAAATTAGATTCCTATTTTTGATATATTTAGGAAATTTCTCAATTTATCAATTTATAAACACTCACTGTTATTGATAATTTATCCATGTATATAATAGTTATTTCATATTTTCAACATTCATAATTAATTCAACACACGATACATTGTTATTGATGTTCAAAACTATTCTAAAGGACAAACATACAATCTTTGTGTTGGGATTTCTAGATTAAACAGGATCTCAACTTCATTTGGCTATTGTTTTGAGGCAACAAAATTATGCCATAGTTTGGTAAGAAACTTTTTACTTTGATCTCGCATACACGTACTTAACTGACTTTCATAGCTCTTGTCTGTTTTTTCATCAATATAAGTTAACATAATGATAAGTTCTGCAGCAACATGACTTGGAAAATGTTACAGGAAATTCAATATATTCAACATTAGTTCGACATAACATCTTTTTTTTCTTCATAATCTTCTGAACATATATGTATATTTATAAAAAAAATCACTTTAATTTAAAGCTTACCATAGCTCCTCTTCCATTCATACAACTTTTTGTTAACTTTGAAGTCCAAATTAATGGGCTCATCACAACATTCATCCTTACTTTATGTTGTGTTTTTTCGAATACGTAAGACTATGCCTATTTTATAGTCCATTTTATTCAATGAATTTACCATAAAACTTCTCAAAGTGCCAACACTTTATCCTTTACATATTGATTTGTCTTCTCAATACATGTAAGGAATCTTTTTTTGCTTTTACGGCAATATGATGCATTTCTTAGACAATCTTTTCTCATGAATCTCACTATTCCATCTATTGTTCGTTTCATTAGCTTCTATAAACACTTAAATATCTAACTTTAATGAAATCAACGTTATACTACCTCCGTCTCTAATTAAAAGACCCTTTTGAAAATATTTTGTGTCCCTTTTTATAATACTCCTTTTGAAAACCAATATCAATTACAAACAACTTTAATACAACTACCAACTTTCTTAATTTCCGTGTTTTTTAAAATAAGGTCCTATATTAAGGGGACGAAGGTAGTAGTAGTTATTATTATCATTATTTTATACACAAACACATTCTACATCATAATTTACATGTATTATGACAATACTAATGTCTAACAAAATAATAGAAGTATTTTGGACGAATAGCCTAATTTCTACATATTCCGTCTTTATTAGTGTAAAGATATCTAAATATCCATTAATAGATTATTTAAACTATGCTAGAAAACTCAATAAATGTAATAACCATTTTACTATATAACCATTTTTTCTCCGATATTCGAATTGGTTTAGACACTATTTTGGATTTTAAGTATGACTCAATCATAGCAAAAAATATCGTATTTGTATCTAAATCTTCCTAATATTATTAACTTTAACTATTGCAAGTATTACTCATATATTCCTTTACTCATTATGCCTTATCCAATGTACTATTGATATGAGCTTTAATGCAACTTTGTCATCTTACCATCAAATATCTAATACCATTTGTATATAATTTCAAATATTGCAACTATTTCATAAGTATACTGCCAAAATAAATTCTCAAGCAAACATCATTTCAATAGGAAAGCTATTGTAGGCATACTTAGGCATTGAGATGCTTGTCCTTCAACATCAATCCATTTTATTGCATTTGCAGAATTACAGTAGATACATTTTATTACACACCCCCACCTTTTTTTATTGGTTAGATACATGCGTCGTGATTTTTAGAATAATAAAATATGGTGACAACTAGGGTACCCATGAAATAATGGTGGTAATTTACCTAAACCAATGAGCATTCCCCTTTTTATATCGTATCCTTAAACTATCTTGACCACACCAATAAATTGCTCATTTTCATTGGTTGGTGGGTGTCAAACCTCAATTTTTGACCTAAGACCCTATATTCATGCGCCTTTTGATCCTGAATAGTCTTTGACTTTTCAAAGGAAATTTCGGCAGAGAGGTACTTTAAAATGCCTCATTTTTGGTTTGATTTCCGACCCGCTTTTTATTTTATTCTATTATTAGTTTCTTTTATTTTATTAGTTTTTATTTTATTTTTTATTTCCATCATTTATTTCTTATTTTTATTTTGTTTTATTTTTATTTTAGATTATTTTATTTTATTTTTATTAATTACTTAGAATAAGTCCAAAAATAAAATGCACAAGGTCCAAAATTTCTTTTATTTCAACCGCGCCACCATTCATGGCCAAAATTCCTCATGTCAACTTTCACATTCCAAAACCATCAATCTCATTCAATTCCTCATCAAAGTCCATTAAACCAATGTTCTATTTTCATTAACCTCCTCACCTAAAAATAGAGCCCCCATCCCTCACAATTTCACACACCAAAAGTTCTCTTGAGTTGTAAAAGAACTTTTCTCTCTTCTCCCTCATTTAGCTTGTGTTGACGAGCTATTCTTTTCTTCTCCCTCTTTTTTTTGTCCCTTCGGAAAAAGTCCCTTCAAAATTTTGTCCCTTCGGTTATTTTTTTTCTTTTATTTTCTTGCATTTTATTTCTTTTTAGCATTTTTGCATTTTTATTTTATTTCTATTTAGCATTTTAATTATCGTCATTTATTTTCCAGCAATTAGAATGTATTTAGGTCCAATGTAAACAATATAAATGAGAAAAGTGTGCGTGCGTGCGTATGTGTCCTTTTATTTCTTTACCGCTGTATATATATCAAAAAATTAGGTTAGGGATTTTGTGGTGATCCAACGTCACTACAAAAATCCACGCGCTTTTATTTTTATTGCTCCGTTAGTTTAATTTTCATTTATTATTTCAAAACAACAAAAACATTCAAATAACAAAAATCACAAAAATATTTTCATAATAAACCTTGATTTACAATCAAGTGATTCCCTTTTTATTTTCCTTTCTTAATCAAATTTCAATCCATTTAATAATACTTTGAGTCATCTTTCTTTTAATATAAAAATCACAAACCAATTCTATTTGCCACTAGGCTTTTTATTTTAAAACCTTTTTCAAAAACTAATAAAAAACATATAACAAATCAAACGTCAATTTCTACTCCGAACTACGAGGTTTTGATCCCTTGCGGGTACGTAGGCAAAGGACCTAGTCCTTCCAAATCAATAAAAAAATGTAGATAAAATAGGTCTCTTTTTTTCTTTTTATCACTTTAAATTCCATTTTTAAAAGCAAGCAAGTTATAGCACAATTAATTAAATAAAATCAAGAGGTTCTCGTAGAGTACTACGAACATATAGGGTGCTCATACCTTCCCTTTATGTAACTAACCCCCGAACCCAAAATCTTTTCAAAACATGGGGTAGTTTGAACTTTTTTTCCCTTTTCTTTAAAACAATTAAATGTTCAGTCGTGAAATAATTAGTGAGTCAAACGCTAATCAAATAGCCTTGACCTCCGAAAAATGACACGACAGTGGGCATAAAACCCACCATTCTTCTAAGGTAATCTAGATAAAACCATAAAATATTTATTATAACTTACAAACATAAAAAATATATTTTTTTGCTTTAAACACAACTTACTTTTGTTATATATATCACAAACAAACGCACATCATATTTACTTTAACATTTTGTCATTTTTACATGTTAAGGTAATCAAACAACATTATGGCACATCTTCAACAACTCTTACAAATGGATCATTTTCACCATTTATGTATCGCAAAAATGTATTACCAGTTTATTTATATTTAACATTATCTCATTTACTACAACAAGACTTAATATAATGTTAATATAATTGTTCATACTGACTTCTTTATTTATGCTATTTCATTGTTTTTTTAGGATCGTGCTGAAATTGATCCTTATTTTGTGGAGACATTTGGACACCATTTTCAAAATTCATGGAACATTATAAACGACGATGGATCAGTTTTTCAAGTCAAAAAAAAAAAAATCATAATCCTATTATTACTATTGGCTGGGAAAGACAGTGGCCTTTTCTGGAGTTTTGGTGATTTCACCACCCAAGTGTCTCTCTAAGGAGAACAGGTTTGAGGGTGAGTCACATTGGGGTAGGTTTGAAGTTAGAGGGTCTTCAGGATCCTCAGTGCATTCA
>Ga0315914_1007584_pt1 | contig 14959 bp, 5 predicted proteins | sample MpolenodulesMG_FD_203920 | JGI IMG/M metagenome (GOLD analysis project Ga0315914, IMG submission 203920) | Medicago polymorpha root nodule microbial communities from Los Angeles, California, United States - elongated nodules | ecosystem: Host-associated > Plants > Roots > Nodule | place: USA... | reverse complement strand
GAGAAGAAAGGGGAATGAGAGAAGAGAGAATGGAGAAGAAAAGGATGGGTGAAGAGAGATGGAAGAAAGAGATAAGCTTCTGGAAAAAAAAATTGTTTTTACGTTTTTTTTAATCCCTCTTGTTCATCTTCAATAAAAGTGTTGCTGCTGTATTCCCTTCATTTTTGGATGATGTTGGAAGAAAAAGATGGAAGGAATTGAAAAGAATTTGTGAATTACGATTTGGAAACTAGGGTTCAATAAAGAATCCTTAAAAAAACCAATGAAGAAGGTGAATATTCTTGGGGGTTTAGTTTTATTTTTGGGAACGCATAACTTATTTAATTTGATCTTTTAATTTACCATAAAATGTTTTGTTTTAATTTATGAAATTTTTTAATTATTTCCCAATTAAATTTTTTTGATTTGATGACATGGTAATGGCATTTTTCATGTAGGAATTGCCACATAGGAGCTATTTTGGCCACATCACTAAAAAATTGGAAACATCAGCGTTTTTGGAGGCTAAAATGAGCGTTAGGACGAAAATTGCAAAAAACATGATAGTATAAAGACTGCTTTGTTCGATTTGAAAAAGGCAGGACTTATTTCGTGAGCTGGTCAAAATGTGAGGACCAAAAGTGTAATTAAGCCTAAAAAATAATTAAATAAAAAGAGATTTGGGGGCTTAAGTTTATACACACCAACAAACTAAAACTAGAGAAAGAAAATTGAAAACAGTTTTGGATTTACCATTTCTGCTCAGCTGGTACTGCTGAAAGAGAACATGTTTTTTTCTTTCTGAAACCCTAGATTCATCACCACCACCACCAACACTCTTCACTCCCTCACCAACAACACCCACCACCTGATCCTGTACACCCGAACCCGGTTGAACCTTCTTCTCATCAACCCCATCAATTCTACCACCTGAATCATTATTCTTCCTTAACGATTGAAGAAAACCCTCACCAACATTAACATCATTGTAAAGATCTTCATAATCATCATCTTCTTCAGCTAAAAAACCATCATCAACTACAACAAATATAGCTTCGTTACGGTGGAACTGATCCATAGGATCTCCGCTCTCACCAGCTTCATCCATTATTGGGGTTTTCCCCCCTAAAAAACGATATTTGATTTTAGGGTTTGGGGAAAAAGGTGAAATTAGAGATCAAAACGGCGTCGTTGAAAGGGTTTGAGAGAGAAGCATGGTATAGAAGAGAAGAGCCAGACAGGAGGGTTAAAATGTTGTTCATAGTGATCTTAAATATATTTAATAATCAATTAGGAAATTTATGAAAATTTGATATTTTAAAAATATTTATCGAGTCAAATCCAACAACATCTTATATATACAATTTGTCTTTGTATATTACTCCCTCTGTCCCTATATCTAAGCCCTCATTTGACTTTCTTTTTGTCCCTAAATGTAAACCCCTTTTCAAATTACTAGATGCATTTATTATTTTTTCCTAAATATACCCCTAATTAATACTACTAACTTATCTTGAAATTTGAAAAGTCAAATTTAATATATATACAAACAAAGGACAATTTGGTAATATTAACACACAAAACAGACACATTAATTACACTCACAACATTTCTTAAGAAATGTGAAAATGCAATGGGTGCCTACATTAAGGGATGGAGGGAGTAGTAAAATAATATATGATCAAAGTATGGTACATATAATAGTGCACAATTTTAAATTATTTAAAATGGGACGTAGGAGTATTTATGTACGTATAATTTGAGGATGTTAGTCTCGCAAATGCTAACATGTGTTTTAAAAGCATATGTTAACGAGCCTAATATATGGTATTGGGCTTTTCATTCAACTTTTTAAAAGTCAAAATGTACGACTTTAAAAGTCAAAATTTAATTGTTATTGTTGATATTTAATTAAAATTATTCGAAATTTATTATGTTTTTAGTGTTCTAGGATGTATAGTCAAATGTCGATCGTTTTCCACCCTTGTGTCACACGGGCAACATACTAGTAGAGAACAAGAGGAATGGGGAGGATCGACATGTTTCCATCTTCTTTTCTTTTTTAATTTATTGAAAAAATCAATCCATAATTACGAAGGTTTTCTTCAATAATATTTGGAACAGTAGATGTAAGTTCAAGGTTCCCGATAATCACATAATGCAATGCTGTATGTTATTGTAGAGATGTAGGGGTGAATTCGTTCCGAATTAGGAAATGTAAAAAATGAGGGTGAAAAAAATCAAATGTTATAAAAGAGTAAAATTAAAATTATAAGTAATTTGTAGGGAGGGTATACGTGTGGGTATGAGGTAAAATTTCCCTGTTGTTGTGAGCACCGAACCCCAATAATTCATAAAAAAACTAATTTTTGTTGGTTTTCATTAACACAATTTTATTACTTGAAACATTGAAATAATGTAATCATCATAAAAATCACTGCAAGCATGTAATCATCATAAAAAAGAAAAGAAAATCACAGCAAAAAAATCAGCGGTCATTTGAATGATTTGCAGGTGGTAGTTGGCATGGTCATCATTGAAATACAGAGGTAAAATGAGGAAAAGGGTTGAACCAAACGACATCATTTTCCATTCGATCAATTTCTATATTTGTTACTAAAAGCGGCAAATCTGGAAGAATTACGATCTTCCAATAGTCGATTATTTTTGGTTTGGAATCAACATTCCATATCTAAATTCAGACAAAGAATAGTTTTGTGGGGTTAAGTAAAATAGGAAAAGGCGTAAATTTTTTTTTTTTATTTTTTTTTTTTATGGTTTATAGGGGTGTAGGTACAAATGTATATGCATCCATTGCCTTTTGAAATTTGTCTGGTTGTTAGGATTAAAATTTTGATTTGTTAACACCCATTGCCTTTTGAAATTTGTATATGCATGTTTGTGTAACATCAGAAAAGAATATTCTTAAATAAGAATGAGAAAATTACAATAAATGAGTAAAATTATCCTTAAGATAAAGAAGAGGATTAAAAAACCATTTATATCAGTGTGTATCTAGTTATCTTAATCACTTCTCTGAATTCTACTATTCACATTTTAACATTTGATTGAATAAAGTTCTTTTACCGTAAATTTCTTTTTCTCTCTTATCTTTCAATTTCACATTTCAATTTTTTCTTTCTTATAATCTAATTTCACACTCTCTTTTTACTCCACTAATTTTTTTCCATCTCTATTTTCAATATCTAATTTTTTTTTTCTTCCATATTTGCGCTATCACTAAAGAATATCCAACATTTTACCATGATTTACTCTAATACTTTCTTTGACCCTTTTTAGTAGAGACATATGAGCCAATACAAATTAATCTATTTATTTCATATTATTAATTAAATACATCAATTTTTGTTAAATCATATATGTTTCTTATATAAATGACTTAAGGGATAATACAAAATTTATTTATAAAATGAATTTTAAAGGTAAATATAAAAAACTGAAGAAAAAAGGGCAAGTATCAGCCATCAGATCTCCATCACGGGTCCAGGAAATGCTATTGTGGGATAACCATTGTCGAAGATCCTTCGTTTTTTTTAGAGGTCCTTCGTTTGCTGTTGTGGATGTTGTTTTGGGACCGCACGGAGTTCCAACGTGGACCACATGTGGCGGTTGCTTCACAACCACTTTTGCAAATAATTAAAAGATGTATTTCAACATGAAAAAAATAAACACCACGTTAAGTCGAGAAATAAAAAAACAAGAAAAAAAGACGAGAAATAAAAACAAACAACATCATGATACGATGATAAAATCACAAAAATATATAAAATAATAATTAAAAATCAGTTATTTAACTAAAAAAAGGAAAAAAATACATCTATCGAATATATGAAGATGAATGAAGCAAATTTTTTTTTTTGAGCAAATGCAAGATTAATCCATTTCATTAATAATGTCAGGAACATCATGAAAAAGGTAGAGGATATGATGAGATAAGAAAGCTCTAACTATGTTATGAGCTACCATATTTGATTGTCTCCTCACATATAAAACACAAAATAATTACTGTAGGATGCTAATAAGGTCTTACATCTAGAGATTATTATCTCCAAACTCATTAAGCAAATAGTTTTATATGAATAGATTAGAGTGAATTTTTTTAAAGAACATTTTTTTTTAATGGATGGTTTCCATCAATCAATTACTATTCAAAATCATTCAATTCATTAAAATTACCACCCTTAGAGTTCCGTACGCAACATTTTCTTATGGTAAATAAGAACTCTCCTTATATATTGTTGTAAATTTACCTCCATTATTTTCATAGGTTTTCTCCACGGGAGTATGTCGACACCGGTCCCAACCGAAACTTAAAACAAGTTTTGTTCTGTTGCGTGAGTCTAGTTCATATTTATCTCATCATTCTTATTTTAAAATGAGAAATAATATTTGTACATAATTTTTTAATAACTCTTTAATATTCATATTATATTTTCTTTTCCTCTCTTCTCTATCTATTTTTATATATAAAAAAAAAATTATCACAAAAATTGTCTCAAATGTTGTTCAAATATCATATCTCTTTTGAAATACCTCAATTATTTTTGACAAACGTTTATATTAAGAACAATATAATTATATTTTGAAATAATAAATGGTGCCACGTTGGCTTATAAAATATTAATATTTTTAATTTTATACTTGGTGTGAACTTTTTTGATTATAAAATATAGCAAAAACTAGCGATAAGATATTTATCCTTGCCAGTAGACATCCCTCACTCACTCACTCCTCTGTTCAGTGGTTAGTTAACACGTTTGTCTTTGCTGATCGCATGTTTTTGAGCTTATTTATGGTTTGGTTGTATGAATGTTTTTGTGTTGCACTGTTTTGCATTGTGTTGCAGATGGCTGAGATTGATTTGGATTGGCCAAAGAAAGACAACCGTCGCTTCCTTCATGTTGTTTATAGTGTCGGTGACCTTGAACGCACCATTAAGTATGTTTAACTTTTGTTTTTACTTTAAGTAGATGATTGCATTGCATGCTTAATAAAATACATGCCATCATCATGTATTGGATATGGTTCTTTAATTTCAGGTTTTATACTGAGGCTCTTGGGATGAAACTTTTGAGGCAGAGAGATGTTCCTGAGGAGAAATATGCCAATGCTTTTCTTGGATTTGGCCCTGAACAATCCCATTTTGCTGTTGAATTAACATATAGTATGTTACTCAGCTACTTACCCTTTAATTTCCTTTTTATATGTATTATTTCCCTTCATTAATTTTAGGATTAATTATGTTTTTATTTTTGTCATAGTCCCTATAAAATTATGATTGTTTAAGCTTAGTTCCTATGTAAATTTTATAAATTGAATTAAGGCATAAATGCATTTGTGCCCCCTTAACAATTTTGATTTTGGCCCCCAACAAAAAAAAAAATCAATTTTACCACTTAATTTTATAAAATGCTGCAAAGCTGCTAAGAAGAACCGGGGGCCAAAATCGCAACTTTTTTTTGTAAAGGTAAAGAGTCAAAATATTTTATTTTCCTAAAGATAAAGGGTCAAAAAAGCATATTTTCCTAAAGTTAGAGGGTCAAAAGAGCATATTTCTCTTGGTGTCGAGTCTCGAACCGAGTTCCTTGAGGTTGAAGAGAGTTTCTCTCAACCAAATGACTTCTCGGGAGACAGACAAGAGTACATTTCTCTAAAGATAGAGGAATTATTATTATTTTTTTATTAGGAGACCAAAATTGCAACGAGAAAACTGCATATTTAAGCCTTGAATTAACACATACTCCTACATAAATTTTGTTCAATTTTAGTCCCCTATTTTGCTTGGAGCAAACCACCAATTTGGTCCATGTCTTTATAAATGACTCTCAAATTAGTCCCCGAATCTATTAATATTTCAAAACAGTCCATGTCTTTGTCAAAAGTTTCTCAATTAAATCCTTGTCTCTATGTTTTTGTCACATGAATATGGACTTAATTGAGAAACTTTTGACAAAGACATTGACTATTTTGAAATATTGTCAAAAGTTTCTCAATTAGACCTCTTTATCTTTGTTTTTGTCACATGATGAGAGACTTAATTGAAAAACTTTTGACAAAGACAAGGACTATTTTGAAATAGCATCGGTGACTAATTTGAGAATGACTTATAAAGACATGACCAATTTGGTTTGTTGCAAAAAATGATTGTTTTTAGTCACTTACACAAGATGGGTGTTTTCAAAGAGCTTAGTGACAAAACTCATACACCAAGTGCAGAGAAATGGAAAATCGTGAATTAGAACCTGCTCTCCCAATCGATCAAATGTCTCCTTAGTCTTTTATCATTTGAATTGTATTTATTGGACAAAAATGAGTGTTTTAGTCTAGCAAAATAGGACTAAACTTGAAAAATCGTCTATTTTCTACGGACTTTTTGTAAGGATGAATTATATTTAACTCCTATTGTTATTTTTGCTAACCTAATTATCACTATTTTTTTCTTACTACATGGATTTATTTTCTTTGAATTCTTGTAAACTGTTTAATTATATGATTTTATTAATTGTTAGATTATGGGGTGACTTCGTATGATGTTGGAGATGGCTTTGGACATTTTGCAATTGCAACTCAAGATGTAAGACAAGAGTATTCTAACTTCACATAAGCTTGTGATTTGTGAAGAGAATGAACATTGTAACATTGCTTCAATTTTTATTTTAGGTTTACAAATTGGTTGAGCACATTCGTGCTAAAGGTGGAAATATCACAAGGGAGGCCGGTCCAGTTCAGGGTGGGACAACTGTTATTGCCTTTGTGAAGGATCCTGATGGCTACACTTTTGCACTTGTCCAAAGACCTATAGTTCACGACCCATTCTGTCAAATAATGCTTCGCGTTGGCGATTTAGAACGCGCCATAAAGTTTTATGAAAAGGTAACAATCGAAGATATTCTAGGAAGAACAAGTATGATATGATTTGATCTCAATTATTTAATGTTGTTTTGTGCGCATTTCATGTGTGTGAAGAGTCAAGATTAGTAGTTGTACTATTTGATAGCTTTTGCTTGTATACACAGAATAGAATCAGAGAATTGCATTTGATGAGTTATGATTTAATTATGCATTATTTAAACTAAATGTGATTTATTAACCGCGGCTATGTTCTTATGCATCATATTTACATAGGCTTTGGGCTTGAAGGTGGTGAGGAAGGTTGATAATCCTGAGAACAAGGTGATGTTTCCTCATGCCTTTTTCTTTGCAATGTAGTTACTAGCAGCTGCATCTTTCATGTCAAAGCCATTCTAATCAGAAAGCACAGATTATACAACTACAATAGTGCACATAAATTGTCTAAAATTAACATAGAAACACATGTTTATGTTGCATGTCCTACAGTACACTATTGCTATACTTGGGTATAAAGAGGAGGACGAGGCAACTGTGTTGGAGTTGACATATAATTATGGTGTCACTGAATACTCTAAGGGAACTGCTTATACACAGGTTAGTTCATAAGTTAAATCATCTGACCTTGAAGCTTAAACTAGCTTTCTTTGTGTTTCTGTACCATTGATGGTAAAATATGTTCCATGTGTTTATAACAGATTGCCATTGGTACTGATGATGTCTACAAGAGTGCTGATGTAGTCAACCTAGTCACACAAGAGCTTGGAGGGGAGATCACTCTGCAACCAGGGCCAATTCCTGGCCTTAACACAAAGGTCACTTCCTTTTTAGATCCAGATGGATGGAAAACTGTAAGTTTGTTTTTCCTCCAAACTCCCGTACAAAACCTTAGTGGTCGGTCGGTGAACGACCACATTACAAATGCATCAATACCTATAGGTTTCTAACATCATGTTTAATTTTTTTGTGTAGGCGTTGGTTGACAATGAGGATTTCCTGAAGGAACTGGAGTGAAGAGCGAGCTAACAAGAAATAAGTAGCAGTCCTAGGTAGTGACACTAGGGTAGTGCTTTTGTGTGAACAATAAAATAGTCTCGCAATGTTTATCTGCGATCCTTATGTTTATTATTGTGTTTATTTTCACGTGGTTGTGTAATAATCTATCTATTTTAAAGCACACTCCTTTTGCATGTTAATCTACTATTGTTATTAATCTTTTGATTTATGATCTTCTTTTTACAATGGAACCGCATCTCATCCCAATTTGAAGGAATGAGATGAAAGCATCCATAATCCATTACTTCTATGCATTCATATAAAAGTGCATGAAGTATATATAAGTTACATACTATAAATCATTCATTTAATGAAAATGTTAATAAGTGTCTTTAGGACACTTGATAAAAAGTTTAAAGTAGAAATTTTATCTTGAAATTCGTGTATTCAACACATTTTATTTACACGAAAGTTATCAATTGTTTTATTTTTAGATCCTTAACAAGTGCCTTTAACAAGTGCCTTAAAGGCACTTGTTAACAAGACCTTTCATTTAATCCATTTATAATTGAAGTTGAACTAATAACTCCCACTTATTTTAGTTCAAGTGTGAGTGAGTAATTAAACGGAGAAAAAACAACATTGGAGGTAGTATGCAAATTCCAAACAACACCTAAACTAGGATGTTAGCTGTCGGTGGGGGTACTCCTCTGCTCCTTGTCCCCACCCCTCAAAATATCCCCCCAACACACTTTCATTTCTCGCTTCAAAAAGTAAAATCAAATAAAATCAAATCAAATTTCATTTATATTTAAATAAATTGGTAGTAAAAGAAATTAAAATTTAACCATAATAAAACAAATAAAGCATTATGATATTAGTGTTATCTTGTGACAAAAATAAAAATCGCATATAAAACACTTGAACATATAGATGCAAATGTTATTTTTAGTAAATTGTTGATGGACAAATGGTATAAATTAGGGTGTCTTTTTTCCATCTTTGATCTTTGCCCCGTTGGAATTCCAAATAAGACAATGGTCATACGATAATCTTCATTTACAAGTATAAATTGACATCCCTAACCTAAATATATGACCACATGTTTAAGAACCAACCATGCCACAACATATTGGTTCAATTTATTTATTTAAAATCGGTCACTTTTTGCGTGAAAAAATGGTCACCTTTTGTCTTTGACCGAAATAAGTGATTTTAGATTACAGTCATCGTTTTGCTTTTGGCTTTGCTTAGTTGCAATTAATTTTTTTTTGACAAACTACAATTAATATTATTAGTTTTTTTGTTTTTGAATTGAATTAGTTTTGTTTTCACTAAAATTAATAGTTATTATTAATTTGTATTTGGACCAGAAAAGGTGCAATTGTTGATATCTGGTAGGTGATTTGTGCATTCTTCCTACCTACATAACTTACCTTTCATATGAAAGCAGTTGAAGAGAGTAAGGCAACTAATAATCATAAAGTTTTGTTTAATTACAGTTATTAAAAGGGAGATACCTATTACCACATAGGATGGTCCATGAAAACTAAGAATCACACAACCACCACCCATGGTTTCCATCAAATAACCATTTCATTATTTATTTTTAATATTAAATTAGACCTTTAAAACATAAAATGACTGCACCACTACATATTTTGCATCCAATTATATTATAATGTGCTCACATTAGGGTCTGATGTTGTTGTGGTATGTCTAAATTTACTGCTATTAAAAATAGGTTTCATAACTATATTAATCATACAACTTTTTTTTTTGAAGGAATTAATCATACAATTATAATTTGAAATAAAATTGATTAATTATAATATAATTGATGAATTTTTTTAATCAAATTTGACTTGAACTAAGAGCAAATAAGGTATTATAATCAATATTAATTGACCTTATTATAATCAATATACTTATGAATTTTTTTCTCATTATAAGGTATTGTAAATTTTATAAACGGTGAAAAAAAAGGTATTATCAAATTTGACTTGAATTTTTTTTATATTATAAACGGAGAAAAAATTCATAAGTATATTTATTTATTAAGAGCAAATAAGGTATTATCAAAATTGACTTGAATTAAGAGGAAATAAGGTATTATAATCAAAATTCATATTTATTTTTTTTATAAATATGGAGAAGAAAAACGTATGTAAATAATAATGTTTGATATCATAAACATTTTTTTTTCAAAAAAATAAATTTTTTTTAACATTAGGATGTGTTTGACCTTATTTTTTTTGGGTCAAGTGTTTGACCTTATTTTTATATCCAAATAATTCAATACATTACACCTTCACCATAGTTTTAATGCAAATGGTCTGTCACAAAAAGAAAAAAGAAACGCAAATGACTTTCCGAGTCAAATAAAAAAACTAAAGGCAAATGGTTTTCTAAAATTGGATTCAAATTTTTTTTTTGACAAGCACTTTTTAGTAGTTTTATATTTTAATTTAATTCAATTAAATAAAGTTAAGTTAAGTTAATTAAATTAAACAATTATTTAATCAAATATAATTATTTTGGTCAAATAGTATAGTGACTAGAAACTCATTCATAAAGTGGATAAGTGACAAATTTAAGGTTGGAACCTCGACAACTACATATAATATTTGGTGCTCAAACCAAATAAATTATGCTCATGTGACAAATTTTAATATTTTACACAATGGTGAATATTATACTATACAAAAAATTTTAATTTAAAGACTGTCCTCTTTTATTTATAAAAGATATTTGTGTTGATAAAATTTGATATGTTTGGTCTAAATTTTGACCAAATGTCTTTTATAAATAAAACCAAATATAATATAATTTAGTATTTAATTAAATAAATAATAAATAACTTTTTCTCAAAGAAAAACAAATACCTTCTTTATATTCCCCTTAAAAAAACTTCTTTATTTTAGATATATAATTTAAATTAATTAAAGTAGCTTAAATTAATCACAATTATATAATGAGTCTAATTAATATGCTCTGTCAGACTGAAAAAGCGGGCCGAGCGGGGCCGCCTCGTTTAAACATGTCCCGTCTAAGCCCGTTTAAAATGGGACGAGTCAAGTCAAATTAAGTGACCAAGACCAAATTTTCACCTCGCCCTGTTTAGTGGCGAACAAACAAGTTGGCGGGCTGGCCAGCCAAACAAAAATTTTGTTTTTAGAGAGAATAAAAACCTTTTTTTACAGTGCTATATAATGCGAATAAAATTCCCACGAAATCATCCCGAAAAGGCATTCCACCAATGAAAAACAGACACTTTCTGAATTCAAGGGGGAGTTTATGAATAGATGGAAATGGAAAAGTCAACAACTACTGTGGGCTAAAATAAACACTTCGGGATGGTCGTGAAAATTGAATTCGCTTTAAGTAACATTATTGTTTTTTTTAATACATTTTTTTATAACTTGATTGTTACGAAAAACTATGTTGCTTTTATCATAAAAAAATGGAGAATGCTAACCATTGCCTTTGGGGTATCGAATAAATGGATAAAAATAGAAATATAGTATCGGAAAATGGTGAAAAATGATAAGTTTAACTTTTTAAAAGTCAAAATGTTGTTGAAACCAATACAAACATGCTACTTTTGGCTTCTTTAACCATTGCCCCGTTAGTAAGACCCTAAAAAAAATATATATAAAAGAAGGTGGATTCTAGGGTGAGAACTCAATTAAGTCCCTCACCGACCTTCAGATTAAACAGACCCACACAATTTCATTATTCATCATCACACGAGATCTTTTTTAATGTTGCATCCACTCTCTCTTCCCCACCAAATTTCTTCTCTCTCTTGAATGTTCATCGACCATGGTGACCATGGTTGCATTTTCTACCATCAAAAATGGAGTTTTTCACACTGTTTACAAGTTGAGATTTAATGAACCTAGTTGAATTTATTATTTTGTTTTAAAGAAAAACATAAGAACTTTAGAAGGTTTATATTGTTCAAATATTAATTGTTTGATTTATTATGATTCATTGTTGTTTTTATGTATCAATTGTGTATTTGATAATAAACATCAAATTAAAATGTCGAAAAGAATAAGAAAACTTAGGTGAAAAGAACAGATGGAAACAATAGATTTGGTGGAAAATTCCTAAAAAACAAAAAAAGATTTTGTGGAAAAATAATGAAGAATTCTTGAATCTCAGTCTTTTTTTTTTAATAAGGAATGTCATCCATTTTATTTGAAGGCATTATTTGAGCAAAAGAGACCCATTTGAAAGGAAGGGGAAAAATATCTTAGGAGAGGATTCAGTGGAGATGGGTTGATAGAGACAGTTTGTGGCAGTTTCAACGGTGGCTCAAATTTGGGTTGATGATGTGAATCTGATAAAATTGCAAGAGATAGGAGGAGAGAAAAAGAGAGGAGGTGGGGAAAGGGATTGTGTGAGTAAAAATGTATATGTTCTCCTTTTCTTTTCTAACTCATCTAGACCATTAAATTTATCTTGATCGTATATAAAGGTGGTTCACCAGTGAACCATTTAATTGATGGTTCACCCTAGACACCACCATAAAAGAATAGACATATAATACATTTGTTGTAAAAACAAAATAAATTAACAAATTATCGAATTCAACATCATATTTAATAATAAAATAAGAAAAATCTGTCAACATAAAACAAATCCTAAAATAAATTCAGCAACCAAAATAAATCCAAAAGGATAAAGTAAGCCTAAAATAAAAAAGAAGTTAAGCAGGTCGGTCCGCCCTGTTTTTTTAACGACTTAAGCGGGACAATCCAACTATAAGAAGCGAGTTCAAAACTTCGATTTAGCCCGACAAAAATAGCAGGATAAATGGATCGGCCCGAGGGGTTGGGCCTGTTTTGCGAACACGTATCCCCGTGGGCAACAACTTTAGTGCCATTTCCTATACCTTATGGTCATCTAAGTGCTCATATCCGTACTCATTATCCTCACTTTAACTATGAAAAGACAATAAAAAAACATCGCAGTTGAAATAAAATTATTAACCAAAATTAAAAACGAATAAGAACTCTCCTTATATATTGTTGTAATTATTTACCTCCATTATTTTCATAGGTTTTCTCCACCGGAGTATGTCGACACCGGTCCCAACATAAACTTAAAACAAGTTTTGTTTTGTTGATAGGGGATCCTTACTTAACAATGACCACTCTCCGTTAAGGACCCTCCATTGGAGGAAGAAAAAATGAGTCTCCGTTAAGGAACGGATAACTATACAAGGACCCTCTCTCTCTTGGGTAACTAACGGATCCTACATTTAAAAAAGTAATAAAATGTGTATTACTTGGTCCCACTTGCATAAATGAGTAATAAAATGAGTACTACTTGATCCCACTTGCAAATAGGAGTAATATGTAAATTATTTTTGTTTAATGATGTAAAGATAATGAGACATATTTAAGTACTTTTCATTGGAGTCCTTTTAATGTATTGCCATTGGAGTCATTAATATGTACTTTTATTAAAAAATTATAAATAAGTGATGTGTCACGTGATGTCCATTTAAAGAACCCTTATTACGGAACCACCATTGTGGATGCTCTATGAGACTAGTTCACATTTATCTCTATCATTACTCTTATTTTAAAATGATGCATTTTATCCGAACAATAATTTATGTGACAACTTTTAAAACAATCTTAATTTTATAAAGAGAAATAAGTATTAACACGGAAATCAAAACAATAAAAACAAAACAAAAATATAAAAGAAAAAATCATCACAAAATGATTGTAGAAATATAATTTCTCTTTTAAAATAACTGATGAGTTTTTGACAAATGTTTATATTTTGACATAATTGATGGTATGCCACGTTTGACACGTTGGCTTATAAAATATTAATATTTTATACTTGATGTGAACTTTTTTGATTATAAAATATAGCAAAAACTAGCAATAAGATATTTTATCCTTACCGACAGTAATCCCTCACTCACTCACTCCCCTGTTCAGTGGTTAGTTATCACTTTTGTCTTTGATGATTGCATGTTTTTGAGCTGAGATCAAATGCTTATTTATGGTTTGGTTATAGCCTTATAGGAATGTATTTGTGTTGCCTTAATTACTTTTGCATTGTGTTGCAGATGGCTGAGATTGATTTGGAATGGCCAAAGAAAGACAACCGTCGCTTGCTTCATGTTGTTTATCGTGTTGGTGACCTTGAACGCACCATTAAGTATGCTTTTTTGTTAGATGATTGATTGCAATTGCATGCTTAAAATACATACCATCATCAATTCATGTCTTGGATATGGTTCTTTCAGGTTTTATACTGAGGCTCTTGGGATGACACTTTTGAGGCAGAGAGATATTCCCGAGGAGAAATATGCCAATGCTTTTCTTGGATTTGGCGCTGAACAATCCCATTTTGTTGTTGAATTAACATATAGTATGTTACTCTTGCTATTTACCCTTTAATTTCCTTTTTATATGTATTTCTCTTCATTAGTTTTAGGATTAATTATGTTTTTACTTTTTAGTCCGTATACAATTATGATTGTTTAAGCTTAGTTCCTATGTAGTTTTATTTTATTTTTCCTTTTTCTTTTAACAAAAAAATGATTGTTCTTAGTCACTTGCAAAAGATGAGTGTTTTTTCTTTTGGTTTAAAAGAGTTTAGTGACGAAACTCACACACTAAGTGCAGAGAAGTGGAGAATCGCAGATTAGAACTTGCTCCCCATCAAATCAAATATCCCTCCGGCCTTTTACCATTTGAACTATACTTATGAGACAAAGATGAGTGTTTTTAGTCAAGAAAATAGGACTATAATTGAACAATTTTATGTGGGACTAAACTTGAAAAATTGTCTATTTTCTAAGGAATTTTTGTATCGATGAATTTTATAGGGAATAAAAACATATTTAACTCTATTTTCTTTTTGCTAGCCTAATTATTTATCACTAATTTTTTCTTACCACATGGGTTTATTTTCTTTGAATTCTTGTAAAATGTTTAATTATATGATCTTATTGTTAGATTATGGGGTGACTTCGTATGATGTTGGAGATGGCTTTGGACATTTTGCAATTGCAACTCAAGATGTAAGACAAGAGTATTCTAACTTCACATAAGCTTGTGATTTGTGAAGAGAATGA
>Ga0315914_1007583_pt1 | contig 14960 bp, 5 predicted proteins | sample MpolenodulesMG_FD_203920 | JGI IMG/M metagenome (GOLD analysis project Ga0315914, IMG submission 203920) | Medicago polymorpha root nodule microbial communities from Los Angeles, California, United States - elongated nodules | ecosystem: Host-associated > Plants > Roots > Nodule | place: USA... | reverse complement strand
CTCATTTTTGTCAAAACATGAATGTTGTGTTTTTACTTGTAGCTTGACAACTCTGGTGCTTTTTTTGAGCAATACAAGTACTCGAATGTTGATAGGAATTTCAGGGCTAGCATTATATTTAATTCTTCTGTACATCTCACTAGGACAGCTTTCATCCCTTAGAATCCTTCTAGCGGGTCTTAGTACTCGAATATTGATAGTTATGGACTTGCTCGACCAAGTGTTAAAGGTTGGTAGTAGATTCTAGTGTGGCTCAATGGAGCTCTTTCTCTCCCTCTCTATAAGAGAGATAGGATCACCTAAGTCTCGTTATGAGCATCTACCTACCCTTCTTTCTATGCTCATTTGGTATAATTTAAGGGCTTGGTTCAAACGAGGATAGGTTTATGGTGGATACCTTGTCCCATTTATCGATATATTTGATATCTCTAGTGTTTTGTTTTTCAGTTTCAATATTTTGCATTTCAATTTACTAATCACTGTCTTATTTTTTTCTTCTTCTACTTTTCAGCCAACAAATTTAGAAACAAGAGATGGTAGACATTCATCTGAGTCTAGCCACCACCTTGAGGATCATTGAAGCAACATCACTAGGGAACTTCTAATTTTGCTATAGCTGTTTTGTTATGGACTTCAAATTTTGCTACAACTGTTTTGAATGTTCAGTCACTAGTGTTTCGTTTTTTGAATGTTTAAACTTGGTAATATATATCTTTTGTTTTGGTAAAGTTGATGTATAGATCAAACTTCTTACTCTTGAATTATGTATATTTTGCATTTTAAGTCTTTAGTAATATATTTTGAGATTGTCTTCAAATTCCAGAGAAATTTTTTTAAATCAGGGCATATCAAAATGAATTTTTGTGCCTTTTAAAAAAAAAAAAAAACATTTGCGACCGTTCAAAAACAGCCGCAACATTTTAAACTATAAATTTCAAAATATACAATTGCGACAGTTCAAACCGTTGCAAGCCCCCCTGAAATCCTTGTGAATCTCCACATTTGCGGCTGTTGGGAACTGTCGCAGCACCTTTTGCGGCTGTTGGTGTGGCTGTTCTACGAAGGGTCGCGAATGACAGTTGCGACCCCAACATCCGCGACTGTTGGGGAACAGTCGCAAATGTACATTTGCGACCCTTCTAACAGTCGCAATCAGCGTTTTTAAAAATCACAAAATGTAGTTTTTCTTGTAGTGGTTGAAGGGGCAAACATAACACATGGATGTACTCAAGAGATATTTAGTGACGACTTTTATTTTAATAATGGTTTTTTACAACTCCAAGAATGCTATAAATTATTTAATTGATGTAAGGAGAGAATTATCTTTATAAATTATAAAGCGATAAAATAATTTTTTACAATATGGCTAAAATTGTCAAGTTTGTTTATCTTATGATTATCTTTCTTTCTCCATTTCTAGTTTCTACGAAAATTCTTGAGAAGCACAAATGTGCTACCGTTGGGCTCGAAATTTCCGAGAAGGACAAATGTGTTACCGATTTTGATTGTGTAAGAAATTTGTGGTTGTGCCCAATTGATCAATTTGTGAGGTGTATAGATGAAACATGTAAATGCATTCTCTTTTAGTATCGACAAAGTTCTAGTTATGGATTTGTACTCTTTTTTTTTTTTTAAGGTAGTCTAGTGGCTAGAATTCACCTTTTTCAAGGTGAGTGAATAAGTGAGATGTCTGGGGTTCGAACCCCGACCCCTGCATATAACAATGCATGTCCCTGCTCACTGAGTTATGAATTTGTACTTTAATATGATGGTAATAAAATGAAATAAGGCAGTTAAGAATATTATTTAGATTGTCTTTCTTTGCTCTTAATTTTAAAGATATTCACATGGCCTTTACTTCAGGTATACTGCATTTTCTTTCTAACCCTACTGCCTACCAGAATATATTTAACTATTAAGATGGAAAATGATTTTAATTTACTTCAAAGCCTTTTTTTTTCCTGCAATTATCAGTTTTATTTTTTAGTGATTTAAATGATAAGTAACACAGTATACGTTGATATGGTTTGTGTCCTAAGTATTACACTGCAAGTCCAAGTGTTGGTACTTGTCAGCGTTGCCGATGTTAAAAATTAATTTCCGAAGTGTGATATTTCAGAGTTAATAAAATTAATTTGATTTAATCACAAGTATTATTAAAAATAGGAATTTTATGGTGAATTATTATGGACATATAGTTTATTTTGGTGTTTATTTAAATATGACATCTGCGTCGTGGTTTATTTTAAATACGGATACGAGTCATGCCTTTCTCACCTTCACGCATGTTCTTTTTAATTGATATGGTGCGAGTGATCTCACTTCTCTTATCGAAGTTTATGATAAACACTTAAAGGGTAGTGATCTTTCTAACACAGGTGCGATCTAAACAATTGGACAAAGGCATGTGAGTAATTTGCCCTTCTCTAAGACATACTCCTATGCACATGAAAATCTACTAAGCATTTATTACTTACATGTCTTTGTTCAATTGTTTATCACTTATTAAATAAAACAATTGGACATGTGAGTAATTTGCCCTTCTCTAATAAATAAAAAAACACAAGACAGCCATTTATTACTAATAATTTCAAAAATACATTACAAATATTTACCACTTATTAAAAAAACTTAACAAATTCACTTATTTACCTGGAGGTTGGATTGATGGATTAGGTTTTAAATTATTTGTTGTCAACAATAGAAATAATTTAACCCCTAGTCTATGGTGTATTTGTTTAAAACATCTGGATCCAACCACAGCAGCAGTCGATGATCAAATGGTCTCATTTACTTTATCTGTCAACAACATAGTTTTTGGTTTTACTTTTGTGTATGCTTCAAAATGCCACATTAGAAGAAGATTGCTCTGGACTAAGTTGCAACATATACAAAATCAAGACAATCCCCTGGGTTTTATGGGGGATTTCAACTGCATTTTGGAAGCAGATAAGTATAGAGGAAACTTTACACGATCCCCCATGGAAGATTTTCAACAATTGACAAATGAAAGTGATCTGGTTCATCTGCCTACAAGGGGGCTGCATTTACATGGAACAATGGTAGGAGTGGTTATATGCACACTAAGAAAGGACTGGATAGGTGCATTTTCAAGATAAAAGACATATTGTTGGTTATTCTGACACTCGAGTGCAGCAAGAAAAGATAGCTCAATGTTTCCTCAAAACAAAAAAAAAAGATAGCTCAATGTGAATTGGACGATGCATTGGATAGAAAAGAGATGTTTTGGCAAGAAGAATCAAAAGTGAGGTGGCACTTGGAAGGTGACAGAAACACTGCATATTTTTGTAGGGTTACTAAAATCAAAAACATACAAAACTTATTAATATGATTAGGGATGGTGAAAACATTCTTACATAACCAAATCAAATAGCTGATCATGTAGTAAACTACTTTAAAAATGTTTTTTGCACTAACTTTGTTTTGCAGTATCGCTCTATGGCGGAGGAGGCTATTCCTACTATTATTGATGACACTCTTCATGCAATGTTGACAATGATACCATCTAAAGAATAGATCAAGCAATTAGGTTTTTCACTTAACAAGGATCGATAGTGCCCCAAGACCAAATGGATTTGGTGCCATTTTCATTCACTCTTATTGGGAAATAATTTACACAGATGTTGGCAATTATGTGGTTCTTCAGTTTTTCAGAACTAACTAGATTATGCCTAGTTATAATGCAAACACAATTATCCTGATCCTAAAAACTACAAATGCAGACACAGTGGATCATTTCATACAAATAGTAATGGCAAATTTTAAATTCAAAGTAATCTCTAAAATCATTGTAAGTAGACCTGCAAAGGTGATGCCAGAAATTACATCAAAGGAGCCAATAGGATTCATTCAAGGAAGAAATATTAAAAATTGTGTTTGTATGGCTTCAGAAGCAATCCACATTATAGACCAAAAGAGTTTTGGTGGTATTTTAGCCTTGAAAGTGGATATTGGTAACGCTTTTGATACTTTGAATTGGAATTTTATTTAGGATTAAATAAATAAATGGTCCCCCTAAATATATCGACATTTGATTTTAGTCCTTCTAAAAAAAAAATTAGGCTTTTGGTCCCACCAAAAATTTTCGTTCATGAAATTAATCCCTACTTTTTAGTCGATTCATGTCTAACATTCATATTTTTTAATGAAATTTACTATAAATGGGTAGAAAATTATGACAATATTTTCAACAAAAAAACAGAATTTTTTTTGTGGTGACCGAGATTCGAACCTCGGACCTTGCGTATATTATGCATTGTCCATACCAACTGAGCTAACTTCACGAGGACCAAAAACATAACATGAATTTTTTAGCACCAAAAACATAAATATTCATATTTAATTTATGTTTTTGTTAAAAAATTCTACTTTTTTTTTTGAGAGATTGTCATAATATTCTACCTTTTCTGGAAAATTTCATTGAAAAATATGAAGGTTAGACATGAGTTGAATAAAAAGTAGGGATTAATTTCATAGATGGAAAATTTTAGAGGGACCAAAAAGGCTTAATTGCACTTTTGGCCCCCTATCTTTTCAAAAGTTGCGATTTTGACCCCCTAACTAATTAAAATACAAAGCAGCCCCCTATGTATTGGATCTTTGGCAGTTTTGGCCCCCAAGGCCACTTTTGACTTAGTCTACGCTGACGTGGCACCCACATCCCTTAAGTGAGGTGCCATGTGTAATTAGTTAGGGGGTGTCACGTCAGCGAAGACTAAGTCAAAAGTGACCTTGGGGGCCAAAACTGCCAAAGATCCAATACATAAGGGGCTGTTTTGTATTTTAATTAGTTAGGGGGCCAAAATCGCAACTTTTGGAAAGATAAGGGGCCAAAAATGCAATTAAGCCGACCAAAAACCTAAGGAATATTTTAGAGAGAATAAAATCAAATGTTGGTATATTTAGGGGAATAATTACTTATTTAACCCTTTTATTTATAAGAGTGATAAAGAAGTTTGGATTCAAAAATACTTTTTGTAATTGGATTGGAGCAATCTTAAAGACAACAAAGCTATCTATCAACATCAATGGAGCACAACATGGATATTTTTCTTGTTCAAGAGAGGTGAGGCAAGGGGACCCTTTGTTCCCATTGCTTTTTTGTATTACAGATGATGTTCTAGGCGGAAGTTTGACTAAGCTTGTGGAGCAAGGCAAGTTGGAGCAAATGAATGGCACAAGAAACTCCAAAGTCCCTTCTCCTACTCTATATATCGATGATATAAAGATCTTTTGTAATGAAAAAGATCTTGTATTAATGCTTTAATTCATCTTTCACCAAACATTCTCAAGAATATGGTCAGATTACCAATGATAACAAATCAACAATTTACTCAAGATCCATCCCCAATGCTAGACTTAATCAGTTGGTGAATATAATTGGCTTAGACATAGGTACCCTACCTTTCAATTATTTAGGAGTACCCACTTTCAAAGGAAAAGCAAAGGCAAGATTTCTACAAACTAAAAGCAGACAAGATCAAAGCTAAATGTACAACTTGGAAGGCATCTCTCTTGTCAATGGTTAGAAGGGTGCAACTGGTCAAATTAGTGATTTGAAGTATGTTAATTCACATCATAAATGTTTATGATTGGCCTATTTCCCTGATGAAAGGAATAGAGTGCTACATCAAAAACTTCATTTAGTATGGTGATGTAACAAAGATAAAACTAGTTACTATGGTATGGAAGAAATTGTGAAAACCTTTGGATCAAGGAGGTATAGGCATAAGATCTATCATCAGCATAAATGCAACAGAAAATCTCAAACAATGTTGGGAATTATTCCATTCAGATCAAAGTTTGTCAATCCTCACATATTCTCATCTTTATGGGCAAGCATGAAAAATGAGTATAATGTAATTATGGAAAATTCCACCTGGCTCTTTGGAAATGGCCAGAATATTAAATTTTGGATAGATAATTGGTGTTGAGATCCTCTAATCAATCTTTTCCCAAATGCTAATATAACATTAGATATCCGTGCTAAAGTGTCTGATTTCATCTTCAGAGATCTCAATGGAATCTTCCCTATGACTTCATTAACACTTTCCCTCATTTGGCACAACTTGTGCTGCAAGAAACCATTCCATCAGAAGATAATCAAGATTATATTGATTTGGAAATACACAATTGTTGGTACATTGACATTCAAATATGCTTATATTTCAAGGCTCTACAAGTTCAGGTTCTGCACTGGGCTAAACTAATTTGGTCAAACAACATTGCACCACAGAATCTCTTTTGGGTTGGAGGATAATGCACGATAAAGTTCCTTGTGATGACAAACTCAAAGTCGGAGGATGCAATATCCTATCAATTTGTAATATGTGTAGAAACAATGAAAAATCAACCTTCCATCTTTCCTTTATTTGCTCCTACTATACTCATCTTTGGAAATGGTTTCACCTTATACTAAACTTAACTTTGCAATTCACATCTTTGGAAGATATTTAGATTATGTGTGAAAGAGGTTGGTCACCAGAATGTAAGCTTCAAGCTGCTTTGATTAATATTTTCAACACAATTTGGCAAGTCAGAAATGGTGCAAGATTCGGTAACATACTGCTCCCTTGAAAATCAACTACATAGCTTTTACTTCCAACATTAACTTTATGGTAACTCTCATTTATAGGGAAGGAAATTTTTGTGTTTTTTTTTTTGAATAAATGTTTTTTTTGTGTTGATAGATTAGCCAATATGGGGTTATCCTTAAGCTCCTTTGTTTACTATGGTTCTATTCCTTTTTGAAGAGGTTTGGTTTGGTCCCCCTCCTCCCTTTTGTATCAATCTTTTTTTGGATGAGTGAGCATCTTGCTACTCGCTCATTTAAAAAACCCTAACAATGTATATTGATTCATTCATATAATGACTTCGCATCATTCAAAACATATCACCCAATCTTTGAACCAACCCAGTATATATTTTATCATTAACATAAATAAATAATGATATTACAAAGTATTGGATTTGAACTTTTTAGATTTTATTTGAATTAATGTGCGAACAAATGTTTATCTTATAAAGTGTTTTATTAGATCATATAAATAACTTATTTTATAAACTATTTTAGTTTATATTACAATTTTCCTTTATTTTGTCAATAAACTATATATGTTTAGAGTAAAATATCAAATATTTTTTATAATAAAATACTACATGAGTAGAAATATAGTAGTCTTGGGATGCTATCTTAGTTGGGATGTCATTTCTACAATGTAATGTTTTTTTACACTAATTTTGCAACAAAAAAGAAATTCTTTTATAATTGTCCATGATAGGTTATAAAATAATGGAATTGATTTTATAAAGGAATGCGTACTTATTTTTTATTTTTTTGAAGAAACCAACGAATAAGGAATGAGTTCTTGTGATTGGTTGGTTTTTTGTGTGACCTCTTTTCTAAGTGTGCTAAAGAGACAAACACAACACACTTTGATATACTTAAGAGACATTTCATGATAATTTTGATTTCATGAATTGTTTTTTACAATTCCAAGAACGACAAAAACTATTTAACCAATGTAAGGAGAGAATAAAAATTATAACTTATCAAGTAAAAAAACAATTGTTTACACAGAAAGGAAGGGTGGAGGAAGATGACTGAAATTGTCAAGTTTATTTATGTTATGATAATCTTTCTTTACCTATTTCTTGTCTCAACAAACATTGAAGGTAACACAATTTTTATCCTTTTCAAATTTCTCTCTTTATTTTATAAATAATACTTCATTCCATTTTAGTTACATTCTTGTATTCTCTTTTTTCATTACAGCGCGTCAAGGATGTAAAATAGATTATGATTGTATAAAAGTGGTGTGTAAAGATGGTCATACAGCAAGGTGTATAATGCGTCGATGCGAATGCGTGGAAATCTTGAACCCAATAGATCTTGTGTCAACATGAGTTTGCATTTAGTGTTGGACCAAAGAGAGCCCACAAATGTCCTTATAGAATATTTCATGAGTTTGGCACCCAATAATTTGAATATTTTTTTCTTTTAATGAAATGAAATAAGACAGAAAATAATTTTATTTGGATTGTCTTCTTTTCTCTTAATTTTAAAGATATCATTATGTCATTCAAATCATGCATATCACTTTTTCTTTCTAACCTTTAGGACCATTGAGAATTTAGGAACCCTAATTTAAGTCATTGTTTCAAATAACTCTGAGAGAGTAAGAACCCCACGTACTTTTACGCGCGAAGGTGACTCTTCCTACAAGATTGATGACCCTAAGCACTAACCCATGTAGAAACTCCGGTGTAAGATTGCAAATCGACAACCGGAGGAGAATAAACCCATACCTCTGAGAGAGTAAGGCCTCACACGTACAAACCCATGTGATCAGTAGGTGCAACTCGAGAGCTGGTAGGAAATAAAACCCCGTGAACTTGTCACTTAAATAGAAGATGTAAAACCAATATCTAAATAGTGCTTCACCATTAATTAATTTGAACAAACGAATAGAGGGGATTTGAGGAATCCTAACTGTCACTAATATTCTGCAATCAATATAGGTTAACTCTTAAACTCTTGCTTTGGTGCAAAAGGACTAAATTGCTAAAAACCCCTTTATCTTTTATATTATTTTACTTTCGGAAATAAGTAACAGGAATTGCCTAGTTTGAATGACAATCCATGTGGATACAATACTCTACTTATCACTTTATTACTTGATAAACGATTTGGTACACTTGCCTAATCGGACCATCAATTATATTATAATCCAAGCTCAATTTTCCTTATACTATAAACTAATGTGTGATTTATATATTTTTCCATTTGAAAATAAAACTTGTATAGCTAAAGTCAATATAGCTATGTAAAGTATTTTCTAAAAAAAAGTAATTATGTAAAGTAATCATTTATCATAAGAGAAACATTTGATTTAAAATGACCTTGTATTAATATTTTTTTAAAGAATGGTAGTATATACATGGGATACCAGTTTTAAGTGATGTTTTCAGAACTTAATTTCAAAGCCATTTCAAAGCCATATTTCGATCCAGACGTTCTCGGGATGTGCCTAATAACCAACGAATGGCAAGTGCTTTTCCTTTATATATACTATAATGTTATAGATAAAAATAGGAAGTGGTTGTTTTCAGGGATGTTATATGTTGAGTTTGGTCATTATAGGATCTATTTGTATGGGTGTTCAATCTTCATGACAATAACATTTACAGCAGTACGATTTATAAAGTAGAGAAAACAGCATAATATGATAAATAATTTATTTATTTTTGTATACGATTAATTTATTTATTTAACTATTTGAGTCTAACCCTAAACCTAAAACAGCTTAATAAAAACTTTAGTAACAATTTATTATAACTTTAACATGAAACTGCAACTTTTAACGTATAATTGGTATAAAGTGTCTATTTTTTCTTTCTTTCTAAAGATATTTTGGATGTTTTTTTATTTGTCTAAATACTACGATTCATATATTTTATGAGTTGATTTAAAAAATAATGGATCATAGTTTTATTTCAATTGTGGTGTTTTTTATTGTCTTTTCATGGTTAAAGTGCGGGGGCACTTGAGTGCCCATAGGGTATAGGGAAGCACACAGACGTAAAGAAATATTTTTTTAATAATAAGGAGGAAATTGATAAAAAAAAATGATTGAATATTTTAATGACCATCTTTTTATGTGTGTGTCCAAACACTATTGATTTGGTCTTGTGACCATGGATACCTTTCAATGTTTCAATTTCAACTTTCATATGATAAAAATCACTACAAAATGCAGTGGTCTGGTGGTGTCGTCTTAGTTGGGATGACATTTTTGCATTGTAATGTCTTTGTACTCTAATTTTTCCAACAAAAAACAAATTATCAGTTGGAGACAAGTGACGTTGAAGTCGATTTTGGGCATGTCCATTACGGTTTGTGTGAAGAGTATATCATATCATTCTCTCTTAGGCATGCGGCCAACTCCATCCATCCATTTGCTCCATCAATTACAATTGAGATAAGAATTTTTAATAAATGAAACTTATTTTATGATTAAAATCAATACAATAGTACTCCCTCCATCCTAAATTAAATATACACTATTAACATTGGTTATTGTGGGTGGCAAGCCCCCCTTTTTGGTATTATTTGGTTCCATTCTTGCGTGTTAGATGCTGTTAAAAAATTCTTGAAACTTCCTTTTGATGGATCCCACAGTGTTATGGTCGCCACGGTCTTAGGATGTTGTCATGATGTAGTGAATGAGTAGTGAACTAGTGGAAAATCTCTTCCCACGAGTCAATGGATCCTCGGGAAAGACTTTTTAACCATGTTGCCGCACCCCTCTTGAGTGTTGGTAAGAAAAGTAGGAACTTGATAACACCTATGACTCCACGATAATCAAGTATAGTTTGGAAGTGCATACAAACACTATGGCGCTAAAGTAAGTATAAGAGCAAAGAGGGTGAGGTATTGAAAAGATAAATAGTGTGTACATTGAGTTGGTGGTGGAAATGTCTTTTGTAGGCTTCGGTACAAGGAGAGTTGATAAAAAAAATCGTTACGGATGGTGCGCCATCAATATTGAGTTCTTGCATCATTTACTAGTCGATGAGGTGTTGCATGATGGAGAATCTCAAATTAATCATCGAACGACAGTTACTACGTGGATATGATCCAAAGCTCTTGGACCTTGGGCCAATCCAAAACAAGTCATTTTGTCAATGGTTTTACTTCACAATTTTTTAAATAATGCATTTTCATTTTTTTTTCCCCAAACATTTTTCAAAATAAAAATATATAATAAAATCGCATGAACAATGCACCGACAATGATCCTAAAAAAAGCACCGACATTGAAAAATTAAGACAAGCCAGCTGCCGCGCGTTGGAAAAGCTCACTGGTTCCTTGAACTGAAAGATGTACGTAATCAGCTCTTAATAATGCAATAACTACTGCTAAAGTATTTATATTTTTATAAAATCATCGCAAAAAGACCCTAAAAGAAAAACTAAACCATACTTTAAGTTTAAAAAAAATAAAAATAAATTATATTTTATTATTTTCCAACAGATGCATATTTTCTCTTGCCAGAGTTAATTTTTTTCGTTTGGAAAAATATCTAATGGTACACACACATGTTAAGCTCCGTCCGAAATCTATGGAACACATAAGATTGATTAGCCAATCTTAACCAAATTTTCTCCAAACAAAAGACTTAGGAATGTGCACCTCCTATGTTATACTCCATGCGCCCCAAATTATATGTAAAAAAATTACATTTTATTTTGATGTGTTTGGTGCCACGTTAGAAAATGTACAAATGTACCAAATAACAACTCTACAAATTGAAGTTCACGGTCAATTTTTCATTGATAAATGTGATAGACTCACGTTTGATGGACAAAACGTCAAACCAAACACACACTTTGTTCCAAATTATAAGTAAAAAAGACAAATTTTTGTCGTACTTTTTTTTTTTAAAACTCGGTATCCGATCTAAGAATCGACTAATCCGAGGGGACCAATCCCACTGTCCACTTGCGGGGGCCCCGTTTAAAGCCAGAGCAAGTTATGTATGGACTTGGCCCACCGAAATTGGCACCAGAGGGAATCCAACATGAGACCTTTGGAAGAGCAAACTCCAAGATCCCAAGCCAACCACTAGGCCAACCCCAAACGGGTTTTTGTCATACTTGATTACTTTATTTCAAAAAATCATCTTTTCCAAAGTAAAATTAAATAGAAATTTCATTTAATTTGTTCTCCTCATTTTCTTCATAACAAATAACCAATGAAAATTGATTTCACATCTGTCCATAAAACTAATTTCAAGGAGAACAAAAGAAATTATACTACTTGAAATTACCATGTTTTAGTCTTTTTAATAAGTGTGGACTGATTTTTCTCCTTATAATTTAGAACGGATGAAGTGTGTAAAAGAAAGACAAACATATGTCTCCCTAAATATAGTTAAGGTGGCAAGGACGTTGGTTGCAGTATCTAGGAGACAGAGTTTGAACCGCAGATTTTCCATTAAACTACTTGTAAAAAAAACAAATAAAATATAAACATTTCGTATGACTTTTCTCTTTACAAGTTTACCCTTAAGATAAACTATTTACTTAAGTTTAATCTTTTCAATTTAGTTAACAAATCAATTTTTTTAAATATCTATGTTTTTATATAAAAATAAATTGATAGTAATTTTCGCTTAATATTATATCAATACTATATATAAAGAGGATATGTGATTTTGGGCCGACTTTTTCATTATTTCAATTATACATTTGAACAAATGTTCCTATTATAGTATTATATTGTTGTTTTTCACACAAAAAAAGGTATTATATTGTTGGTGTCATTAGAAAAGATAAGAATTTGAATTATACTTTTTATGTTGTTGGTGTCATTAATAAAGATAAGAATCTAAGTTATATTTGTTATAGTGTTGGTGTCTTTGAAAAAGATAATCATGTTTTGTTGAGTTTATTATAATTTGTAATTTACAAATGTCTGATCACTATACTTTTAATTAAAAACAAAATTTCATAAAAATATCATTCACAATTTACAAGCGTTAGCGCAATAAAAAGAACAGAAAGTCTTTCCCCTAGTTTTTATAATGAGTCTAACTCATTTTTACAAAACTAATCTTTAAGGAGAAGAATGTTACAACATATAAATTTTAATTAGGTATTATTTTTACTCGTTCTTTTTCGATTTATCATTTTCTTTTTTTAGGGGACAGGCCCGTTTTATCATTTCCTATAAATCAAATAACATATTTTTTAATAAATAAGAACATTTTACAATTTTTATTAATAAAAATGAAAAAACAGAAAATATTTGTTTTGACATTTGTTGTATATAAAATAAGAAAGATTGCATGAGAGTTTTTGAGTTATTAGCCATTTAATCATAATAAATAGTCGTGATCGTTTTATCCTATAAATTTGAATTAAAATCTGAAACATCTGATCTCGAATCAACGAACAAAATTTATTACAATGTGAAAACTCTAGTACAATGAATCTAAATCCAAGAAAGACCCGACTTTTTTCTCTTTTGCAAAGTATAGTAGTAACATAACAACAACACATTATAAATAGAAAATTTTGTAAGCGAAATCAAATGTGAACATAAAATAAAGCGGAATAAAAATAAATGTCATTGAGAGGTAGACATTAGCACAAACATCCACAACAATAACGACAAACAAATAGATTAAAAACCGTAGATACATAAAAATCATTATCTTCGGATTTATTCAACCCCAAGACAGAGAGAAAAGGAGGGAAAATAGATTCATCATTGTACTTGTTTTCCCTTTGAAACATAGCAACATGGTTCCATCCTTTCTTTTCCTCTTTTTCTCCTTAATCCTCTTTGTCCATTCTTTTTCTTTTTTCCTACGAAGTCAAACATAGGGCACCATGATCCCACTAACATCATAGTTATCACACACACCCACAAAAATTAGTTGAATAGGGGTTACACAATGTAGGCCACGTCGTGTGGCTAATAGGAAATAGTTTTACTATAAATATTTTATTCATACATTTTAAATAACACATACAATCAATCAAACAAGTTTATTTTCATAATTTATCTCTTTATCTTTCTACTTATATTTATGCATTTTTTAGTGTCGCTCAAAAACCTAAAAACAACCGTACCTAATGCTTGGCTAGAGTAGTAAGTGGACCAAAGTTCCTCTCTTAGTAGGAGAGTTGGATAAAACAGTACATGTGGCTGCCGCAACTAGAGTACCCTTCATGGCTCGCAACCAAGTGACGAAGGCATCAGTTTCCCCGAGAAAATCATAGAATAGTTCCATCCAAAAGCTTTGGAATTTCGACCAATTAAGTTGTGAGATATAATGAACCTCTTCAATGCCTAGCGTTGGCCTGAACAATGAAGAGAAAGTCGAACCCTTAAGGGACGAGATGTCTTAAAGTATTCCAGATTGCTTAGCAACACAGTGAGTGTTATACACCTAAGTTGAGGTCTTGCTATTTTAGCACTTAGGCCCCAGCCCCATAAAGCTTTTATTGGGAAACCAAAACATTCACCCGATTCCCACGAACAACATCTAAGGCCAAGGAAAAAATCAAGGAAGATGATGGTAGGATGATCCAGGTTGGGACATATTTGATCGACAACAAAGGGGGCCACTTAACTTTAAACAATGATAATTTTTTAGGAAAAACAATATATTATATTTCTTTAAATATCTATGTTTTTATATAAAAATATATACTGTTATTTTATTTAATTAAACAATAATTTTTTTTTATTCCAATATTACTTTTTGCTTAATATGATATTTTTGGTCAAATACCTCCCTGAATCCTTTAAGTTTTGTAAGTTTTAAATTGGCCATTTAAATTGTATAACGTGCTATTTTCCATCCAAGTTCTTTAAAAGGCACTTATGTGGCCATTTTACGGCTATCGTTGATGTTTTTGGTGCTTATATATGGAGAGTCCAAATATAAAAAAAACTTTTTAATTAATTTTTATTAAAATAAAATTCCAAATATAAAAAAGAAAATTGTGAGTTTGATCTTCATCTTCTTCGTTTACATGTTTTTCAACAAAAAAAAAAGGACCGAAGGATCACTAGTGCAAATCAGGGATACAAAACCTGTTTTTTTGAGATTTAAGACCTGTTTTTTGCCGGGGTTATATCATCGGGTGTTGTAAGTTTGAGATACGACACCTGTTTTTTATTGGGTATAAAAACAACATATTGTACTTGTTTTTTCTAATAAACTGGTGTGATATATGTATTTGTAACCCCACTTTTAAACAAAAATAGGTGTAAAACCGCACATATAACATTTGTTTGAATACAAAATCAGGTGTGATAACAAACATATAACACTCATTTTATCAAAAAACAGGTGTGAGAAAGCTAGTAGCAAATTAAAAAAAAAATTAACCTGCAGGCATCGTCAGCTACAGGTTATTCA
>Ga0315914_1007582_pt1 | contig 14961 bp, 8 predicted proteins | sample MpolenodulesMG_FD_203920 | JGI IMG/M metagenome (GOLD analysis project Ga0315914, IMG submission 203920) | Medicago polymorpha root nodule microbial communities from Los Angeles, California, United States - elongated nodules | ecosystem: Host-associated > Plants > Roots > Nodule | place: USA... | reverse complement strand
TGCGTGGGAGGAGGAGATGATGGGGGACCTAATATTATTGCTTCAGAGTGTTATTTTGTAGGTTGATAAGGATGATAGATGGCTTTGGACATTGGAATCCTCTCATGTTTTCACTGTTCGAAGCGCTTATAATTTCCTCTTTGTTCAACCTCCTTTAGATTCTCTGGTGGATGTTTCATCTATGTGGCATAAGGATGTCCCTTTGAAGGTTGTGTTCTTTGCTTGGCAGGTGTTCCGAGATAGGTTGCCTACTATAGACAAACTGCATCGTTGTGGGGTTATTGATCAGGCATCTAGGACGTGCGTCTCTAGGTGTGGCTCGATGGAATCTTCAAATCATTTATTCTTACAATGTAATTTTTTTGGGTTTGTCTGGCATTTAATCTATAGATGGCTAGGCTTTTCAGCGGCTGTCCCGTTTTATGTGCCGGATTATTTTAATCAACTCAGTTATAGTGGTGGTATCGCAAAGGTGCGCCGCTCAATTCTTCAAGTCATTTGGTTTGCTATGGTTTGGAAAATTTGGAAGGAAAGAAATAACAGGTTGTTTAACGTCAAGGAATGCTCGGTTATTCAGGTGGTAGATAAGATTAAGTCTCTTGCTTTTACGTGGTTAAAGGCGAAGTTTACTTCTCTTCCCTTCAATTACCATGTGTGGTGGTTTAGTCCATTTACCATATTGGGCATCGACTAAGAGTTTTTTCTTTTCATGTTTTATCTCTTGTACAGGTTTTTTTTGTAATTATTGTTTGACTTTGGTGTCATTTCCTCAATACATCTTGTGCTAGGAAGGACTCTTTTGGTTTGGTAATATATTTCATTTTAACCTCTTCAATTTTTTTTTTACAACGGTGGTGTGTATCTTATTTTCTCATAGCATTTTCTATTTTATCGAGACCAACTTATATTTAACTCTAAATAAAGTAAAAAATATTAACTTTTTTTTAATATTTAATATTTTTTTAAAAATTATTAACTTTAATGCATTGTCAATATAATATTTTTTTTATAGAGACAATCAATCGCAAATTATCATCTGTCCAACGTTTAAGTTATATATGATTAAAATTTATTGTTAAGAATCTAATAATCGATGAGCACGTGTAGATATTTTTGGTTTTTTTTTGGTAGAGGATATTTTTGGTTGTACATCTAATAAATCTAGACAATTGAATTATTCTAATGATGTGTTTTTTTATCAACCGGTGATCAATTTAATTAAACTTTCACCTTAGAATCTCACCTTATATACAATATAGATTAAACTTTAAATCAAATTTTCTCTCAAATTATCCATGTACTCTCATATTTCTCCGTTTCAATAAAAATGCAAAATTTAATTGTGGAGTATCAGGGGTTCTAACCCCAACCACTACATATAATATGTAATATCTTTACCAACTGAGTTAAGCTCACGGAGATTCCTTAAATAATATTAACTAACAAAAATACAGAATACTATAATCACGACAAAACCGTCAATTACCTAAAGTAATTAGCATTAAAAAGCTAACGATCAGAACCAAAAATGATAATATGATATCACAAAAAAGATAGAAACAAAAATGAAAATAACATAAAAAGTCATTAATGATTTCAGATACGATGATAATATTTGCACGTAATTACTAATTAAATACATCATTCTTATTATATATTCCCTAAAAAAATTATTCTTATTATATAATATCCTTTTTAGATAAAAATAAAATAGTCCAGATATATGGTTCTTTATGTAATCTATAAAAGTAGTGCAAAATAGTTGGTACACGCTCTTCAAAAGTAAAAAAGTGAGCTTCCCTAAAATAAAATAAAAAGTAAAAAAGAGAGCTGCTAAATAAATAGACCATATGACAGAAGAAGAGTATAACGGAAAGAGATAACTTCGTATAACATGATAAACTAATGTTTAAAAGTAAATGCTAACTTATGCCCACAAATTTAAATTTTGACTGAAAGAAAATGTCATATTTAATGACCCATAATGTTTTGACTTTTTTTTTGAGAGAAATGTTTTGACTTTTGAATATGATTAGAATGAAACATATTGTGATAAATTATTAAATTATTTTAAACAATTAAATGAAATTTTATTGATTTTTATGATTAATTATATTTTAATTTAACATTTAAAATATAAAATGAATCTCTCACTTCAAAATAATAATTAATAACTTCAATTCAATTATTTTTTGCTAATCAATTCAATTTTTTAATATCCAAATATCTTTACCCAAAATTTCATGATGGTTGAGTAAAAAAAATAAAAAATAAAATCTAATGTGGTGGTTACATATAACCCCTCTCATTTATGATTTGCAATTCTCATGATTTTCTCACATTAAACCCCTTTTTTTCCTCTTCTCTCTAACACTGCTTTGTATCTTAGGGAATGTTGTAGAAAACCATGAAATCATCTAGTAGGCCATTTGATCACAAGTTTCACAACTATGGCAAAAAGGAAAGCTGTGCCAACCTATTGATCAAAGGGTTACCTTTTGTTTTGACATCTCTATTCATAGCCACCATTTTAACTTTCTTCTTCCTTTATTCTCCAAATCCTTTGACCCTTTTGCCTAATCAAACCCATGATGGATTCATTGAAAATCACTCCCAAAAAGAAGAACATGAACATGCCAATGATTTCATTCAACATCATTCCCAAAACCTAAACCTAAATCAAGAACATGAAGATCAACATGTCAATATATCAACACCTTCACCATCCAAACCACATAAGGGTACGTTCCAAAAATGATCACATTCATATGTTGGTTTGATTTTGTTAATCCTCAATTTCTTTGATATGTTTGCATCAATTTATCATTAAACTAAATTTGCATATTTTTTTGTTGAGATTGATTAAATTATGTTAATTGACCAAGCCAAATTCTAGCTCAAAATATTAAGGAGAAAAAATAGGTTGGGCATTGTATTATCATTGCGAATTATTGACAGTTTCTGTCTCTTTTTTTTTGTTACGTCACATCACTCAAACCACGTAAATATGTGTGTATTCTTCTTTCGATTTCTCCAATAATTTATGTTATAATGTTTTGTTTAATTTTTTTTTAGAGAAGAAAACATGTGACTTATTTAAGGGTCATTGGATAAGAGGTTTAAGAGGGTCATCTTATTATACAAATTCAAGTTGCCCTACAATTCCAGATAGCAAAAATTGTTTCAAGCATGGAAGAATGGACAATGATTTTCTCAATTGGAAATGGAAACCTGAACAATGTGAACTTCCAATGTTTGATCCTAAAATTTTCCTCAACATTGTTCGTGGCAAGAAAATGGCTTTCATTGGTGATTCTGTGGCTAGGAACCATATGGATTCTCTCCTTTGCCTATTGTCACAGGTAAGTTTGTTATGTTTATTTTTTCTTTTACACGTTGCACATTCACATTCACGTAATATACACATTTTTTTGGCTTTTGAGGTGTTGAAAATTCTTTGCTTGAATTATAAGGGGAATGTGATTCTTGTAAATAAAATTGGAGGCTTGAATGTGATGCCACATGATGCCTTGGCACTTTCTTGTAGTTGCAATTCAGTTTCACATTTTGTCCTAAGTTGTAATTTAGTTCTTCACATTTTGTTACATATTGACCAAAGAAAAGAAAAAAGAATTAAAAGCATTCTCCTTGAATGAGACGTTATTTTAGAACTAACATGCAAAGTCAAAAGCTAAAGTTCGGGCAAAGAGTAAGGGATAGTTCACCTATTCATTGACTTTTTCCAAATACTCATGGGGAAATAAATTATTTTGTTCTCACCCATTAATAGGTTGATTAGTTGTCAAAAGGGCATTTTTGTTTGTGTATAAGACCATTCACAGCAGAGTACCTCACATTGGGTGCTTAAGTGAGTCCTATATGTCCACATCACCAATTTTACGTTAATACTTAATAAACATCAATTTTTTTCAACCCAGCACCGCAAATATATTCAAATCAATGGTGAGTGCTTCATCTATTTAACACCACATTAAGTAGGTACCCCCATTGTGGAGTATAACATATGGGTGCTTATGGAGGAGGGTGGCTATGGAAGCACCCTCTCTCTCTTCATTTTTCATGGGTTCCATTTAATAAATCTTAGTAAAATGAATAAATTTTGTTAAAAATGTAATGATATAGAGTTATTTGTGGGACCTATTTAATAATAATTTCTTTTGAGGTGTTGGGTTGAAGAAAATTGGTGCTTATTAAGTATTACCGTAAAATTGGTAAAATTGGTGATGGTCTGTTGTAGATGGTCTAAGGATCTATTTGCGAGATCAGAGGGAATAAGATGACTTTGGAGGGAGGGGATTCTTGTGAGACCCAAATGACCGTTAAACTCTATAAAGCGTGTTGAATTTTTATAAAGCGTAAATAGAAGCGTGTTGAATTTTTTTATTTTGTTTTTAATCTAGTGGTAGTATTTGTTTAATTTAATCTCCAATTTTTTAATAAAATAAATGAGCAGATAATCTAGATGTGTTGCCTATAGCATCGTAAACAAATCATAATTCGTCAAATTTCGTTAAAAAGCGCCCGTACCATTTAGCACCTCTCATTGTAGAAAATCGTAAATAGAAGCTTATAATTAATATGTTTTTTATGATGTCACAAATGCGATGTTTATTTGAGAATATGATTATGTAGCATCGTCTAGGCTATCACTTGGCATCTAAGTTTTATCATAATATACATCAATTTATATCATATAATCAATTATTAAATTTGATAAATTCTCACTTAAAAATTCATTTAATGTACCTTCAAGTCTATAAGTAAGCTTTTCAACCAAATAATAGTCTATCTATATATATATATAAGATTCTAATAGTATCTTCATAATATTATTCTTATTGTCATATTTAATTCAATAGGTCAACAATCCCATGTTTAGGCTTCATGATTGAGATCTGATTCTTTTTTGTTGTATACCATAAAGTTAAGTCAATCATAACTAACATGATATTAATCATTGACATTCCATGGCTTCTTAATTTTCTCCATTTTTCTCCTCATGCCAAGTGTTTGGTTTCTATTTGACAAGAAAACGAACTAGAGTTACCCCATGTGACAATGAATATTAACTTTGTTTCATGTCTTAGTCCCTTGATGGCAATGAACTCCTAATGGTGTTTTAATTTTGAATTTGAATTATACTAGAAGCATCTAATTGTATATCCCATGAATATGAAGGTTTTACTCCGGACAAAACTCGGGTACAATGTTATAGACTCGACTAAGTAATCACATTTGAGGTGCATCAGACATTAAATATCCGTACAATCAGTTGAAATTCAATTTTTGGTTCACCATATTGTGAGAGTTTAACCCCTTCTGCTAGACCCAATTCTTAAATGCAATCATTTTATAATTATAATTATTGCTATGTTTAAGTCACTCATGAATCAAAACATAAACTTAATTTTGTACTCAATTTTTTTTACTCAATGTCACAATTTCCTATGAAATTTTGCAGGAGGAAACTCCAAAGGATATACACAAGGACTCAGAAGATAAGTTCAGAACATATTATTTCCCTAAGTATGACTTCACTCTAATGATACTATGGAGCAGATTCCTAATTGTAGGTGAAGAGAGAATTGTAAATGGAACAGATACAGGCATTTTCGACCTGCATTTCGACAAAGTCGATGAAGATTGGGCTAGAGTAATACCTGAATTGGACTATGCAATAGTTTCAGGTGGACATTGGTTTTTCAGATTAATGTACCTTCATCAAGGTGGAAAATTACTAGGTTGTGTTTACTGCAGTGAAAAAAATGTCATAAACCGTGACAGTGATTTTACACTAAGGTTAGCATTTGAAGCAACATTGAATTACATTAATAATTGCAAGGAATGTAGAAAAGGAAAATTGTTAACAATTTTGAGGACATTTGCACCAGCACATTTTGAAGGTGGAATATGGAACACTGGAGGGTATTGTAATAGGACAAGTCCTATAAACAACGGAGAAGTTGATTTAAATAGATTTGAATGGAATTTAAGGAATGTTCAAATGGAAGAGTTTATGAAGGTTAAAAATAATAATAAAGGGAACATTAGGTTTGAGATTATGGATGTTACAAATGCAATGATGATGAGACCAGATGGACATCCTGGTCAACATTGGGGAAATAAATGGATGAAAGGTTATAATGATTGTACTCATTGGTGTTTGCCTGGTGCTATTGATGTCTGGAGTGAGTTGTTATTGGCTGTTCTTCAAAGGGAAGGTGATCAAGATATGATGATGAGTTTTGGATTAGAGTAATCATCATATACAAAAAGATGATTAGTTATTATATGATATAGTTAAGTTAAAGGGAAATACTAGCAATTTATATGAGCATATACATTTTTTTTTGTTAGGACATGAGAATAATATTCTTGTTTTGTTTTAATTAGTTCATTGATTTGTGGTTTTAATTTTTAGTTCATTTTTTATTCATCTTGTTTTATTTTGGTGTTATTCCTCCCATTTTCTACAAAAAGAGATCATAGTAATTTTGAGTTTGACTCTGATATAAGTAAAATCGGACAAAAAATCATTTTATTTAAAAAATCGAACTCATGTTAATTCTATAGGTTTCATTATGATGTGTTTGATACGCTAAAAAGTAAGTATTTAACAAAACAATACAAAACACTACAACATAAGATAGAACAATACATGACAAACTTTTACGGTATTGACCAATATTTTACCTTATATGATGTATGGTGGACAAAACGTTATTTTAATATTTTAGACAACTTGTACTTGAGACAAAAAATTATGTTGTGGTTTAGTCAGAGTAAAATTTCTAGTTTTTGTCTTATCCTTTACTCACAGTTTATCCAATCTTTAAAACAATTTTACAGTCAAACACACTAAAGCTAAATTGTTATATCTTTTGTTTTTTTAGCAAATTAAACAAACCCTTAATATGTATCAATTGAGAGCTTAACTCACTGGATATAGTTTATGCAGTCCATTATGGCAATTCACTTTTAAGTAGTTCATATACATTTTACTTTGATGGCGCAACCCTAAAAAACTCAATTGAATTTCATCTTGCATTTGCTTAATTTTGTTCAGCTACTGCTTTTTATGTCAACAAATTAGTTCTTTAATCCTAACTAATCTTATGAACGGGTTGCCTAATTTATAATCCATTTTTCACTTTGGCATCCGCAACCACGCACTTTAAAGGTGAATCCAATAAGAACTTCATTAGAAATTTGGATTTCTCTTTGTTTAGTTTTTAGGGAGTGCGATCAGTAGTACCTTTGGGATTTGTAAACTTTTCACACTTGCGGTTGAAACTAGTTGGACATTTAAATAAAAGTTAGGCTTAAGTGGTTTTGGCCTTTTTTATCGGTGTTTTTTTGGTGGATAAGATGTTGTGCCGTGGTGGATGCTGATTGATCTTAAGAATAAGAGTTTTTTGGATGTGACTCGGTTTTGGTGATGAGGACTGTTGTTTCTTTTACAAGGGTGATCTTTTGGGGTGAGTAGTGGCGATGGGTGTTATGAATGTCGTTTTTCCCAGTGGTTAGCAGCTTTAGGTGGGGATGTTTATTTTAGTGGGTGTTGTCCTTATGAGTGTTGATCGCAGGGGAGTCTTTGTAGGTGTTTGTTTTCGGGTGTTCTGCCTATATACAATGTCTTTTGTTTGTACTTCCTATAACACCGGTCTCTGATCGTCTTGTGCAGGGATCAGGTTTTTAATAAAATTTTGTTGATTCAAAAAAAAAAAGAGTTAGGCTAACAAGGGTCATAAAAAGATTGTTTAAGGAAATCATGAAAGAAAATTATATCTTAGAAATATAGATCAAAGACTTGTCATAGGCCTAAATACACACTTTTTCTATACAAAAATTTCTTTTGACTTTTTAAACAATTCTTTGAGAATACTTGTTAACATTTTCCTTTAAATAAACTTTCAAAGTTTGATCTATAAATAAAAAGATATGTCAATGAGAGGTCTCAAGTTCGAGTTCCATTAGTATGTAATTACCTCTATAAATGCTATTAGTAAATATTCTTTTAACTTGAATGAGCCCTGTTAGTATTCTTTTACTTCTTTAAGTGATGCTGCAATTCTTAACAGCGGGTTTATTACTACAGTCCCTTGGTAACGTATATGTGGTATGAGAGGTGGCTTCATAAATGCAGGTTGTGTGTAATATACTTCCTTTTGTTCATATATGTGATATAATCTCCAAATTTGTGATGCAAATCAATCTGTCATTTGGAATTTCAATATTTTAGCTACTCAAATTCCTACAGACATTAAACTTGAAATGCAAAGTATTATTTTGAATAATACTTATGCGGACCTTCTTATTTGGGAAGCTGATATTGGAGGCACTTACTCTACCAAAAGTGCTTATATGTGACTTTTGGATATGGATGATAATAGACTATCACATGACACTAATTGGTTCTGGATTTGGAAGTTACAAGTTGTTGAGAATATGAGGCTTTTTTGTTTGGTTGAATATGCATGGCAAATTACCGAATGACTCCATTAGATTCAACAATCACATGGCTAATGACGCCTCTTGTCCAAGATGTGGGGTGGTTGAGGAGACAATTATGCACACTCTGAGGGATTGTTCGAAACCATCTAGAATCTGGTATTTGTTGCATTTTTCTAGTAAACAACTTTCACATGTTTGATTGTTATGAGTGGATTAAACATTTTGCTTATGAGAATGATGAGAAACTCATGATATTTTGCTAGTTCATTTGTAGAACTCGCAATGAAGAACTTTTTTCTGACACCATCAAATTGAAAAGTTTTGAATCTCATTAACACGCAACATGAAGCTACTCTTAGGTACTTTGGTTATGTCAACACCCATAACGAACCAAGTTTGGTAGCTTGGAAACCTCTAGTAAGTAGTTGTTAAATTAAATGTTGATGATAGTTCTCTTGGTGATCTGGGTCTCTATGGGTTCTGAGGTTTAATTAGAGACACTAATGGTAATTGGTTATTAGGTTTCTCTAGCAGTTGTGGTATTACTACCAATATGAATGCAGAGCTGCAAGCTATTTTTCACGGTCTTCAGAGGGCATGAAATAATGGCTTTCAACATGTTGAATATGACTCAAATTGCCAATGAAATTTGGCTTTGATTAACGATTGAGTTCCGATAACCCACCTTGATGCACCTGTTATTAACCTCATTAAGATGTTTTTTGAGGGAAGGTAATAGTTGTGCAAATTGGTTAAAGATATACGAAGCAAGATTGGAGGGTGAGACGATCGTTTGAAGGTAATGTCCAACTCCTCTTATTGCTGAGTCTACGGGGACAACCTTCCTTCAAGTTTAGCTTCTTCTTTTTTCTTTTGTTTTTTTTGTCTTTTCCTTTCCCATACATTAATTTTTTTTTTTAGTTTTAATCCCCTTATTTTCATCATTTTGTGAAATTAGTCCCCTATTTTAAAATTCAACAATATTGATCTCTCTATCAACTATTTTGTCTTAAATATTGTGATATGATATGTTTTAAATGAAGTTTTCAAGATAATTTTTGTTACAATTTCATCGATGTTGATCTTTTTCATCTTCAAATCATATTCTACGACATTTAAAATTTATCACATCATATTTGTATAGTTTAAAAATACGATGGAGGGACCAAGACTATTGAATTTTAAAATAGGAGAACCAATTCTATAAAATAATGAAAATAAAGAGACCAAGACTAAGACTGCAATTAATCCTATTTTTTTACTAACTTTTAATGGGGTGTTACATAAGATAATTTATGTAGATTATAGTTTAAAATTAAAGTTTATAATTTCTTAGTGTGTTAATTTATCTTATCAGTCATAAGTCACTAGATTGTCATAGCCTTATTACATTTTCTTACCTTTCCCTTTCACTTCTACTCACTCCAGATTTCACAACCAGAACCAACTACCACCACTCTCCGATCCCAATGTCTTCATCCCCAGAAGGCTACGCAATCGAACTCTACATGGATCCAGCTCTCGAAAACCAAGTTCTCAAATCCTGGAACGTCCTCGCTCGCCGTCAAATCAGCACCTCCTTAATCACCACCGCATCCCGTCCTCACATCACTCTCTTCTCCACCACCTCTCTCCTCGATCCTCTCAAACTCGAACCCCTCCTCAAAACCCTAACAACAACAACCTCCCCTTTCCCTCTCTCCTTCTCCTCAATCTCCTCCTTCTCTAACGACAACAACACTCTCTTTCTCTCTCCTACTCCTTCTCTCGCTCTTCTCAATTTTCACTCGAATTTGATTGATTCAATTGTTAAGGAAAATGTTGTTGATGTTGGTGATGAGTTTTGTGTTGGGAATTGGATTCCGTCTTGTGAAGTTGCGAAAAATGTTAGTAAAGGGAGAATGACGGAGGCGTTTTCGATTTTGAGAGAGATTAAATTGCCTGTTAATGGTTATGCTGTTGATGTTGCTCTTGTTAGCTTTAATCCTGTTCAAGAAGTTTTCTCCTTTGTGCTTGGTAATCATGGTAATAATAATGTTGTAGACAATTGATTGTTTTTTGAATAATTCAATCTCATGTATGTTATATTATATCATAGTTTGTTGTAATAAGAATTCTTGTTGTTGTTGTTGTTGATTATGATAATTTAGTTATTATTGGAACTTTATTGGAGGAATTGTTTATGAATTATATGATTATTAGTTTTGGAAAGTTAGAAGGTGGATTATAAACTATGAAGCGTAGACACTTGATATGACATTGACACATAGTTTTCGATAGTAATTTAAGAATTGTTGTGATGATGATGATGATAATTTAGTTATTATTGGATTGGAACTTTTTTGGAGGAATTGTTTATGAATTATGTAGATTAGTGTTGGAAATCAGACTATGAGATGAAGACAACTGACTGCAGACACCTGACACGACACTGACGTTGATATTGGTAATAATTTAAGAGTTTTTGTTGTTGTGATTGATGGTAATTGAGTTGTTCTTGAATTGGAACTAGTTTAGGAGGAATTGTCAATGATTTATGATTATTAGTTTTGAAAATTTGGAGGTTTGATTATTAACTATTAAGCACAGATATAGGATATGACACTGGCATTGACACATAGATATTGGTAATAATTTAAGGGGAGAGGATCCTCTCCCTATAAGATAATGAAAGTGATTGAATGTAACCACCATGCATGGTGCTGTATACTGACAGGTGCTGGACACTGAACAGTGAACACAGGTTCAATCTGAAGTGTCGGTGGTACATGGATTATTAGGCAATATTGTGTGGATATTGGTATCATCTAAACTCGAACCCATCCTGAAAACCCTAACCGCCAATTATTTGTTGTTTATGAAGTATGTTGATTAGTTTTGGAAAGTTGGAAACTGGATTATTAGCTTTGAAGCACAAATATAGGATACAACATCGGTACTTACATGTAGATAATGGTAGTAATTTAAGAAAATGAAAATGATTAATTTCATGTGTTGGTGTTGTGTTGGACACCAGACATGCTTTCAATTCAAAGTGTCGGTGCTACATAGATCACAAGGCAATGTTGTGTGGATATTTGTTTTGTGTGGCTCTTTTACATGTAATTCAACTTCTTTTATAGAGCCCTGAGGTAGTTTTTGTTTCTTTGACTCTTTTAGTTATTTTTGAACTGAAACATTTTTTGGAGGAATTACTTTTGAATTATGATGATTAGTTTTGGAATGTTTGAGGGTGGATTATAAACTATAAGTGTAGACACCTGACATGATGTTAACATTGACATTGGTAATAATTTAAGAACTTTGGTTGTTGTTGTTGATGGTAATTGAATTATTCTTGAATTGATGTTGATTGACACTGACACATGTTGGACAACTGGCATGCTTTCAATTCAATGTGTCGCTGGTACATAGATTATAAGGCAATGTTGTGTGGAGATATGTTGTTGATGATGCTGACTTAGTTAATCTAAAATGGGACCTTTTTTTGGAGGAATTATTTACGAATTATGATTAGTTTTGGAAAGTTGGAGTTTGGATTATAAGCTATGAAACATAGATACCAGACACTAATAGTTTAAGAAAATGAAAGTGATCGAAGGTAGTGTTGTCAAATAGAGTTATAGCCTAGCAGAATTTGAACAAATCTCTATTATTCTGAGATACACTCAATATTTAGTATAAACTGTTGTCAAATTGAAGCTAAGATATGGCGGCGCAAGTGTTGTCAAATAACAGTTATAGCGGCGGTATAGCGCTATAGGGTGCCGGCACTTGAACAAACCGCGATTGTTATGCAATTCACTATTTAGTGCAAAGTGTTTACAAATAGAGGCTATAGTGGTGCTATACCGCTATAAAATTTGACCAAACTTCTATTTTTCGCTTTATGCAATTGACAACACCGGTTGGATGCAACCACATGTGTGAGTGTTTTGTCGATGTTTGATAGTGACATGTGTTTGACACCAAGCACGCTTTCAATTTGAATTGCCGGGCTACATAGATTATAAGACAATGTTGTGTGGAAATTTTTTGTCTTGTACGGCTCTTATAGAAGTAATTCAACTTCTTTTCATGTAAAATGTTCTAATCAATGTTTGTAATTGTAGTTGACAACTGCAGTTGTGATTGTATTTTTCTGTTAGTTTCTGCTAGATTAAGGGTGATCACCACTGTGATTTAAAACTTTGGTTCTAAATTCCTAGTGGGCATAGTCTTATCATGTGGTTACTTTATGAGAAGTTGGGAAACTGTTCTCTATTAAGGCTTGGTTTGGATTAGCTTTTGCATTACAGAAGTTTCTCAATTGAAACAAGTTTACGACTATTCACTTGTGAAAATTTTCTCACTGAAATACGAAAGCTAATTTCATCTAATATGGGAAGAATCTTTTGACTTTTGTTTTTACACAAGTGTATTTTGAACTATTTATCCAAACTATCTCTAAATATGATACCTGTTGTTATTTTGACTCCTGACCCTTTGTTGCCATTGTAGTTTCAAGTTTCTGTCTCCTGCTATAAACATTTGAGCTGTAGTAACACATATGTTTTTGTTTAATTCATGTTACCGTATTGTGATCCTAGCTGTTGCTGTTTTCGCTATTTGTCATTGGCATTGAAGCTGCCTTAGTTGGCTTGCTGTAGTTTTCAGAGTATCTATCTACCGCTATAAACATTTGAGCTACAGTATTGCATAGTGTTTTCGTTTAATTCATGTTACCGTATTCTGATCCTAGCCTAGATATTAGTGGTGAGAGTCATGATGCAATTGAAGGGATAATTGTCTGTAAACCTAGATTATTGCTTATGCATATCTGTTTTGTTACTTCGTATTTGTCGGATGTTAGAAAACATGGTAACAGATTTTGATTTTCAAATGACGTTTAACAAAGAGATCAAAATGGTTGTGAAACATGAATGAATCTAACAACATGGTCAATGTAACTTTTGTTGTTTTGTTTATTCTATACTTCCTAGCCAGTTATAAATGGTATTGGATTGGTTTTTCTGTAAAGTATTTCAATCTGAAACATGTTTACGGCTTTTCCTTGTACTTGTGATTCATTAAAGGAAGCCAAGTTTTAAAAGTTTGATGAAAAAATTTATGCTTTTTCTTTCTATTTGTTGTCAAATTATTACATCTTCGTGATTTTAACTTTTTTGGCTTGATAACTGAGTGTGAATCCGAAAGTTGCATTTGATTAGCTAAAAAAATAAGGGTTTGGACAATCTGGGAGGCAAAGGACCGGATAAATCTGAAATTTTTGCTCATCACTAAACCACAACACAATTTTTACTTGCTAATAAAAGTTGTTTAAAATACCAATATAAGTTAAATATCATCCATTATAATAGGAAGAATTTACGAAAACTGGAACAATAGGCTAACAAGAGCACTACACTTGTGCCCCCCAAATTAATCCCATCTCTGCACACCAGTACCGCAAAACCAAAACAAAGGACCAGCAGCCAAATAACAACAACACGATCATCCCCCAAAAACTCAGCAAAAACCATCACAGCAGCGAGGACTAAAACCTCCCACGCACCTGCAAATTCCACATTGCCGCGCTGATAGCCAGAATAAAATGCTATGACAGCCCCCCAAACCACCAAAGTTACCTCCTCTAGCACCTTCGAATTATCTTAAAAGTCAATTTTTCGGGTGTCAATACCATTCGTAATACAAACACGTTGGGGTTTTAACTCTATTCAAACTTCAACGCCAAGATAACACTTTGATTTAACAGGAACAATATTGCTCAAAACTTCATTAATACAATGTAACATTACAAATGAGGTCGAGCTTATGGAAATCAGAAACTAGATTTACTAGTATGGAATCATATCCATTTCATGGAAATACAAAGTACTGAAATAAAAGGGAAAAGTACTAAAACACAAAGGAATAAAATGAGGTGGAAGCTTACACAAGGAGAGGATGCAAAAACACTCATCAACCCTCTAATCATTGGTTCTTCCAGATGAGTTGCCACACTCATTTCATTATTCCTATCCTTAGTTTTATTCATTACTATAGGATTATTTTGAAATACACAAATACAACAACTTAACACAAATGCAAGAGAGTGCTAGCAACAAGTCTCTAACACACCGTTTTCAACACACAATCTTTAATTGGTTAAAATTTAAATAGGTCATATTAAATCATGTAGGCTCCACATTGATTTAACGAGACTCATTTTAATTTTCAGAAACTAAAGAGTCTGCATTGAAAAAAGTGTGTTGCTAGCGTATTTCATATTGCTTAATCAAGCTGATTAACTAGGAATACGAAGATAAAGTGGAATTGGATTGTGTTTGTTTGGGGGTGCATCCCAAACAGAGAAAGCATGTCATACCCCGAATTTTGACCAGTTAAAATTTTTCATTCGTATTTTAAAAGTTTTATTTGTATTTTAATAACCAGGATCGTTGCTTTATTTTTACGCATATTTTTATTCGTGTTGAAGTATTTAAA
>Ga0315914_1007581_pt1 | contig 14963 bp, 11 predicted proteins | sample MpolenodulesMG_FD_203920 | JGI IMG/M metagenome (GOLD analysis project Ga0315914, IMG submission 203920) | Medicago polymorpha root nodule microbial communities from Los Angeles, California, United States - elongated nodules | ecosystem: Host-associated > Plants > Roots > Nodule | place: USA... | reverse complement strand
AGAGGTGGTATAACAGAAAGTTAAAAATTAAAGATAAACATACATGTAAGGTGATATAATTATAGAATAGAAGAAATTTCAACCTGGTTACATGTAAGCAGAGGATAAGACACAAAATTGTGATTCTCTTTACAAGTATCCCCACCAATTTTCATAGTACTACTACCCTGAGCTCTTGTGCCATTCTATCACCAAAAAATAGCTTGAGGTTCCACTTCCATCACCTTATATCAAAAAGGAAAGAGAGTGCATTAACATAGGATTTCCATTTTGTGATTTGATGCCGTCCATTATCAATGCTCTCTATCCACATAAGAATGTTTTACACTATTGATTCAGTTATGTCAAAAGAATTAGCGATCTATCAACATCTTACATTAAGTAGCATAGTTTTAGAAATGATTATTACTTGATTTCAACCAGCAGGATAAGTTACTTTTTCTAATCACTATGCTTTGCAATATGTGTTGTAGAGACCAGTAAATCATTGATTTATTCATGTCATTATATTTTTACTGATGTGTTAGTTACTCGTAACCTATGAAACTCATAGTTCATACTTCATACGACATAGGTATAAAACTGTTTAAAACATGAATGAAGGACAGCACAAATGAAGGGATGCAGGACTCGACAGCTACCCAATTATTTGTAACTTGTAATACTTGCCTACTATTTTATACTAGACAAAACTAAGGTGCATTTCCTTAGGTGTTTTTCATATAACTTTTAACCAAAAATACATCTTTTTTGGTTTTAACCTTGGCGCAACTGGTAAAGTTGCTGTCATGTGACTAGAAGGTCAAGGGTTCAAGTCCTGGAAACAACCTCTTGTGTAAAAAACAGGGTAAGGCTGCATACAATACACCAAATGGTGGGACCCCTTCCCGGACCCTGCGTATGCGGGAGCTTTAGTGCACCGGGTTGCCCTTTTAAACTTTCGGAAAATTATGGATTTGAGGAAATCATAGATAGTATAGTTAAAAACCATACGAAAAGCACCTAACGAAATGCACCTATATTTTTTCCTTTTATACTGGTGTCCTTACTTTCTATTATTTTTACACCCTCAAAACTGTTGTGTCTTCTTTCTGCATAGTTGCACCAACTGGGTCTGGGTGTTCCTCGTTGTTCTTCTCCAGACTCTAGTAATTCTTTCACTTATTTTTTCTTTTCTTTATTTATTTATTTATTTTACTTTTTATAAATTTTCTTTTCCTTTTCCTGTATTGCCCTACTCATGTGTTTATCTCTTTTCTGTTATGCTGTCAGCCTCCTTCGTGCTTTTTGACCTGTCCTCCCAATTTTTGTCTTCATTCACATGCAAGGTGCAGTGTATATAGCCATCATATAGTTAAAAGTTTGGTCTCTAATTAGCTAGCAATGTACCTCTATGAGATTATGACATTTCCTAGCAATGTAGCTTCTAGGTTTTGTTCATCAAAAGACAGTGCACCAGTTCCAGACCACCAACATCATCAAGTAAATCATGTATATGTTACATTTCGATTAATGTCCCACAAACTTGTTTGTTTTCTGGGTAATAATAGAACCAAAAATATCATCACTAAAATATCCACACGTGGGAAATGCTAATTTGTGCCCTTAGGGTACAAGTAAAGAAATTAAATATTGAAGTATTTTCTTGGAAATTGTGCATTTAATATTTTAAACGTTTAAAAATTTATCTTTTAAAGATAAAACTTGTCTTTTAATTCCTTTTTATAGCTCCTTAACTTATAGCACAAATTACCATGACTCATAAAGAAATTCATAAGTTGACAGACAAACAAACAAACAAGGGCACATCATTTAGCATGGACTGTTGGCCCAAAAATATACTATGAATCTAAACTTGCTTTTAAAATTGGGTATTTTTTGTTATCTGCACATAAATAACAAAGAAACAGAGGAGTATTCTGTCATGTAATACTATGAAAATCCAAACTAATAATTGCAGGGAAAAACTTTCTCCAATACATATTGAATAGCATCAAATATAAAAATATCTGAACTAAAGGAACATCATAATCAACATCAACTAATTGTTCATTATTTTGAAAGTTTATATCAAATGTTAACATACCAAAAGGATAACCACCTCTAAAGAGAAAAGAATACATTTTTAAGTAAGGTTACTCATGGAACTTGGGTTAACGGTTAACCCTAACTCAACCTCAAAATTTCATAAAATCGGCTTATAAGATGGGGATTACACCCTACTTGTAACCATTATTCGGGCCATATAGTATTCAATGTGAGATTTCTACACCATTGGAAATTAGGAGTTGGTCCATTGCATGGGTCTAAGCTTGGGAAAATGGACCGGCTAAACCATGTAGATCTCACATTAATTTGATAGGAACTAAATGAATTCTAACAAATAGGAGAGTGTGTTAAAAAAATATGTTGTTAGTGTTTCTCTTGCCCAAGAAATCTTGCTCATTCTAGTCCATGTGAGACTTCTAGTATCCTTCAACAGTTACTAACTGAGAGAATAAGGAATAAAATTAATTCTCTTTACTCACTTATAAATCTTTATACACTCGTTTAATACTTCCAAAAACCAACTGCAGCCCAACAAAATCTTTGATCGCAACAAGTAAATAGTATTTGATTAAATTCACCAGGTGGAGTCAAGACTGAAAAACTTTAATGTATAATCAAAATGAGGATACCTGCTATGTAGCTCAAACTTTAACATCATTTTAGCTTTCAAGCAGAAAGCTGGGACTTCCAATTTTACAAGAGATGAGCTAAAATCAACGCAAGTTTGGGAACTTTCGAAGTAAGCGCAAATAGTGGATTTTGGGATGACTTATAGTGAAGATATTATTTCCCTGGCTACTAGGATCTCTTGCTATTGGCAGAAATCCAATTACAAAGCTAGCAGGATAAACAAGAAATACTAACAGAAAGGTGAGATGTGGGGTGTCCCCTAAATTGAGGAATGTTCTAACTGAAAGTAGGTGCTCTAGAATCCAGGTGAGATAACCGTTTTCCTGCTAATGCATAATCCTTAAGCCACTCAGGGGCTCTTCTAATTCTTTGTTTTGCCCCCTTTCAGGTGTTAGGCCCAATCTCTTGGTCCATCCCATAACCTGCAATAGGCACACAACATCAGATATATCGCACTCACATGACTGGTGAGATCTAAAAGGACTCTGTTTGGGTTCAGCAGTTGCATTCATGTTTAGCATAAGCAGGGAGGCGTGAAGACATGTCATAATTCAAGATATGGGTGTGTGCTTAAGTGTATAAAATTCACAAAAATTAGCAGAGTTTGGCCAATGAAAGACCAAAACTATAACTATACAATATATATGAAGTTCAACTGCTCGAACAATAATAAAGATTGCAAAGTTTGTTATGAACAGCGAGCAAATATTATCTTTTTAAATAGAAGAGCCCATTTCATCTTTCTTGGATATTAATTTCTAAAATGACACAATTAATGATTTATGCAAGAAAATTGATGATCACAGACATGAAGCAAAGCATACAATATGATACTTATGATCAGTATCGTCATAAATTGGAATTGAGTAAGAAGCCAATGAATGGCTTGGTTTGTCATAATCTGAAAAGAAAGAAAAACGCATCGATAGACTAACCATAAACAACATCTATTAGAAGTCATTGAAAGTCTAAATACCATATCATTCATAATAGCAAGGAAAATCATAACGGAACTAACCAGAGTAAAAGGCATCACACACCTTGCAGCCCTTGCTTGGAAATAAAAGGAACTGATAATTAAACATGACAAAAGAATCAGTTGCATAGAGCTTACTTGGTCCAATCCATAATATCAAAATAGAAAGACATGAAACTAAACTGATCAGGATGTTCATTCCATAAACTAACCTCAGAATCCCAAAGATAGGAAATGGAGAATAAATTTAAGAAAATAGTTTGCCCACACCCAATGACAAATAGTCATGTGAAAGGTGCTATTATTAATCATAAGGTACCTTAGTCTAATCCAGTAGCCATCAGCAAAGAAGCCCATCCTTAATATGCTTGATTCACATAACTGTGAAGATTTACAGCTTTAAGGATTTTGAGGACAATACTTGGACCAAATATATCTTAGTAGAGGATTGAAAATATTGAATGCAACAAAAAGAAGAGAATGTGTAACAATGTCTAAGCTCTGTTATTTTATCAAGAAAACTAGTCCACTACGACACAGACCAAATTCGGGCATGCCTGAAAAGCCCCCTTCGAATGCAAGAGCAATAACCCTTAATTTTGTTACATTACATCCACGAGGGAACTGCATACCACAAGGGATGCACAGAAACGACATGGAAAAATCCCAGTTTCAATTTATGTTCAGCAAACAAGTCCAACAAACAGGATGCACAAGAAAAATAAATATGAAAATATGAATGTTTTGTTTCAACATAACCACGACGAATAAAAATCAAATGCAGAAAGAGCCCTTGGCAGTTCAAAAATGTCAACAGACAATAAGTTCTACAAACAATTGTAAATCCTGTTTACAGCCTTTCTAAATCATCTTTTTAAAACCATGGGGGGAAATGCTCAACTGAAACCACAGACAGCAGGTATATGAAAGGAAAAAATAATTTGGAGTTAAAGTATTGAGGCACCAACAAATGCTCCCTTTTATTGTAGGGCATTCAAAATAATAACAGCATGCTTTATCAATCACAACATACACAGTTATTACGATATCAAGAACCTGAGCAAGTGACCATGGAGAAAAAATAGGACTGTCCTAATTTTGAGAAATAGTAGTGCTGTAGTGGTAACCAATGATAATGATAATGTTGGTACATCGAGCCTATAAAAATGAACTTTTATTTCACAAGTCAAAACAGTAATAAATAATTAATTGGAAAAAATCAGCTCACTGGGAAAGCTATCTCTGTGGTTTAACCTCAGCTTCTAATAATTGCTGGACAAACTATGTGTAACAAAAGAATGACGGGGAATATTTTTGGGCAAACGAAAAAAGATTAAGGTGAGTGAAGTTCTCCCCATTCTAAGCTTAGAGAAAATCACCAATCACGGTGATAATTTACAATGTGAATACAAATTTCCTACCAATGGAGGATTCTCAAATTCGAATCCAGGTCATGCAGTTTTCATGAGCGGAAGGCCATTGGTGTTGCGTATTGACTATGATGAATGAGTTGTTCTTATAATTTTATATTATCCAACAACCACCCATAAACTTAGCTGAATTCTATCACAATTCTACCTGCTTGTTAATGTGTAGCACTTCCGTATGACTTCATTCAAGACAGAATCAAGAATGCAGATGTTTTCTGTCTTCAAGATATTTCAAAGGCCTGAAGGATCATTGACCTAGCGAGTCTGTGTCGCAAAATACAATGCTTTGTCTAGAAATAAGGTCCTTTTCCCTTTCTAATCGATGAAATGCTGATGCGGATTCGATGAAAACTCAGCCTCCAACCATAATTCAAGCCACCGCTTGATCAATACCATCTTGCTTCTTCAATATATTTCCTATGTTGGTAACATATACAGCATATCATCTGAGTCAATGTACTGAGAAAGTGACAAGATAGATAACATCAATCTTGTAGAAAGCATCTTATTTAGCTATATATGAACATGAAATATGAGGTACCTTCTAACTTGTTTAGCTTCCTAGTGATTAAAAGTGCAAAGGTTTACGAAGCATGCCTAACTTTATGAACAAAGAATGAAACTCTGAGATTTTCAAGTATGGTGCTTCGGTGCTTATGGCTGAATAAACAGGAGCACTTGACCATTGCCAATCTATAAATTTGAATGAAGAAATGATTTTTTTCTATGGTGGATTTGGTTCAAAATTGTTGCATATAGCAAAATTTGAGCTGTGGGAATGATGTAACTAAGCTGTTCAAAGTTGCATGTAGCAAAGTTTATGAGTATCAGGCAAGAATTTGATTAAACCCTGCCTATCCCATAATGTATAGTTCTCCCAAACAACCGCTGATCAAGGTAGAGTACGAGTAGAAATGCCTTCTTCTGTCATCTTCTCTCTCAATTTTGAGGCTTTATCAAGATCACCAATTCTACAGTAACAACCAATTAGTATATTGTAGGTGACAACAGTAGGAACCAAACCCTTTTGATGAAGTTTGTAGAAAAGTCTCTGTGCTCGATCAATATTTCCTAATTTGCACAAACCATTTATTAATGCATTATATATTGTGATATTTGGAATGAGACCCTTCTCCAACATCTCATCCCTTAACTTGAAAGCTTCATCCACATTGCCAGAAACTGAACAGGCATGAATTAATGTACAGTATGTGAAATTATCTGGAAGAAAACCTCTAGACATCAAAACTGACAAAACACTTCTTGCTTCATCGAGCTTTCCCCACTTGCAAAGTCCATCTATAGTTATGTTGTACACAATATTATTTGGAAGAGAATTACATATAGCACTTTTATCAAGCGAATCAGCAATTTTCTGAGCTTCTAAACTTGTATCGTTTTTGACCGACTTATCAGAACATTTATTATGAACTGCAAGAATATCAAAATCTAACATTTTGTCTAGGATCACAGTAGCTTCAGTGATTCTACCATCCCGATAAAGGCTGCTAACAATTTTGCTACAAACCACTACATTGGGAGTGAACCCTCTTTCAATCATCTCAAAATATAAATGAAAAGCTTTGTCCAGCTTATGTTCATCGCACCAACCAGAAATAAGGGTTCCATAGGTAACAACATTTGGTGATAATCCTCTTGTTTGCATCTCAACAAGGAGATCAGTAACATCGTTCAACTTCCTAATCTTAAAGAGTCCATCAATAAGGGAATTGTACATTTCAATGGAAGCAGACATTGCTTGTCTTTCCATCACACCTTTAATTCTAAAAGCTTCCTGAACATTACCGTTTTTACAATATCCATCACTCAAAGTCCTATACGTTATTTCATCCGGTGACAATCCAAGTTCCTTCATCTTGTCAAAAACACCCTCAGCTTCCATCAATTTCCCCATCTTACACAATCCACTGATCATCGTATTGAATGCAACTGTGCTCTTAGTAAAACCCCTACCTAAAATTTCTTTCCAAAGCATCATGGCCCTGTCAGAATCTCCCATCTTGAAAAAGCAATCAAGCATAGTACAACAGCTGACCTCATTCGGAGCCACACCTCTTTCCACCATCAAATGCCAAAGGTGCAAAGCATCATCATAGGAACCCACATCGACCAAGCCCTTGATAACAGTATTATACGTCACAACTGTTGGAGTAATCCCGTCTCCTAACATCTCCTCACAAAGCATAAAAGCCTTGCTCACTTTCCCTTCTCTGCAGTATCCATCCAAAAGTGTATTATAGCTATAACAATCCGGCCTTAAATTCCAATTAACCATCCCCACAAACACTCGCTCCGCTTCACAAACCTGACCGAGCTTACAATATCCCTTAATCAACGTGTTACATATAACCATATTCATCTTCAATCCAACCCTCAACATCTCATCTCGAATCCTAACAGCATCATCCATTCTCCCCATTTGACAATAACCATCCACCAACACACCATAAACACGCTCATCAACAACCAACAACTCATCCTCCTCTACTTCCCGAAGCAACTTCTCCGCCTCATCCATCTTCCCCTTCTTACAATACCCCCTTATCAACATCGTACAAGTAACCACATTCCGTGTAACCCCTCTCTCAGACATCAACCTCAACACCCTCTCAACTCCTTCAAAATCCCCTCGACCAACAAACCCATTAACCAAACCATTGTACGTAACAACATTCGGCTCCAACCCCTCCTTAACCATTTTCTCCAAAACCTCCATAGCAACATCCACCCTCCCAACCTGACAATGCGCGTTGACAACAATACTACACATATAAACATCCGGAACAATCCCAATCCTCACAATCTGATCAAAAACCATAACCGCAATCCTCCCTTCCCCCTTCTGAACTAACTTACCCAACAAGAAACTACACGACCTTAAACCTGGCACTCTACCAATCCTCGACATTTCATCAAACACATAGAGTGCATGTTTTGTCATCCCTTTCTCCACAAAAGCCTTCATCAACATATCAAAAACACCAGAACAAAATCCAAACTCCTTATAAACCACGAACACATGGTTACACACCGCGTATGCACGGTAGTTATTCGTGCAATGAAGGTCCATAATCTGGCGGAGAACAGTGGCTGCTTCGGGGAAAAGACGAGCATGGGTGAGAATGTGAAGCAGGATGGAGTAGGAAAGGGAATGTGGGCGGTAATGAGAGTTTTGTGTGGCGAGATGGAAGAAGGAGAGGCAAGCGGAAGGGTGGAGACGGAGGCGACGGAGGAGGGAATCAGTGAGGTGGTCGGAGTATTTGAAGGTGAGATTGTGGAGGGATTGAGGACGGTTGAGGATGAGGAGGCGAGTGATTCGGTCGAGGAGTTCGGGGTGAGGGAGGTTTGTTGTTTCTTGACGAAGCTTCCATTGGAGAGGAATGGAAGAGTGAAAAGAGCGTTGTGTGAGTGAGAGGAGAATGGGTTTTTTGAAGAGGAAAGAACGAAACATTTGAGAAGCATTGATTTTACTTGTTGTTGTTTATGAGTGAAGATGGGATTTGGTTTTGTTGTTAAAGGGTTGAAGGAGTGTTCATGGAGTGGTGAATGAGAAAGATGAAGAATTTCAAGGAAAAAAAAGGCGCCGTTTGTTGGGTAGACAATTGAAACTCTATAGTTTGATTGGGACTGTTTAGGGAGGAGTATGGGAGATTTGGTTATAACGCAATTCCTGCATGGACGTAGTAGTTGTTTTGCACCGTTTGATTTGAAGAGAATGGTCAAGATCTTATACTAGCTGAAATTGTTGAAATTCATGTTGTGAACTTGGAACCGTCGGATCATAGATTGATGGTCGAGATTTGCTATTGTAGAAAATTGTGCGAATTTGCTACAACAACAAATCCAGGTCCAGGAGTATGGGTGGCAAAAAGTGTTTGACATGGAGTAAATACCCAAATTCGTCCTTGAATTTGCAACGACCAGCCAAATTCGTCCCTCAATTTTTCTAAATATCAAATTAGTCCATGAATTTAACAAACGTCCATCAAAGTCATCCCTCCGTTAGTGAGGTTGATGTGTCATCTTGCATGTTGTGTTGTGATGTCCACGTGTCATCCAGTCAGGCACGTGTACATGGACCAATTTGATGGAAACGTTACAAATTTGAGTTTTAACTTTTCACTTTCAATTTTTCTGTTTTTCCTCTTTTACCCCTCTTTTAAGGATCGATTTGACAGCAACTGTAAGAATTTAGGGATTGATTTGATTGAAAATTTTAGAAATCAAGGGACTGATTTGATCGATTTCATTGTAGGGAGTGAGTAGAAGGAGGTATGGCATGAGATGACCAGTTATTTCAATTGAGAAGTCTACGCAAACACCAATGAGGGGTCCTGCTCCACCACATCCAACTGCTCCTGGAGTTATTAGAATGTCATATCCAAGTTATCGGCCATTCGGTTCTACTCAACCCTAATTCATGGAGGATTTCCAAAGAAGTGATGCTTGATGCCTGGTTAAATTATACTTTTGGAAAATGTAATATTTAGACTTGTTTAAATTATGCCCCCTAGTTGAGTTTCTTTTTGGATATGTAATATTTAAGAACATGGAATGTATAACTTATGACTAATTAATGCCTCATAGTTGGGTTGCTTTTTGCCTATGTAATCTTCTTGCACTTGTAGTGCAATGACTTAATCACGACTTATTTGATGGTATAATCAAGGATCAAATTGTGTCTCTTTACTTTTTTACTTTATTTTGCACATATATGCACCAATTCCATTTCTACTGTTTTACTTAATCATGATTTTTTCCCCATCTGTTGGATTAATCCAACAGTTGACAATAGGGCATGAGAGATAATGTGTAAGAACACGACAGGAGGGGATCCAAGTCCGTTCTACTGTGGGTGATCCCATAAAGGGACCAGGACACACTAGCCAATTTCGAAAATGCCTAGTTGGGTTATTTTCATTTTTTCCCTTTAAATGGAGAAAAATCAGCTATCGAATTTTTGAATAACCTAATTTAGATCCGCAAACACCCCTAGCATATAGTTTTAGGTCCTCAGTCCAATCCTCCTACATGCACTTTTGGTATACTTTCTTCATGGTCAGTGCTTCCAAGTCTCTTCTCTATTATTCTATGTTTACAGACCCCTTTCTTATTTGAAGACAGTCCCCACTTGCCCTCTCTTTCTATTGATTTGTTGTGTTATTGCTACTTTAATTGATTTATAATTTCAATCTTGAACTATTTTGAAATTCATATACGTTGTATCAACTTATAAGTTCTTGTGTATGTTCCTTGTTTTTACTTCAACTGTCGTTTTTATGATTCATAATAAGATTTGATTTACAAGTTAGAAAATAGTTATTTTGATTCATGATTTGAAAACCTCAGCTATGCTGAATTATTATTTAATGAATGGACAAAAGAAGACATGCATAGATCTTGGGTGGGTTGACTATAGAAAGAAAAAAATTATCTCGAGAGGATCGATATACAGTCACAAGAATAATGACTAAAAAATCATTGTGCGTTGAATTTATTCAAGAAAGTGATTTTGCCTGCTTAAGTATATTCATAAGGTTTGATGTTTATTATGGTTTATTGTGTTAATATTTCTTTGATCCTTTTTTGAATGTATCAAGTGCTAGATTTCTAGGAAAATCAAATGCATCGTAATAAATTTTGGCTTACACCCAAGAACCAAGTCAACCTAACAGGCTCAAAATTTCCTAATAATTAGCAAAGAAGTCTTCTGTATCACATATATGTTTCTTCTCCTTCTTATTCAGGTGATGAAAGTTACCTATCTAATGATGACATGCCTAAGAAGTCAGTCCTTGATGACCCTGTGACAAATGGAGACAACCGAAATTAACTTACCCTTGATCTTCTTTGCTGTAAACCTCCAAGTTCAGCTCCTAGAGTTTTGCCAATAGTTGGCGCGTTCATTGTTCAATATGATTCTTTTTCTAAATGGAGGTTCATTCCAACAAAGAAAAAACATGAATAATTACGTGAACATATCCTTCAAAATCCTTTTGTTTGTGATAAAGCTCCGGAGTGGCGACACAATATATCTTGTGATGATTCAGAGGATGTTTATCAGGATGTCAATATGATTTGGGCTATCGATAAGCTAGAAAAGCCACCTGATACAATTGAGATGAATTTTGAAATGATATATATGATTAGTGAAATAAATAGATTGACATAATCAGAAGAATGAAATACATTATTTTTAATGCAATGCTCGAAGATAATATCTCAAGAAACATCCTCTGGATCATCATAAGATATATCACATCGCCACTCCCGAGCTTTATCACAAAAAAAAGGATTTTAAGGGTATGTTCACGTATTTCGCCATATTTTTTCTTTGTTGGAATCAACCTTCATTTAGAATAGGAATCACATTGAACAGAGATCACGCCAACTATTTGCAAAACTCTAGGAGTCGAACTTAGAAGTATACACCAAAGAGGATCAGAGGTTAAATTGATTTTAGTTGTCTCCATTTGCCACATGGTCATAAAGGAATGCCTTTTAGGTGTGTCATCATTAGAGAGGTTACTTTTATCACGTAAAGAAAAAGAAGAAACGTATATGTGATCTGGAAGACTTCTTTCTTGATTATTAGGAAAACTTGAGCATGTTAGGTCATTTACTTGATTCGTGGGTGCAAGCCAAAATTTAGCATGATGCATTTGATTTTCCTAGAAATCTAGCACCTGATACATTCAAAAAGGGATCAAAGAAATAATAAAAACACAAACCATAATACTTTTAAACATCAAACCTTATGAATATACTTAAGCAGGAAAATACACTTTCATGAATAAATTCAACACACAAGATTTTGTATATCGATCCAATCAAGATCTTTTTTTTTACAGTCGATCCACTAAAGATCTTTTTTTCTTCTGTCGATCCACCCAAGATCTATGCATATCTTCTTTTGTCTATTCATTAAATAATAATTAGGTGCATCTGAGGTTTTCGAATCATGAATCAGAAGAACTTTTTTCTAACTCGTAAATCAAATCTTATTATGAAATCTTAAAAACAACATTTGAAGTAAAAACAAGCAACACACAGAAAAACTTAATAAGCTGATACATTGTATATGAATTTCAAAATAGTTCGAGATTGAAATGGTAAATCAATGAGAGTAGAAATAACACAACAAATCAACAAAAAGAGAGGGCAAGTGGGGGCTATCTTTAAACAAGACAAGGGGACCATAAACATAAAATAACAGAGAAGAGACTTGGAAGCACTGACCAGGAAGAAAGAATACAAAAATTGCATGTAGGAGGATGGGAGTGAGGACCGAAAACGATATGATAGGGCTGTTTGTGGATCTGAATTAGGTTATTCAAACGTTTGATAGCTGATTATACTCCATTTAAAGAAAACAAATGAAAACAACCCTACTGGGCTTTTTCAAAACTGACTCGTGCATCCTGGTCCCTTTCTAGGCTACACCAACAATAGAAAGCATTTGGATCCCTTCCTTCAATGTTCTCACACACTATTTCTCATGCCATATTGTCAATTGTTGGATTAATCCAACAAATGGTGGAAAAAATTTAACGAATAAACAAATAGTAAAATAAAATTGATGTTCACACATTTGAGAAGGCTGAAAAACACAAGTAAATTACTCAAATGCCCCTCGGCAGTTAACTGCCAAATTTTATTGGCACCGGCTGCAGTTAACTACCAAGAAAAACCTTGGCAGTTAACTGCCGATGTTCTGTTATAAGAACATAACAGACATAGGAGTTTCCAAAACTCCATTGTTACGTTTTCGGTTCTCCTAGGTGTGATTTTCAGCCATTCCAAGCCAATTTCAATCACAAAAACAAGTAAGTTTTTTGAATACTATTGCATTGTTGTTTTAAGGTTGAATTGTTTTTTTTTTTTTTGTTAAATTTCGATTATATAGGTTTTATTGATTTTATAATTTTATGATATGTTAGATTTATGTTTAGGTTTTATTGTTTTGACGATTTGTTGTAGAATTGTTAAAATTGTTAGAATTGTTAGGTTTAGGTTTTATGATTTTAGGATAGTTTAGGTTAGAATTGTTAGAATTGTTTAGGTTTAGGTTGTTATGAATTGTTATAATTGTTATAGAAGTTTTATTGAATTGTTAGGTTTAAGTTTTGATGAATTGTTGTAGAATTGTTAGAATTGTTTAGGTTTAGGTGTAGGTTTTGATGATAGTTTAGGTTTAGGTTTTGATTTTATGATTTGATGGCATTGTTGTTTAGTTTAGGTTTTGATCGCCAATTTTTTTTATGTAGATATGTCTCAGAATCAGAACCAGGGTAACGTTCAGGGTGATGACAAGAAGAAAGAAAAATCGCCTATGACATGGCACAAAATTGTTTGTGATGGTTCCGAAAAAAAGAAGGGTTCGAAGGTGCCGGTGTACAATCAGTCGAGGAAGAATGAATGTAATGGCGTGCCTCAGGGATTGTAGCGGGCAATCCGATTGACTTGTGTGACAAGGAAGAATGATTGTAATGGCTTCTAATGCCTAATTGTTTTGGATTTTTTTTATGTTTTTTTTTGTGTCGCGCGCATTCTGCTTGACATTATGGTACTTTGAATAAAACTGCGTTTTGAATAATTACAATTAAAATCGTGTATTTCGATTAAAATCGCGTATTGAATAATTTCGATTAAAAATTGCGTATTCGAATAAACACTAATTAAGTCCAACGTAAATTCGAATAAAAGTTGCATAATGAATAAATAAATTTGAAAAGTGGAAAATTCATTACATTACATTCGGAAATATACCTTCCAACTACAACAATTATCTTACCCCTGAATGGAGTAAATTCAAACTTGCTAAGCAGCAGGACTCCAACATTCGTTCGGCATTTCTACTGTTCCATTCAAAAGATTAAATTCTTGTTAGGTTTGGTTTAAATGATGGTATTCAAGTGTCAAAAGAATGAGGTCCATTCCTTGACACTTCAATACCTTCATTTAAACCAGCCTAACAAGAATTTAATCTTTTGAATGGAAAAGTAGAAATGTCGGTCGAATGTTGGAGTCCTGCCGTTTAACAAATTTGAATTACCCCATTCAAAGGAAGACAATTATTGTAGTTGGAAGGTGTATTTCCCTACCTAATCACGATCTTCTGGTAGAATCAGACTGTTGATAATATCTTTAGTTGATCTCAGCAATGTTACCCGCATATCGATCCACTGGAACATGTTGTGCTCCTAAAACATGTTCTTCACGTTTCCGTCGTTCGTTATTTCCACCCAAGTGAATGATAATATCCCCTCGTCGAGGGTTGGACGTTTATACCGAACGTATTTCACTCTCCTTGTGTCTCTGGGGTTGATTCCTTGGTTGAATTCATTCAGTTGATCCTTGAGACCTCTTAACGTTACACCAAGGCACCGAAACTTCAACCTCTGAGGTTCTTCGCCGTTGAATTGTGCATGAACGTCGATCCACCCGGCCATTGTTTAAAATCTACACAATAAGAAATTGAAAACAATCAATAAAAAAACTCATTCATACATTTCATCTAACACTTGGAGTGTAAATTTTACATAAACCCTAAAAATAATAAAAATAACCCTAAAATGTTTTACCTAAAAAAAAACATAAAAATAATGTAAAATATAACAAAATTATTCAACTTATATCTAGTCTTAAAGTAAATCATATACTCTTACATATAAATCTACTTAAAAACTAAAATAAAAAAATAAATATAAAACACCAAAATAAAGAATAACCCTAAAATTCTAAATTATAACATAAAAATCATGCAAACATTTTAACTACATTAATCAACTAACATCTACTCTAAAAATGAATTATAACATGTAAATCTACTCAAAAACTAAACTAATTTAAATCTA